>Ga0098060_1000229_pt1 | contig 27331 bp, 33 predicted proteins | sample 21_taG_FD_77063 | JGI IMG/M metagenome (GOLD analysis project Ga0098060, IMG submission 77063) | Marine viral communities from the Subarctic Pacific Ocean - 21_ETSP_OMZ_AT15319 metaG | ecosystem: Environmental > Aquatic > Marine > Oceanic | place: Pacific Ocean | collected 2015-01-19 | reverse complement strand
TGATGCAGTCTCGTGCTGATCGTGCAAAGCAATGCCAAGACCAGCACCACCCCAGCACCGGCACCCACAAATCGTCGGTTCGTGGCAATTTGGCTGGCAAGCGAGATGGGCGTTCTATCAGTCTTAGCAAAGCACTGTCTGCAAGGCCCACCAACCACAAACGCCTTGGGAGCGAGTAATGCAGATATTCGTTGTAGACACCGACCCTGTGCAAGCTGCCAAAGACTTAGCAGATGCGCACGTTGTGAAAATGGTATTAGAGTCTGCGCAGATCCTTTGTATCGTAGTGGTGCAAAGGGGTGGCACTGCTGCCTACAAGTCCAACCACCACCAGACCCACCCGTGCGTACTGTGGGCCATGGAGAGTAGGTCTAATTTCGACTGGCTGTGTGCACACGCTATGGCATTATGCGCAGAGTACACCTACCGATACGACAAGGTACACAAGAGCCAACAACACATAGAACACGCGATCACTTGTCGGCGCATGGTGCCTTGGGGCTTGGCCACTCCGCATCCAGTAGTGCGACTGGGCAAAGACACCGAGTATCCGTCTGATCCTACTGGTCTATATAGAGAGTATTACTGCAGCAGCAGGTATGCTGGTGGTATTCTCCGCTGGCACAAAGCTAGGTCTGCTCCGGATTGGTACGTCTCGCGCACCGCGACATGATCGCGGATATGATCGCATGCGATCGTCTACGATCGTGCTTCACAAATGTTATACGTGTCTAATGTTGATTCTATGCATCCATCTTGTTGAACAATCTCTTGTTGCGTCTCAACAACAAATGTGTTATAATAAATTATAAGGCAGGGAAACAAAATGACCACTCAGCAAGCAGCACAGATCCTCAGCAACAACAGCAAGATCCAATGGGTGGCCAACGGCACCGAGATCACAATGAACTACCAACCTGGCGTATCGATGTTGGTCCGCAAGATCGGTCGTCGTGGACAGTGCGTCCGCGTCGAGATCCTCGACATCGACACCAAGAACGATAAGAGCCGCTGGGTTGGTAGTGTTATCACTCTCAACGAAGTCCCTTCTGTCAAGAACTTCTCAGCATAATAGGATATAATAATGACCCGCACCCCAGCACAAATGACCCCAGCACAAAAAAGAGCTTTTGATTTCTTGTCTTGCGAACAGAGCGAATTCGAAGCATTCCCTGCAGAGCAGGCGAATCAATACGATGTCTTCTGCACACGCAGTGGCAAGTCGATTACTGTCAGCATTCCAGTCCTGAATTTCGCCATGTTCTGGGCAGCACCAACGATCGATCTGCACCCTTCTTCATAACCACCACCCAATCCCCCATGATAGGAAAAATGATGATGACCCAACCCACGAAATTCGACCAGTCCCAGCTAGTAGTACTAGCGATGTACCCAAAAGGCCACTACCGACGCTCTGTCAATCCCAATTGGCACGTGTATGGGGATCTCGCCTTTGCAAACGACGAAGACGGCACAGAAAACGCCACAAAGCTGGTGTCTCTTCTGAAGCTCAAAGGTGTCAAAGCCAAAGTAGAGTACAGAGGGGTAATCAAATCCAGAGAGGATGAAATCGACTTTACTCCACCCAAGGCGTGTCTCAAAGTGGCAAGTGGCGATATGGCCGATCACGTACACAAACAAGACCCTGTAGATGCCGCCTTGGTCGACCTCTACAACCGACTGAGCGAAGATGATATTCGTGGTCTTGGCGAAGGTTCTATGGGGTATTACCCTACTTTGTCCGTTCGCGAGTTGATTGCCGATGATATCACCGTACACCGAGCCAGGTACACAAACCCGTCTATGGATTTTATATATGACGGAATGCACACCACCGTAGACATGGTTGGTGGCACTGTGTACAATGTCTCCTGCAAAAAGTATGGCACCCCAACGTTGATTACTATCAAGGCTAGGGTAGAGACCGAGGGTCGGCTAGTATTTGGCAAATATGTCGATTCAGCCAACAGATGGCCGATCGCCTATTGGGTCCCTGGCAACAAGCACGAGCTAGCCATCAAGAAAACCCCATGGGGTCCAGCAGGATACTCTTATAGGGCCACAGCCAAGGAGTCTATCAACCAGTGCCAAATGTTTTTGTTCCGATACGTAATGCTGGAATTGATCAAGATCAGGGATGCCACATAATATGGACGAATACGCAACATCATGTTATAAGGAAATTGTATGAGACACCCAGCGAATCTAGGACCGATGTCTATCATCGAGTACCAGTCATTAGAAGATGCCTACGAAGCTCACCAGTACATGGCTTCTCGTCCTTTTTGTGGTCCACCCGCACCTAGGCCACCGCCTACAGAGCTAGAACGCAAGGAAAGCCGCTTCTCTGGCCTTTGTGGAGTAATTAGGATGTGGCGCAGAGCCGAAAAAGCCCATGGTCCACACGAAATCAGAGACAAATGGCGCGATAAATACCTGGCAGAGCTAGATGATCTAGCCCACATGTTGATCTACCTGGCACCCCTGAAACACAACACAGAGTCTATCTCTGCTTGGCGTGATCGGTCTGGTGGAAGATGACTGATAATAGCAGTATTATAGTCTTTTGCCCTACGTCTACTTCTGTAGATGAAAGTGGAGTGCACATCATAATGTACCCGCAAGACCTGCAGTCCCATCAAACCTGCCTCGCCATACTGGCAAAGTGCGCAGAGATGAATGCAGGCCAAGTACGATATTTGGCCAACGGCCACACCATCTATACCACCACCCCTGGTGGTACTGTATCCATCAACACTGCTGTTGATTGGGACACCAACACTGGCACCAACGAGGAATCAAATGCCTGACAACAAAAAGCAAATACTTATCAAAGACATTCCGTCTGAATACATTCTGCCCCTGAAAGGGAAAGAGTACGTACAACATCCAGGACTGCTAGCAGTAGCACACGCCAATGGCCTAGAATCGTTGGATTCGGTGATTATCGACCATGATGCAGAGCGTGGTATGCGGTACGTTGTGAAAGCAATGGCTATGGGTTCTAGGGGTAGTTTTGCCGGACATGGAGAAGCTGATTTGGGAAGCGTCAAAGCTGGGTTCTCTGGTTCTACGCTGCGTATGGCGGAGACTCGTGCTTGGAACCGTGCACTACGCTGCTATCTTGGTCTGGGTATTACTTCCCTAGAAGAGCTTCCACCAGAACCAGGACAGGAAGCAGGGTCTCGTAGCCCCAGCACAGCACCGGCACCAGCACCAGCACAGATGGCGCGCACCACTGGAGAGCACCAAATCCAAAATGCCATTCCCACAGGCCAACTACCTGATTGCCCTTGGTGTGGTGGCAGGGTCTGGGATAACAGGGATGCTAGAGCCAACAAGGAGAATACCCGTCCAGCTGCATCCTGTATGAACAAGGAATGCCTTGGTGGCAGCAAAAACGTCAAAGACCCTACAGGAGAATGGAAGCTAGTAGACCTGGGTCCTTGGAAGCAGTGGGATTACGACCCCAGCAAATGGTTCGTGCCACGTGGATGTCCACCCAAGGGATACGCATTTGCCGACAAGAACAAGTGGATTGATGAGCAGAACGGCGATGCGCCAAAAGCACCACCCAAAGCTGACAAAACCATGGCCACAGATATTGCCAACGACGGCCAAAATGCCGACGATTGGAACCAGAGCGAAATGCCTTTCTAGGGGAAAGGGACGTGTGATCGGTCGGGCGTCCGGATCGATTTTCTGGGGACACACACAGGGCGCATCCTCCAGTCTGCAATGCCTATATAGAAACCTGCCAACCAACCCGGAATTGGTGGACAGGAACCAGGGCAGGAGGACCATCAGACTGTCGAGGAACAGATTAGGAGTGATAGTCCACTGGTTTTTATCACCTAGAGCAATCTGCACCAGTGGCTTGGCAGATAGCAGCCTGGTTGATTGCTTGCTGCTGCTGCATCTCCAGCATTCTGCCAACTATATCTTCCATTTTGTCTAGGCGTTTTTCTACACCTTCTATCTTTAGGTCGATTACTTCTGTCTTGGGCTTGGTCTCTTCCAGCTTTTCCACCTTGGCCGCTAGCTCTTGCGTATCCGCGGCTACAGCTTCTAGAGTGGCAGCGCTAACGCCAGCACCAAAAATTGCACTCATCGCTGGTACGATCATCCCTTTCATATCCCATTCCATATTTCCCCCATACCACCACGTATCACGCTTAGGTGTTCGATGCAAAATTAATCTTGTTCTCTGGCTGCTTTGATCGCTAGGTCTACACACTGCCAGTCTGGTGTTGGATTGTCCGAATTTGCCCCACATACACTGATCCAGCTTTGTATACGTGCGTCGTCTACCAATTCAGAACAGCTTTTTGAATCCGATCGTCCAGCGTCTGATTGTTGGAATCGCCAGCATGCTGCAGCTAGACAGGCTGGTGTAATGCTCATCTTTGGGTCTAGACAGCCAGTCGGCATATCACTAGACAAGCCTGCCCTAGTCTCTGCGTCTAGTGTTAGCGGTCTTGTCACAGCCTCGGACAGCTCACCAATTGCTTGTGCTACTTCGGTGCTGTCGTCTTCTCCACCACTGCCAATGAAGAATCCACCCGCGCCACCTACCAAAAGACCAGCAGCCAATAGAATCCAGGTGATTGGGTCCATCTTCATTTGCCTTTGAATGCTGCAGCCATCTTGGGTGCTGCCTCGCCAGCGATGAAAGCAATGGCCACGTAGCACCACTGGTCGCCATTGAGCTTGTCCATCACCAACAAACCAGATGCTGCACAAAAAGTAGCTAGGCGTCTATAGCTGATGCGCTCGTGCGCGTGGAAGAGAGAATTAAAAAAACCTTTCATTGCTTATCCTTCGATTAGTGTATAAGTGAATTGGTTGCCGTATAGATCTGCTGATTTCTTGACTACCGAGAAGAATACATCCCAGTCGGCCATGTTGCCCACCACAGTACATCCAGCAGACCATTTGTCTACGTTTTTGCTGTCTGTGCCAGCATGATGGATGTTGATCCCATAGAAACCCTGTGTAATAGACTCTGGGTCCATGTCTAGCACCCGGTCTCTGTTGCTGTCTCTATAACACTGCACAGTCCCATTCCGCTGGCACAAAGCGTCATACCGTCCAGCGTGTTTGTCGATTTTGTATGCTCCACGATACTGCCCAGGCACCATTATTGCTGTACCTTTGTGGTTGCCTGGGTTCTCGAGCCAATATGTGCCTGGATCGGTCGTACATTCGAACCATAGGTGTTGCCATTCGTCGTCTTCGTTCTTGAATACTAGGTGTAGCCTGTCGTCGAATTTGTTCGCTTCTTGGTTTGGCGTTCTCTCGCCAATGATATTGATGTTGTACGCGCCAGAAGCAAAAACAACATGGCCTAGGCTCTCTACCCGTTCTAGTATAAGCGGTTTCATAGTGGCAGGTACACGTCGGCGGCCACGTGCATCATGTCCTCGCTGCCGACATTAGTGGTGGAGGCGACCCACGTATCACCACCGTTTGTAGAGTAGAACATATCCCCTGTTATACAGCAAGCCACCCAGGTGGAACCGTCTGTTGCGACACCAAAGACATTGCCATGCGCGGTGTTGTCTCCGCTGAAGTCGGCACCACTCTCGTCCATGGTGGTCGTCTTGCCGTTGATGTCGAAGGTAGACTTGAATTGGCCACCGACGACAACCACCCGACCGGCTGCGGCTGCGATGTGTCTCTGATCGTCGAAGCATAGCGCAGCATGGCTTGATAGCGTCGTTGCACCAGACCAGTCGGTGAGATCAGACGTCGATGCTGTATAGAATTTGCCATTATTTATGATACCCACCAGCAGCGTGTTGTTCGTGTAGGCCATGCACCTAATCTTGCCTGGGTCGTTGCCACCGTCGAGTAGGGTGTGCATCAAGCTCCACGTACCAGACGCTCCGTCTTGGGTGCTTGTATAGATCCTGTTGTTCTGAGCGAACCACCAAGTACCCGCACCATTCGACCTAATGGTGTAGATCCCCTCAGTCGTGATTCCCGTCACACCAGAGATATCGATCACTTCCCAATCAGTGCCATTGGTGGACCTCCAGATCTCTTTGTAGGTGCTCGACATCTTGCCAACAGCCATCCAGACGTTGTTTCCCCACTCAGCAGCAAAGCGTCTAATTGAGAGGTTGGCTCCGTCTTCGTCTGTATTGATTCCGGTCCATGGTCCTGATGTGCCATCGTCGTGGATCGTTATTTCTGGATTATCAGTCTCATAGAGCGCGACCCACAGACCATTCCCCGATCCGTCTTTTCCATAAGCCAAGTAGTAATTATCAACTGATGAGCTAGGATTGGGCGATGACCCACCCGCGAAGGCATCATAATCAGACCAGTCATTACCAGCCAGCAGGTTGGTATTGCTGATGTGGCCGACCCTTCTGTCATTGCCACCAGCCACCCATAGGGTAGCACCCGACGCGGCTGCAGGAGTGGCTACACCGTTGATAGCCTCAATACTAGCCTTGGCTACACCGTTGATAGCCTCAATGCTGCCTGCCGCCACACCATTGGTTGTTTCATACGCCATCAGGCGACCTCTATGACAGTACTATCAGGGCAGAAGTATACTGCATCGGCTGATATAGCGTAGCCCACGATCTGTACGAAATCGCCATCAGTATCAGGAGCCGCTTGCTCTGGTACATTCTTGCTTTGAGTCTCTGCCTCTGGGGTATAGATCACGCCACCCACGGTCCAGGTTGGGAATTCGCTGTTGAATCGTGCGAATCCTTTCAGCAAGAATACACCCATCGCATTTGCGCTAATGGTCGCGGTAGCCATTGCTACACATCGCGAGGTGGCCGCTGCAGTCGCTACTGCCTTCCAGCATTTGCCGTCTGACTTAAAATATACTACTTCTCCAGCGGTGAGGTCTTCTCCGGCCTGAAAAACAACTAGGTCCCCAGAGAATTGGCCATCAGCTACAGCAGAATTGTGCATAATCTGGCAGTTTGTTGCACTATCAATCTTAATGACGGGTGTTGTACCATGGGCAGCACCAAGTCCAATCTCCAATGTGTCGGTCCCGTCGTCGATTCCCATACGGTAATCTTGTGCGTTGCCGTCGAAAACCAGCATTGTGTCTTCTGCACCAGCGTCGCCGATGATCAATTTTGGGGTAGTGCCTTTGATCACTACATCGCCGTCAGGCTCCAGATTGATATGTCCTGCTGCCCCACCACCATCCGTGGTAGAGACAGTCATTTCTCCGTTTGCCCCTGTGGATACAGTACAGAAGTCGGCATTGTCGGCTGAGCTTAGCATCTTGATGTCAGGTCCACCATCGTCGACCTTCATAAAAATACCCTGATTGAAATCTGCCCCTGTGGCAGTCAGGTCCAAAGCTCGTGTTGTGGTGTTCCCTGGTCCGCTGCCTGTGGCAGTGACTTCTAGACCTTTGACGAGAGTGGTGCCGGACGCGTTTGCATGGGTCAGCGTAGGCGTAATCAGCGCACCGGTCATCGAATTTGTGCCGCCAGTCGCAGTCGTGTTGTCCATGTCGAGATTTAGCCCGATCATGGTGTTATTACTGCTACTTGCTCCAGTTTTATCGAAATCAACAGTGAGCGCTGTGAATGTTCCAGCGTTTGTATCAACCACGTTATTGTCGATGGCGATGGTCCCAGCACCAACCGCACCACCAACGTCGAGAGATGCCGCCTGCAGGGCTGCATCAGTTAGCGTCAGATCGCCGGTACTGGCTCCAGTCGCAGACGTGGTGCACACCACCCATTTGTCTGCGCTCTCATCCCAGACCAAACCAGCATTCGAGTCATCTCCTCGCTCCACTATAATGCCAGCATCCCCAGACGCAGACCCAGTGTTTCCATTACCCAGCTCAATCAATTGGTCTTTGATTACTGTGTTTGTGGTCGACGCGGATGTGGTAGTACCTGTGACAGTCAGGTTTCCTGCTACTGTCAGAGTGGAACCGTCGAAAGTCAGGTTTGCCTCAGCATTCAGGTCTTGTACTTCGTCGGTGACAGTACCCACTGTGAGAACACGATCAGACGCACTATTGGAGATTGCTGAGACTACAGCGCTAGGTGCACTTTTCATTACGCACCCTCGATCATTACAGCAACAGCCATAGCGGTAGAATACGAATTAAGATTAGACACGTATACCTTTGTCACCTTGTTGGTCTTGCGATGTCCATCCGTGAAAGAGAATTCGCTAGGCGTATCCGCCGACAGCTTAATAAAATCAGCGTTGATATCATCGCTAGCAGTCGTGAATGAGATCCTACACCCTCTCGCCTCTGGGCGGATCGTGATTTTTCGCACCCAATCAGGAACATTAATCTGTGTGGCTTTGTCGTTGTCCGTGTCTAGATTGAATCTACGTACATCTGGACTTTGGTCCCTAGAAAAATTGATCTCTGTCATTGCCATCGTATACACCTTTCTTGATAATTAATTATAACACGGGTTGGGCTTGTTTCCAAGTATACCCCTTTCGATCACTACTCTGAATGTTTTTCTATCTCGACTATTCCTACGTGTTCAGACTGTGGCTCGTGGACTAGGCCAGAGTATGAATGCGTCAGGGCTGTGGGCCATGTTTCTATGGTTGCCACGATCGGCTTGGTGAGTACTACAGTGCATTTGGCGTTCAGCCAATCAACGTGCGTAGATACAACCAACCACTTGTCGAATTGGCTGTACAATTCGCCCACATTGATGGTATTTAGCACATGGGTCATCCTGCCACCCCTACTCCAAGAGTGGAAAGGCCCCCAATGCTTGGCAAAAGCACCGACCGACACATCGACATAATCACCAGGAGACAAATGCGCCCAGTGCAAACCCCTAAGCCTAAGAGTGGCCTTGCAGTGTGGCCTGCCATAGTATGCTTTGTGGAGAGCTACAGAGTATCGAGCAAACGCAACACCAGCATCATATCCTGCAGCACAGTCTTCTGTTTTGACAGTCAGCTGTGGCAGCATAGTGGAATCCATGCTTTTATTCTCGTAATCTTCCATCCTCCAGATTCTAATGCGTTTTTCTTCGCCATACAACGAGGACGTTCCCAAGGCGTTGTCTTTGTCTTTAGACACGTACTGTGCACCTTGGTACGACCCTTGCATCTGGTCGTTCCTCATTGAGAAGTCTGCACCTTCTATGTGGTGCCGGTCTATGCGCTCTATTTCCGATCTTGGTGATTCGTAGTGTGGGTGTCTAATTGTTCCAACACCATATCCACCTTCTTTGTATCTAGGGAACACACCCCATTTCCCAGTCAGCTTGTTGATCAAGGACAGACCATTACGCGTTGATTTTGTCACAACATGTCTGAAAGGTACGTTTAGCCTATCGTCTCCGGCTATTCTGTCGTACATCCTTATCCAGTAGCCGTGCGCCTCGATGCAATCATCAAAATTGATGGCATCACTGTATGCGCCCCACTCAGCACGAGCAAAAATGCCTGGTACCATCTGCTCGTGGTACCCCTGGAAGTATACGGTATTCACCAATTCTGTGACAGGTGTGCCAGCCAAGACGCAGACATTTGTGACAACACTGTCCTCACCAATGCCACCCAGACCATCTGCTGCTCTTTGCTCGCCATCGAGATTGTCATATCCAGGCAGCTCATAGGCCCACGAAGCATTAGAATACATCCCTTTCAGAGATACCTTGCTGGCACTATCATGGTGGCTATATGTGTCGTAGAATACCCATGTGTCGTGGTTGCTGCTGTTTTTGACGTGTGCCCACATCGGCCTGGTGGAAGCATCGCTAGCATACGAATAGCTAGACGATCCCATCCAGGCTTCGGGTTTTTTGTAGGTATAACCAAACCTCAAAGAGTTCGATGCCTCGTTGAAAGGTAGATCTAGTTTCAATTCAGAGTCTGTGTAGTCGGACACTGTAGTGTGTACTGTCGTCGTTCTACCACACCCAGCAAACCACATACCACGGTCGTCGTCCAAGTGGCTAGCAACATATGCCTTTTGCTGAGTGAAGTGGGATTTTGCTGCCTCCAGTGCATCGCTGAATTCTAGGGTATACTCTACTCCGTTCCACTTCATACCTTTGTACGCACCAACGAATATATCAGTCCATCCAGCCACTGTAGAGCCAGAGGTATCATGGTTTGTCAGGAGTATCTGCAATTTGGCTAGGGTCCCGATTGGCAGCAGCGTTGCTGCGCTAGCGGCCCACTGAGTCACACCCGCAGACAGAGTGGCACCAGTGTACACAAAGGTACGCGGATTGATCGACTGCGCGCCAAAAGTCAGCTTGTTGGTGAGACCAACACCATACAAAAATGGATATCCGGTGTCGTGCTTTCCCACAAATCGTATAGTGGCAGTGGGAGAAGCAGAACAACAACCAGGATGGCTAGAAATCTCCAGCACCTTTGGATTTACAGCTACCTCCATAGAACCGATATGATTTCCGCTCACAATTGGAGTACCCATCTGCAGCCTGAATTTTGGAGCGTATACCTGTGGTGCTGCTCCCTCCAGGCTGGTCCCACCAGCAGCAGATTTATCCCTCAGCAATTGTTTGAATCTAGTGCTCCAAGCCATTACATACCACCGTTCGAGTCATAGTCCGCGGAATCACCCTTTTCGCCGTTTTCGTCTGCTGGCACTGCTGGCTCTGGCTGTGTTGGTTCTTTTGGCTCTATGTACGGCAGGATGTACGTCAGAGTCAGGTCTAGTGTGTAGGTCAGCCTTCTATCATGTGTGAGCAAAGCACTGCCAACAGAAGCCGCAGGCAAAATACAAGTAGGGAAAAAATCAGAATGTCTGACAAAATCCCCTTCTGCAAAATCACTAGTCAGCTTGTCTGCAGTGTGATAGTATACCACTTTGCCCTCAGAATAGGCACTATCGTCGAATGTGATTCTAGCATAATGCCTGTTGGCTTTTGGTAGAACACCCTCCACTACGATCTCATCACCAGTCCTAAATACAGTGGTCGCCGAGGAGCCAGAGCTATAGCTACCCGTGATGCTCTCGTGTACTGTCACCGAGGAATTCCCTTGGAATTTTCTATTGACAAGCTGTGCAAAAATAGCTTTTTCATGGTCATTGCCGAAAGCCACTACACCACCACGCTCTAAGTGATTGATCATAGCCCTAAATTTTCTGAACAAGCCCCTGTCTACGAATCTGTCTAGGGTGATTCGTATGTCCATCCATGCTCTCAGGTTGTTCCTAGATCTACCACCACCTATGCTATACACATCCACAACATCTCGCTTAGGAGTAATCTGCAGATCTGTCAGATCCTCGTCTAGCAAGATTTCGATCCTGTCGCCTTCGTCGTATCCGTCCTGGTGTGGACGCCATGAAAAAAATGGATATCCCATACTACAGCCTATATCTCTGTGATGGCGTCTTGCGAGCCAAAGATTGGAAAATTAGTTCTGCCGTGCGCACCAAGCTGGTTGTCTATCATTCTGCCCAATTCGGGGATGCTGTCCGGAGACACCACGTTTGTGTTGACGGTCAAAGATGGACCCTGCATACCTCCGAAAGCAGCAAGGCCACGGGTGGCAGTCTGTGTACCCGCTCCTGTGGCTGGAATCACCCTCTCACCTTGGTGCAAAAGTGTCATACCCGTCTGGGGCACAAATCCACCCGTTTGCATGATTCCGAAAGACAGCACCTTCTTAAAAAATTTCTTGATTGCAGTCCACACTTTGCCCCACCACTGGAACAAAGCACGAAAAATACTGGCTGGCAGGTCTAGCAATAGCATTTTCACCAATTTCGGGAACGTCTCGAACAACATTTTGAATAGTGTTTTTGGCAGTTCAGTAAGCAAGACAGGTATCAATTCCTCTATCAACACAGGAATCATCTCGATGATAGCATTTGGTAGCTCTGTCAAAAACAGTGGTATCAGCGTAGACAGGATCTCTGGTAGTGCGTGTGCTATATTTATAATGCCGTCGATTACGCCTTGGACACCTTGCGCGATGTGGTCGGCCATGATCTGGTCCTCATCCACTCCTGCCCTTGCTGTATCCCTATCTGCGTCTGTGACTTCTCCTGCCAAGGCTATATCTTCAGCACCCAAACCAGCTGCCTCGATTTCTGCCTCAGAATAGCCTTTTTCCTTCATTTTTTCGGCTTCAGCTTCCATACCTTCTGCTCGGTCTTCTGCTGCTTCCTCTGCCAATTTTTCTACTTCTTCATCTACTGCTGCACCACCCTCCTGGCCCATACCTATCAGTCCCGCAGCAGCAGCACCGTATGGTCCAGCTGAAGACAAAAGACCCATGCCACCATCGGACATAGCACCAACACCAACATCCAGACCAGCACCTATCTTGCCTGCAGTCTCTTTTCTAGATTGTTTCGGGATTGCTGCAGCCAATTCGCTCATCGAATTGAGCATGCTACCTTTGACTTGATCGAAAGCTGCCTGTGCCGCAGGTCCCATCTCAGCTGCTTTTTTGGACGCATTGCCATAATCATCGGCCATTTTTTGCAGGACCAACTGCATCTTTTGGGATTCTTTGAGTGGCTTCCTTGTAGCCTCTGCGGATTTTGTGAATCCCTTGGACAGACCTAATAGACCTTTTTGGAATTTTTCCAGCTCTTTTGCTGTTTTCTTGGCAGCTGCTGCGTCTAGTTTGGCCTGTTTTTTGTCTATGCCAACCATTACCATGATGTCGTCTGACTTGGGCTGCTTGATGTCTTTGCTCGCGTCTGCCGCTCTTTGGAATTCGTCGGCCACCGTGGTAATATCCTCCACCATGTCTGCGCCAAATTTCACTAATTTTTCTTCGGTAGCACGTAGCTCATCTACGGTGTCCGCAGTAGCCGCGAATTCTCCTTGTAGCTTTGCAATAGACTTTGCTTGGTCTACTGCCATCTGAGCAAAACCCTCGCCAATCATTGGCAGGTTGGCAAGCATTTCGTAGATAGCTAGGTCTACTTCTTTGATAGCTATCCTGGCAGCATAGATTACTTGCTTGGTAGTCTCCCACCCTAAGCGGAATCGATTCACCATAATCACAGACTTGAGCACCAAATCAACCACTGTCAGCAATGATTTTGCCAAGAATCCACCAACCACGGTAGCCAGTGATTTTGTCTCTTCTGTGTTTTCTCCCAATCGTTCTAGCACTACGCTAAGAGTAGCCTTTGCAGTAGAGAATAGCTGGGCATCACCAACCTGCTTAGAAAACACAGTCCACTGGTCTCCTAATGTACTCATCATGCCCGTGAATGTTTGAGACATCCGCTCTGTACCACCGGCAATGCGCTCGTTGGTTTCCAGGGTGCCAATCAAAGCCTCTCTGAATTGCTCCGTGGTCATTTCTGCTGTAGACATACCAGCCTGGATTTCTACTGCCGCTAGTACTCCCTTGTCCCTCAGCACCTCAGCCGCTCCAGCACCACCGGCCAGAGCTTTTCCAACAGCAGTAGCCGCATCGTTGAGGTCCATCCCCATAGCGCCAGCCAGATCCATTACACCACCGCGAACGCGGGTAGCATTGACTCCGAATGCCTCCAATGTGGCTTCAGCTTCCACCAGACCGTTGATACTAAATGGTGTTTTGGCGCTTAGCTCGAATAGCTCTGCTACTCTGGCCTTTCCCTGGTCTAGTCCACCAAGCATCCCCCCAAGCCTAGTCTCGAAAGCTTCTAGGTTGGAAGACGTAGATATAGCAGCTCCACCCATACCAGCCATGGCAGCTGTGAATACTGCGGCTACAGCAGCTGTGGCACCTAGGGCAGCACCCACGGAGGCCAGTGATACTTCTCTCTTTTTGTCTTCCTTGCCACCCTTCTTCTGTTCTTTGCGTAGGTCTTCGAATCCTTTTTCTAGTGCATCTGCGGATCTTGCTGTGGCTTCTAGGTTCTTGCTGACGTCGTCCTGTAGTTTAATCAGAAAGGACGTTATTACTTGTTCGGACATGGGCCACCTACGTTGCTAATCTCTCATCACTACCACCGGGAACACCGGCATCCCGTCATTATTCAATCTCTTCATTAGCTGGGCAGCAGTGGCATCGGCTTGCCCGATACAGGCCAGACAAAGAGACAAATCCCAAACTGGCAATTCCAGTATCTCACTTGGCAGCTTTCCGTACCTTTTTGCGACTTGGTCCAGCACTAGCAGTGTTTCCGGTTGTTCCTCGAAAGGACCGCAGCCGTTCCAAAGCTTTTCCTCCATCTGTCGAAAGCGACATAATCTCTGCAAAAAGGGTATCACCGATGTCGCTGGGGATTGCTCCCACCCACAATCGACCACTCTTGGCATCACCGGCATCGACGTCCAATACTGCTCTTACTTCTTCCCATTCTCCGGTCTCTGGGTCTCCGACAGCAAGCAAGCCAGCAGCCACCACTGCATCCTTTAGCTTAGCCATGGTCTCTAATTGTTTGACCGGTGCACTAGCTACTTGTTTGATAAATTCTGCGCTTGCTCCTTCTGTATCTTCTGCACTCTCTTTTGGCTGTTCTAGACCCTGGGCCACAGCTAGAGCCGCATGGCCGACCCTGGCAAGGTCGCCACTGCTAATTTTTCGCACCCTCCAATTCATCTCGCCAGCTTCTACTACCGATGTAGCACTTTGTTCTATCGCGTTTAGAATACCACCCATTATGTCCTCCTAATATGACTTGGGTTGTTTGATTATCCAGAATGTACTGCCGTGGAATTCACGTTCTTGACAGTGATTAGCGTTCCTAGAGCCAATGCAGAATCACCATCAGACTGGGCTTTGAAAGTCACGGATGCAGTGATTAGACCCGTTTCGCTAATCTCGTCCGAGTAGGTATCAACAAATGCGTTGTTCAGCTCGAATTTGATTTCTCGCTCTGCAGTGGTACCAGTGCTGCCACCATTATTGAAAGTCACGGACAGGTCGGCAGCTGTGTCTGCGATGAATTTTTGATATGCAGCGTCGTCTGTCTCGAAAGTGACTGTGATAGTAGCACTGCGATAATCTGATTGCACTGGCTGCTTTGTGAGCAAAGAGCCAAGACGCATACGCTCAGCCAAGCCATTCTCTAGCTTGTACTCGAAATCGATCAGATTTACGCTGAGACCAGACCACGACAGGTTGCCAGCATGATGGTGCAGTACTAGATTCTCGTTGGTAGGAGAAGCAAAAGCCAGGGATGGGCCATCGTGTCGCGCATTGCCTGCAGAGCTACTAGAAGTCTCCGCTAGCATGTCGAAATCCATGGTCATCACTTCGCCAGCAGCACAAGACATCGTGAGAGTATTGAATACCGTACCCTCGAATCGCTCGTAGTTGTCGCCTGTACCACGTTGCAAAAACAGCGTTGTACCCTGGACTGGCACATCTCCCATCGAGTACGTGTGGACTTCTGGTGTACCACTGGTGTCTGTTGATGCAGAACCAAGGCATTCCTTAATGAAATACCCTACATTATCGTAGGTGGCTTCGATACTCAGGCTACCAGTGACTTTGTCTGATACGATATAGTGGCCTTTTCGAAGACCAGCTACACCACCAACAGTGAGATTGGACCGCTCCACCTTTTCCACCTGCCGCAGCATGCTGCACGAAATGATTGGCCTGGTTAGAGCTGCCTCAGCAGCTGCAGTGCCGTAGGCTGATGTTTCAGGACCAACACCTACGAATGAATTGCGTCCAAAATAGGAAGAAGTAGCCATTATATATACCCTCTGTGATTAAGCTGTGTGGAGAGCCAAGTTATTTACTAATAACGTAGCACGTTGGTCTAAGACTCGCATGCCTCCAGCCTCGTCTACAAGGCCAAAAGTCATTATAATTATATATCTTTTTTCGTGGTCGCCAGCCTTGATAGGCATCTGCACCACGTAGTCGTCAGCGATAGTTATCGAATTCAGAACAGTCATAGCAGAGGTGGTGTCGTTGCCATCCTGGTCGTATATGATTGCCTTGACGTATGCAATTTCTTCGTTTCGAACAGACTGCTGATTTCTTCTGTTGAGCTTCATCACGCAGTCTGACAAATCCCAATATATCCGTACGTCGTCTGCTGCTTGCTTCCTGATGCGGTGGGTGGGATATACTTGATCAGGCGAGGCCATGTAGCATTTCAGACGAAAATTGGTCGCAGAGCTGCCTGGGTCTGATAGATCCACGTGTACGACTTTTGGTGTCGTCGTGATCTGGATATTTGCGTTGACTCCACTGGCCAGGTTTGTGGTGTAATTGCCCCAGTACAAAAAGGCACCGACAGACGCAGACGCAGCACTATTGCCATATAGATTCGACAGGTTGTGGTTTGTCTGGTCGATTTGGATGGTTGCTGTGCGGTTGGCTTTCGATTTTGATCCATCAAAAGCCCAATCTAGAAGGGTTGTACCATCAGCTGCAGTAATCCGTACATCATTGAACGTATCGGTAATATTGGTCCAGAATTTCCCCATTGCTGTGGGTATAGTGATCTGTCCTTCCACCTCTGCGGCACCACCGTGATTCGCAAAAGTCAGGGGTGTTCGGTACAACCAATCTTCGTTGAGCCATGCCATATCAAGAACCTGCGATTTCTGAGTAATTAATCTTTAGACGAAGCGTAGAAACACCCATCCTCGGTCTATCCAATTCAGCACCATCGTACGCTGATGCATCAATGGCCACATCGTGCACTAGACCACCCAAGCTACGATCGTTCTCGATAGCACGCATGATGTCGCTCTGCGCATCCAGAGCAGCCAAGATCGCGGTACCAGGTGCCGAGGACGTCGTAGGTACAAAAACGTCTATCTGCAGCACCATTTCTCTGTCATACCTGTTCATTGGCGTTCTGCCAGCATTCTGGCTAGTGGACGTTGTGAGAGGAGAGATATACACACCAGGAACCCTAAGCGGATCGATTGCTAGTGCTAGGGAGACCTGGTCTGCCCCAGAAAAATCGTAGTTGTAGGACCCACTACCATCTATGGCCACCAAGTCTGTTTTGACTCTAGAGAGTATGCTTTGTTCTGTGCTACTCATTACAATACCACCGTACCACCAAGGGCCTTGCTAAGAGCAGGAGAAATGTTCTTGCGCGCTCGTCTAATCGCAGGTCGCATGAATGGTCTTTCTGGGATTACTACCCGCTTGCGCAGCACATACCACACATCGCCAGTCATTTGATTCACCAATAGAGGCTGTCCCTTCATAGACTGTGCATAGGTTAGACCTGGGACCAGCCTGGGAGAAGGATACCTGTCCACTCCTGATTTCGTTTTCAGCTCGTCTTTGACGGGTATAGCCAGGAATTTGGACCTTTTGGGTGTAATCGTCGCACCAAATTCGTGAGAAGCTGCGTATTCTACGTTCGATGAAAGCTCAATCGCAAATGTACGACGGTTGATCAACAGGGGCCTGCCAGACAAGCTAGAGCGCAGTCGACCAGTGCGAACGTTTAGCTTTGTGGTAGCAAATCCCTTTGCGTAGTACTCTGCCTGTGCCGCGAATTTTTTTGTGATCGCGTGTAGGGCACTAATAATGCCAGAGGCTGACGCTTCCCTCAGGGCTTTTGCCAGGTCTGTTATTCTTTTTTCGCCCACTATCCCACCCAAGAAGTAGCAAGGCGATAGGGCTGTAGAGACTCTTTCACAGAATCCAGCAAAGAAAACCCCTGCATGTCCGCAGAACCTCCGCCCTGGGATACTTTTGTTTTGCCGATAGAATTCCTAGAAGAGAACCAATTAGCCACTTGTATACCACAAGCGTGTTTGATTCCTTCTGGCACTGTGGAATAACCTGCCGTATAGTCTATCCTAATGGCTCTCTTTGCACTGGAGAATGGGCTTTTTTCGGCGTCGTCTTTCAGTATAATCAAACCTTCTCTGTCGTATCTGGTATACTGAGAATCTGGTATAATCTCTGTGCTGTCGTCGTATTCTAGATCTGGATCATCGATCAACGATGCAACGCTTATGATCGGTCGCACTGGCAGTCTTAATTCTCTACCACCAGGGCCGTCCAGGAATTCTATATATTGTTTGGACTCCATAGAATGGGTACCAGTATTGTTGACCGGGAACCCACAATAGGAAGCCGCTAGCGAATCAAACCGAGATATGAACAAAGCAATTAGCGTGTCCTCCCCGGTGCCTGTCAGACCAGGTATAAACCCTCTCGCCTCGCTAGCGGTAATTAGAGCCATTCTTATTCTTCGCCCTTTTTGGCTTTGGATTTGGCCTTTGGCTTCTCTTCTTCTGGAGACAGCCATTCTGGCAGCGTGTCTACGGAGATATCGAGTAGTCGCTTTTCGCCAGGCACCCAGTGGCACCCAGCTGGAAATTGCCCGCTACGAAGTGCTGTGACTGATACAGACTTTTTCATTTCTTTGCCTTCTTCGTTGTTGCCCGTTTTTTGGCAGGTGATTTGATTGCACGGCTTTTCTTGGGCTTCTCTTCCGCTGTAGTCTCTACCTTTGGCTTAACTACCTCGAAACACCCAGGAAAGCAAGAAAGCAGGTATTCTGCGGTTTCCTCTGGTACTTCCCGATCCTGGTCCACGTGCCAGGGCTTTTCGACCCCAGCACGCGAACCACGATAAGGACTCCCAAGATCACCGCCTAGGAATCGCAGCAGCATCAGACCCTAGCCTTTTGCCACATACACACGATTTGCAGGTCCTGCGATACTGTGCCCGTTTCGTCATAGGTCAGTGTCACAGAATCTGTTGGACCAAATTCTAGTGCTGTACCAGCTGCAGACATAGTCAGCGAGGCAGCGACACCAGCCACTACAGCAGTAGTTTCGCTGTCGTAGGTCGTCGCCACGGTAGCCCCACCAGAAGTCTGCACACAAGCTAGAGTGAATTTGTTAGAAGACCCACTGACAGCAGCGGATGACACGATAGTGATCCCTTTTAGAGACCACTCGCCCTGTTGGCCATGACACATGTAGAATACGTCATCGGCTTCCAGGGCTACTGCGCTGAAAGAGGTTGATACTAGATCGGGAGTAGACATAATAATTTATCCTTGTGAATGAAAATGACTATCAAGTAGCCATGTTGAATGCGAGGTGGAGATTCTTCTTGGAGTCTTCGTCGAGAGTGTAGAAGGTCTCGCGTACGGTGCTCACCATCTCGTGTACACCACGGGTGATATCCTTCGCGACTTCTACACCAGAACCACGAAGTGATCCAATCTTGTAGCGAGCAGTATTGACAATCAGCATGCTAGAAGTAGCACCACCAGTGGTTGTGAATTTTCCAGAAGTCTGAAGATCAGACGTCAAGAATTCGCTCATCACGATTGGCAGTCCGATCACCTGTGCAAGCTGTCCATTGACGATTGGGGCAGTTGGCCCGAATTTGTCCATGGTCAGCACATCATCCATTGGCAGGAGATCAGTGAGATATACCTCTGGGCTACAGAGGATAACACAATCACCAGCCACACCATGTGGAGAATCCAGCTTTGCAAGGTCAGCAATCAGATGATCTACTGTGAAAGTAGCAGACCGGTCTGTGTTGTTGTTGGCATAGCTACCACTAAGCGCACGATGACGGAGACCCATCCAAGCACGTCTATGGTCCGATGACCCACCCAGCCCAGCAGAACCCCACCTGGAACGTGCGTTCCAAGAAGCCAAAGCTGTATCGCCGTGTGTGCCAGTACAACCGTTGATGATTGCGTCCTCTTCTCCGTCGACCAAGGCTGCTACTAGCTCAGCACGAATTAGTGGTAGGGCATTCACGATCGAATCTTCGGCAGCGTCTTCGTCGACCTGGGCGCGTACTGCAAACCCAGTAGCAGTGATTGTACGCTGTGCTGTTGTCATACTACTAGACGTGTACTGGGCTGGATCATCTCCAGAAGCAGCAGCCTTGATGTATGGACGGAATCCAGTAGACAGGAATGGTAGGATCTCATTCTTGTTCTGCATTGGAATCGTCTGGAACAAGGAAGCCACACGACGATTCATTACTAGATCTCGCTCTAGGCGAGGCAACAATACGTCGGGAATCCACTGCCCACCAGAACCAGCAACATCAGCAAAAATGCGTTGCACATCGCCTGGTGCCTTGGACATAATCTCTTCTACGCGTGCTTGGGACTTTGGCGCACGACCTGATTTGGTCATACCCTTGACCATATTCAGATCATCCACAGCGTTTTGTAGGTCCTTCTGCCAGTCGCACACTGGTGTGTCGTCGAGCAGGCCAGGTTGGTAGGACATAGTGGGGCTAGTCTCACCGCGAGTCCGCAGAGAGCCATCTTGGCGCACGTACTTATTCAGAGATGAATTAGAACCCATGGACCGACTAGAATTCTTGGCGACTTCTAGCTCAGACATGCGTTGGCGGATTTCCTTCAGCGCAGATGCCTTCTTATCGATGTTTTCGTTCAGATCCCGGTTTGCAGCCTTCAGGCGCTTTTGTTCGGCATGCAAATCGTGCAAAGCCTTTTGGGCGCGTTCTGGGGTGCTGAGATCCAGCTTATCGTGTAGTGTATCAGACATTGATATGTCTCCTGTTAGCTATTCGATGCCGAATAGGGATTTGATTGATTTAGTATCGCCTGTCGGCGTTTCGGGTTGATTGTCATTAAACAAAAGATTTTGTATAACAGCGTCATTGGCTGCAAGTCTGATAATAGACCTGCGTACCTTAGAGTCTATGGATTTTGATTCTTCGTCTTCTTCTTCTTCGTCGTCTTCTTCGCCAAATGCACTATATTCGTCGTCTTCTTCTTCTTCTTCGCCAAATGCTTCTTCCACCTCTTCGGCGTCCTCAGAATCACTATCCATCGACGTCATACCCACCCACTGATCAGACTTTCCGAAGGTGATTGTAATTGATTCCTCGTCTTCTACGACATTAATTAGGTGTTTGTGCGTCGTTGGGATGCCAAGACTGCGCAGTGCTAATGCCTCAGAATTGGCTGGTATCGGCACTGCACTAATTTCTAATAGCTCGTTGCCTTCGAAGTACATACCTTTTTGTGCGTATGCAGTGTGGTCTTTTGGCAGGCTCTTTCTAGGCGTAGACTTCCCTGGCGCAAACCCAACACTCACTGCGGACAAAAAACCCTCTCGGAATTGTCTAGCGATTGTTTGCCCCATTGGGTTGGATGGGTTGTCGTCCCACTTGATCTGTGCCACCAGATTGTCTCCGTCCATGTCCAGACTCATTGTCTTGCCCACTGGCAGTTGTGTATAGTCGTGGCCCCACACTACGATTGGATTTGATTTGTACCTTTCTAGGTTCCAGCTGGGTGCCACAACATCGTCATACCGATCACTACCCGGTGTACTGGCGATTACTGTCGTTGTGCTTCCCTTTGTGGAGGCTTTGGTTTGCACCATACGATATACATTCTTTTTCATCATTTGATCCTGGGCAGATATGTACACCTGCAATTGATTGTGTTCGCAGCAGACGAAAACCCACCAGGGAATTCCGCACTGTCGCTGCCAATTCGCCATTTTCCGTCTGGACCTCGCACTTTTCCATTCAGCTTTTGATGGCTATCGCGTACGTTGCCATCCCGACTAGACAGCCACACGAATTCCACGGTGGCATCACCAGTCTCAGCAGACTCCCAAGCCTGTATACCTGCAGCATTCACGGATTTTGTGCTTTCAGTCCTTGCTATTTTCAGAGACCTAGAAGCCGAGAATGCACGGCTACTCATTACAGCAGCTTGGATCTGATTCACAGACAGGCCATCTTCCAAACCCCTAGCAATCTGTTCTTGTACAACTCTTTGGGTCTCATCGTCGATGTTTGTGATTAGCTCACCAATTTGGCTCCGTGTAGCAAAGGCTATCCACTCTCTGTCCACACCCACGCGAAAATCGGCAGGCATGTCTTTCATTGCAGCTTTGAAAACATCTTCCATTGATGACTCTACCACTGGAGACAGAGCGTCTGTAAGCCTCTTTTCTTCGGCAGCTTTGTCTAGTAGATCCAAAATCCAGTCTTCGGTGGTGGCCTTCATTACCACACCACCACCAACAGCTTTCTTGCCTATCACACTTGGCAGTTTGGCGGCAATCCTGGCAGCGTACCCTTTGAGATATCGTCTCATGGCGACTTGCAGAGCACGTTCTAGAGGGGCTTGTTTGTCGTCTACGAATGTACGCCACACAGCATCGTGTACGTCTTTGCTGATTTCGCCATCACCAAGGATGGAAGACAGACCCTTGTATTGCTTTTCTTCGTCGACCTTTTTCATAGCCTCTCGAATCAAAGACTTCATTCCAGATTCGCCAAGGGTACCTACCACCAACCACTTGATCTGTGCCACTACACCATTGATTCGTTTGTTGTCGTAGTGCCTGGACCCCCAAGCCTCTCGTAGCCGTACAGCTGCCTCTTCTGCTCTGCCGTCCACCTTGCCACCTTTGGCAGCGATTGGTTTCAGCTTGATATATTGTGGGTTGCCTCTTGTGTTGCCACCTTTGCGCCAGATAGAGGGGTATTCTTTTTTGATCTTTTCAGCGAATGCCGGATCAAACACTTTCCACTGGGAATTTCTAAGACTGACCTTCTCGTCATCCCCTTCTGCCGGAAAATTTGTCGGGTCTTCGTCGCCTACTGCCCGAAGCTGCATCTCTTCTGGCTCTTCTTCTGGCTCTTCTTCTGGCTCTTCGTCGTCTTCCTCGGATGGCGGGTCTGTGGGCGGGACAGTGGAAGGGGATGCCTCGTCTGGTGCCTCACCCGCACCAAGCAAAATCCTTTTGGCCTGCTCTGGGGAGATAGTCGGGAAGGCCACAAGCACCAGAGTCATCGCAGCATCCATCGAGATACCACCAGCAGCCACAGCAGCCACAATATTCAGAAGGCTGGCAATTTGTGCACCATTGAGAGCAGTAGACGCCAAGGGGTCATCACCGGCATCCTCTGCTGGCTCTTCATTCGCTGGGGCTTCTGGATCAACGTCTGTGCTGTCGTCTTCTTCGCCGACTTTGAATGGCAAATCATCAAAACCTTCATACGCTGCTGCATCTGCGACACCAACACCTAGAGTCGTCCAATCTACCACCCTAGATACCCGTTCAGACCTAGACTCTTGTAGTGCATCGATCTCGCTGAAGTCGTGTTTGATTGTAATATTCTCAGAATTTGCAAACATTCTTGCAATACGTGTCAATTCTGCATCAATCATCGCCGCACGACCGGATAGACCCTCCCAATACCTACGTGCTTGCTCTTTGCTTGTCGCGTAATTCGCAGAGGGTAATCCGACTCGCGTGGGAGGAACATCCAAGGCAGCAAGGACAGCCTCTCTAGTGGAATTCCGCACTGCTGAGAATTCCATATCTCGCGGAGTGAGAGAAATAGGCTCGTACTCCACCTGGCCACCTACGATAAGGACACCAGATTCTTGGCTCAATTGGCGTTCGTATGCTTCCCTCAGAATTCGAATTTGCTCCGCGCTCCATCGGTCTCCGTCTTCTGAAGGAGATAGGATACCTGTCGGTCGACCCGTCTTGGCCGTGGCTGCTGTAAGCTCTGACGTAGACCGTTCTGTCATCAAGTCGTCGTTTAGACACTGTATAGCACCAACACCCCACAAAGACCGAGGATCATCAGACCAGCTAGGAGAGCGTATATGTACGATTTGGTCTACGCTATACTCTTCTGGGGCTTGTCCTGCAGAGTACTCGTAATGACTAATCTGGCCATCTTGGTCTGGAACAATCGACACTCTAGCCGGATGTAGCCGGATCAGTGCCTGTGGTTCTACACCACCAGCAATCAACAAAAAGGCATCCCCAGACAAGACCAAATCAGTGACTAGCTGCCTGCGCATCAAAACACCAGGGACTTTGGAAGACGGACGTTCCATTAGGTCCAACAGTGGATGACTATCTAGGACTTCTGCATCGGCACCAGTACCCTTGTAGGCTTTGATTGGCACCTTTGATAGATCGGTAGACAGGGCTGTCACAGAAGCATAGACCCAGGGAAAAGCTGCCATAGATGACAGGCTAGCTTTTGGATCGTAATATGGTGTAGCCGGAGAATTGGTGGCCCAGTCTGCACCTGCTGAATGCTCCACACGGCCATCAGCATCAACACCAACCAAACCAGCACGCTGCAACAAGCGCACAAACCAAGAATCTTTGATAGCTAGAGAAGCATCAGCCATACATATACTGTAGCACACTCTGGAGAAGCAGACAAGTATATACTCCTTTGCGCGCACCTACGACTTGCGCACCACGATATGATCGCAAAGATGATCACCTATGCAAAAGAGTGTATATGCTATACGTATCTTATGTTGAGTCCTAACAACCATCTGCTATAACAACTCCATGTTGACAGGAGAGGAAGACCGTGCTAAAATAAATTATCAATCAAGGAGAGATACAATGTCCACCCCACTCCCAATCCAGACCCGCTGCAAGATCCTCCAACAAAAATACGCTGATTTCTTGCAACACTCTTGCAATCTTAGCGTCGAAGTGGTAGTATCACGCAGTGATTATCGCGGACTCTTTTTGTCTATCGCTGGCACAGAGGCACAGGTCGAGCAGGCTTTCGAAGAATTGTCCATTGAGCCTACCGAGAAAATGCCAGCACTCTTCGACGACGAGCCAAACACCGTCGTCTACTTCTACAACGTCGCAGCATAGAGAATCAAAATGACTATTCTATTCGCAACCCTTAGTATCCTGTCAGCTGCTGGAAGTGCAGTCTATATGCTCTATACACTCGAAAACGGACAACAAAAATGATCAAAGTCTACAGAATCCGATACCACCTCAGCAATGGCAGAGACCTTGGACGCTACACCAAGAACGTCGAAGCACGCACCCCGGACGAGGCAATTGCCCTGTTCCACTTCCTCGCACCAGACCTTGGCCTTTGTCGCCACATCATTGCACGTAGAGACCACTACGCCACACCAACCGCTACTAATTAGGAGATAGCATGCTAAAAACACAAGAATTCCTCGCAAATCCAATTATCAAAGGGCTAATCACCCAGGCACAAAAAGAGACACCTTTTGGGCTTGCTGTGATGGAAGCACTGCAGAACCAAGACATGAAAACCCTGGGGTTTTTGGCTAAGGAATATAATGACTTTATGCTTGCCCAGGCAATGAAGCAAAAAGACGAGCTAATGGACAAGGTGTGGCACAGGCTACAAGGAGAGGCGTAATGTACGGTATAGACTTGTTGTGGCTTATGATGAAAGAACGAGGTGCTATACAGCAAAGCACCACCGTGGTTGGTGGCGAGATCGGACCAACCGTCTACACCTGGCCAGAAGAGCCAGTCGATATGCACGGTACATGGACGCAGGAATTCAGGCAAGAGATGCCAGACCACATGGAGAACAAAGACAGCATCGAACAACTCAGAAAGAACCTGTCAGGACTTGGCATCTCTTCTCGTGTGTCGATATCCTACAAAGGATCTACAGCCAAGGTATCAGTACATGTCTGGTCGTGATTGGATTGAGATAGCTATATTAGTGTGGGTGGCTGCAGCATCAGCAAGGGTGTTGTGCACTTTCCTGCCTCCAGTGCTGGCAGACATAGAATGGCTGCTATCCAACCGCAAAGGATGACGAAGACAAAGACATACAACCGTATCTGAGGGCATCCATTGCATGGTCGTTCTTCTTCCTGGGGAGGTCTCTAGGATCTGCTCCCTTGGAGGATCTGGTATCCCATACGTACGACTCGATTTCTCTGACCAGATTGGGAGCAGCACCCGAATGTATCACCAAGTGCGGCCTGCCTTCCACATCCAGGGCTAGTCGCTCACAGACTGCGTTGATTCCTGCTCTGATTTGCTTTTTTGCAACAACAGTAGAAATACCATGCTCTCTGGCCAGGGACAGCCTAGACCCTCTATCCTCTGGATCTGCAACTATCCATTGCAAGGCAGGGCTGCCATGGTTTGTCATATCAGTAATCTTGGCTGCATGTTGTGACAACACCCACTCCGACTGATAATGCTCGCCTATTACGTGTACTACATCATCAGACGGGTCGACCGCAAATAGCAGAAAACAAAAAGGATTTCGTGTACCAAAGTCGATCGATCCGTATCGTGGCCAATGTTCGGGTATAGAGACCGGATCAATAACGTGTATATCTCTTCTAAATTCTGCATATACTCTACCCTCTAGTGTGACGAATTTTCCCCTATCTCTAGCCGATCTTTCGTGGGAACCGTATTGTTTCAGCAGACGTTGTCTTTTGTCCTGGTCTAGCCACGGGTTGTCTGCCCCATGCAGCCACACAGTGTGCGTACCCTCTTCTGGGTCTTGTACGAATCTGTCGTATACCCAGGTCAGGCCTTTGAGAGGCGTCATTGTGAGCAAAGCCCACCCAGACCGACCCTCCCAGATACACCGAGTCAGACGCTGGCACCCTTCGTTGTAGATCGATTCGTCGTGTTCCTCGTCGATCCACAATAGATGTGCCTTATACCCCTGGATTGCGCGTGCTCCAGAATCATTAGTCACAAATAGAATTCTACCACCCCCAGGGGTCCTAGCCTCAGACAAGCCAGGCCCATCTCTGTTCCTCCATTTTGTACCCTTTGGTAGGTACTTATCTATGGCAGCTCTTTGTACATTCACCGACAGAGCCGAATTTAGGGAGGAAGCCAACACTATACCGGGAGTTGGTGGAATAAGAGATGGCTCAACATCATTGGCCCTAATCCAAGCCTGGACAGCTGGATCATCCCGACCAAGTGCCACAGCCACACTGATTTGTGCACCAAGCTCCGTCTTTCCAGCACCATTTCCACCACTAGCCAACACAGCATCTATACCCGCACGCTGTAGTGGCGATCGTTGGCTCGTCTTTGGTAATTCGTTGTGCCACAACACAGCATAGGCCAGGGGATTAGTCTCTTTGCCTTTGATCCACTGATCTAGAGCGCTACAGCCCGATATTAGGTTGTTGGTCATACTTCCTCGGTGGACGTTGCATTTTGTACATTATATTGTTTATTGCCATGCTGTGTCTGTCCGCGTCGATCTCGCATCCTATATACCTCCTGCCAGTCCAGGCACAGGCCACAGCCAAATTGCCACAACCCGCGAATAGGTCGATCACTGTATCCCCTGGGTTTGTCCATTCCAGTATCCAATCTGCCATCCATGCCGCAGGCTTCTTGCTATGCCCTTCTTTGTAGCTTTTGTAATTGTTTTCTAGATTGAGTCGATTGGTAATTAGGCCTTTGCCACGCACAAACACGAATACTGGCTCAGAGGCACCACGCCAATGAAACCCCATTACAGAGCCACCCTCCTTGGACCATGCACCACCAGACACAAACCGCCAAGGAAAGTCTAATTTGTGCATGGTGGCAAAAATGTCTCCTACTTTGGCCCAAGAAATCCACATAGCCATCCTACCATCTTCTACGATCCTGTAGGCATCGATAAGGACTCCTACCACATCCAG
>Ga0098060_1000227_pt1 | contig 27424 bp, 53 predicted proteins | sample 21_taG_FD_77063 | JGI IMG/M metagenome (GOLD analysis project Ga0098060, IMG submission 77063) | Marine viral communities from the Subarctic Pacific Ocean - 21_ETSP_OMZ_AT15319 metaG | ecosystem: Environmental > Aquatic > Marine > Oceanic | place: Pacific Ocean | collected 2015-01-19 | reverse complement strand
GAGAACGACAATGACCAACCCGACCGCACCCGCATCCACTTTCGGTATCGCCCTTCTCGCCGCACGCTACGCCGACGACGCAGCCTGCACCCAACAGCTTACCGACGCTCTGGACGCACGGGGGCTGCTCGATGAGGCTGAAGGCGCCCGCGCCATCCAGTTCGCAAGCGGAGGCGCTCTGACCTTCGTGCAGGCTGCCCGTGTGCAGCGTATGCGCGATAACTATCGCCACCTCTGCACCCAAGGTGAGTTGCGTGGCGTCGAGGACAAGCACGCATGGGCAGAAGCCCTCATCGCTGGGTGGGGCTGCCGCGTCCGCTGAGTCCGAGAACACACAAAAAAAGAAAACCCCTTGACAGCCAAGCCCTGAGACCATAAGGGTAAGGTGTACCAAGGAGATACGATGCAAGTCCAGTTCAACCCTATCCGCTACGCCATCCACGTCATCTCGACCCATTGGGATTCCAACGAAGTGGAGCCTACCCCCGAAGTCCGTGATGCGTATCAGGTTCTTGGGCGGGCGCTTGGGCACCACGCGCATCTGATGTCTGATAGCGACATCAACCAGATCGAGATGTGGTGGTCAGTTGGCGCACGTTGTTTGGGAAAAACCCCTTGACAAAAGAGCCCTGAGACCATAAGGGTATGGTGTAACCAAGGAGCCCCAATGATTGAAACATGGCAGTTCGCAGGTCGCACCTTCAGCATCATCGAGCCCACCGCTGGTGATGATACGTGGATGGTCCTCGTTGATGGTGCTCTTCTCATGGACCGTAAGGGAAAGAAGCCGAACCGCCTTCAGATTCACGCCCTTGCCTTCGATCTTCTGTGAGCTTCCATCCGAGAACACACAAAAAAAGAAAACCCCTTGACAGTTAGAAGCTGAGACCATAAGGGTATAGTGTAACCAAGGAGATACCATGTTCGCAGCAATCCTACTTCTTACGTGGTATGTCTGCTTTGCCCTTGCTCTTATGGCAGGCTGGAAAGAGCCCACCTTTGAGCAGTAGTGTTAGGGGCTTCTTTTGTTTATATGGCAGAAGATACCCTTAGTGCATAGCGGTGCAATAGTGGTGCGATAAAGGTGCGGCGGTAGTGCGGTGTATCAGAGACATGCACCACCAGCGCATTCTCAACGATTTTGACCTGTTTTCTTGACCTCCATCAAACCCCGTGTTATACTCTCAGTATACCAAGGAGAAAGCCGATGACCTGCATCGAAATGGCAACAGACTGCTTCGAAGCTACTACCCGCGATATGTCCTCTGGCTTTGTTCGTGGCATACCTATATACCCGACCACGGGAGAAGCGGTGAGCTTCTTCTTCAAGGTCTATGCACCTGAAGTCACCGCCGCTAAGGTCGTCTCGTGGGATCTGGGCTATGCCCGGATCGAGATCGACGGCACCTTGCCTACCGGCTTCTCAGCAGACTGGCCATCATTTCGTCTCATCTCTCCTTGAAGCAATGCTCAAAGAGCCCATTTTGAGAACCCCCATGAATAGCGGATCGAATAAGGGTTGCCCTTGGAGTGACTAAAACTTTCTCCACGAAAGCCCTTGACCTGAACCCTGCCACCGGTTATATGTTCTACATGATGACCATCTTCGCCATCCTCTGCATCGCTGCCCTGCTCGCGATGGCTATCTGCATGCCCCACAGCACCGAGGTGCCCGCCATGTCTCCTGTTCTGCTCGCCCAAGCTGACGCCCTTGAAGTCCGGGAGAACGCCCAGCGATTCTCGGACAACAACACGATCCGCTCTGTTGCCAACCGCTTCGGTGGTCGGGTCCCCCATGGCACTCGCATCACTGCGCTGCGCATCGCTAACCTTGCCGCAGACATCGCCTGTGAGCCCCGTGCAGCCCTCCTGGCAGCAGTGGGCACCCCCGACACTGCCGAAGAAGCGCAGCGCCTCCTGCGGGACGCCAGCGCCGCCCGTGCCGACCTTCCGGCTGCCCTCACCTCCTTCGCCGGTTGCCCTTCGTCCCCCATCCTTGACGAGATTGTGACAGAGATCGCCGAGCGTTGTTGACATCATTTGACACTTGACAGCGAACGCGCAACAGGTTATATTATGGGTGCCCCCCCCTCCCCCCCCGGAGGGTATGTCCCCTATGTCCGGCTGCGGCGTTCTGTGCCCCTAATACACGCTCAGTACCGCCAAAAAAAATCAGAGATATTGGGCACCCCCCAAAAAACCCCGAGTAAAAAATGCCAAAATTAGTAATTGAATCAAAGACACATGGAACGCATACTGTTCTGTTTGATGAGGAAGATTCATATAAAATTGAACCTTGGGTTTGGACCTTGCACAAGGGACACAGCACCTATTATGTAACCAGACAGACGCCCAGACCCAATAGAAAAAAAATTTTAATGCATAGAGAGGTTACGGGCTGCCCAAAGGGTTTAATGGTTGATCACATCAACGGTAATGGGCTAGACAATAGAAAAGCAAACTTGCGTGTGTGCTCAATGTCGGAAAATATGATGAATCGTGGTAAAACAAAACAAAATTCTAGCGGGTATAAAGGCGTGTATAATTCAGGTGATAGCAAGGTTAACCCATATGTTGCCAAAATACAAAAAAACAACAAAGCTTATTGCTTGGGGCATTTCGGCACCCCTGAAGAAGCAGCAAGAGCCTATGACGCGAAGGCAAAAGAATTGTTTGGCGAATTTGCTCATCTAAATTTTCCAGAGGAGTAAAAATGCCAGATATACAAGTAGGAGACCTTGTGAGAGTACATAAAGATTACGGAGGGACTGTCTACCCCGGCGCAGACACCAAAATGTGGAGAGGCGTGTGGCTATTAACAAGAAAAGCAGATTGGGCAGGATTTATATTAAAAGGAAAATACGAGGCTATGATACCGCTAAAAGCATTGGAGAAACTATGATTGAAGTTGGAGACCTTGTTCGTCTACGCCAAGAAGCCCGCCGCCCATGGCTGACAAATTTATGGATAGTAACCGAACTTCAAAACACATTTGATGCCAACGGCGAAGTGACTATCGCATTTCTCTATAATGGTAGAGAAAAAAAGACTCAGGACACAAAATTATTGGAGAAACTATGATTGAAATAGGAGACCTTGTGAGAGTTGCCGAACGCAAAAATCAAATATATTTTACACAGAGAGTTTGGAAGAGAAAAAAGAATTTGTGGACAGTCTTGGAAGTAGACATATATAATGAGTTAAACCCATCAGAGAAGTGGGCAATTATTCATAACGGACAACAAGACTGCTTAATGCCTCAAAAACGTTTGGAGAAGATATGATTGAAGTAGGAGACCTTGTAAAAGTAAAGAATGAATATTGCCAGAATAAGAGTGCCGAATACGCTAAAATATATGCAAATAGGTGTTGGTTAGTTGTGGAAACTAAAAAGATAGACTACATGATAGATGTGGTGTTAATTACAAAAGGAAGCAAAAAGGAATGGATCAGCATGAAAGCTTTGGAGAAACTATGATCCAAATAGGAGACCTTGTTCAGCGCGAGAATAGCAAATGGCTCTGGCACAAGTCACGCGACAGTGGCGTTTGGTTAGTAATTGAAGAAGCTGGTTGGAAAGTGCTATGTGTCCAAGGAAGCAAAAGAATGTGGTTTCATATAGGCACATTGGAGAAACTATGATCCAAATAGGAGACCTTGTGAGAATCCACCCCGCTGAGGCTATCGGCGTTTGGTTAGTGATCCAAATAGACACGTGGGCTTGGTCATGTCAGGCAATCCAAGGAAGCAAAAAAGAATGGTTTGATATAAACCATGTGGAAGTGGTGACGCATGATTGAAATAGGAGACCTTGTGAGGACCACGGGGTGGTCCTCATCGCGGGGAATGTATATTGCCCACCGTGGGTGTTGGTTGGTTTTAGAGATACGAGAACCAGATCTCTCTGCTTTTACCCCACTACCAAAGAGATTCCTATGTATACAAGGAAGCACAAAAAGATGGTTTCGTATTACAAATTTGGAGAAACTATGATCGAAATAGGAGACCTCGTAAAATTCAAAAAACCCGTAGTAGAGTACGGCATGAAAGGCGCTTGGTTAGTAATACGTGTAAAAATGGATCCAGAGCGAGGCAAACTTATATACTTAATCAAAGGAGGTAGACGAAGGCGAGAACGAGCGCACTACCTAATGAAAATTTCATCGTCCAGATAAAAAATCGCCGGTAAATTTTCCCAGATCTAGCTCCGCATAGCCGGGGCTTTACTATTTATGGGGTAGGAGAAAGCCCATGAATATAATTTTGGAACGATGGAAAGGCTATTTAAATGAAGAGACCGACGCCCAAGAAGAGATCGGAGAACATAATGCTGAATTCATTTTTAATCTACTAGGGCAGCACAGTAGCTGGAATCGCAAACTAAAAAGCTTTATTTCGCAGCCTGAAGACTACAACAATGACTCTGCTTCCCTCGATATAATCTGGGGAACACCATTACAATATGAATACAAGATTGTCAAGGTACTTGGTGCCGGAACGATGGGGGTTGTATTTGAACTAGACAATGGACATGCGCTAAAGCTTTATAAGGATGGCTATAGGAGGAAGGCGGGAAAGCGAGAAGAAGACTTTTATGCTAACGAATCTGGAAAAATATTTTCTGGTGCGGGATCTATTAGAACCTTACCCATATTCGATCAAGGAGAAAATAGATACGGGGTCAAATATGTTGAGATGGCGAAAGTTATCCCATTTAACAAATTCATTGAAATGACTGGGAGGGTTGTACCACGCGGTCCATTTTTTCGAGAAATGCAAAAGGTTGGTCTATGGGCTAGTTGGAATAACAACAAAGTAGATCTTTCTTCAAGGCGCAAAAATAAACAAATCGCTCAAGAATATGTGTCCAAATTTATCAAAACTGCGCGTAAACAAGGTTTAACTAAATATGAGATAGAAAGTATTTTGAAGATGGCAGAATACACAGCAAAAAATTATGGTCATACTTATCTTGATGATATAAATTCAGCAAATTTTGGCGTCATAGAGCAAACCGCGACCACCAAATATCCCCAATTTGTTCTCTTTGACCCTTGAAGACCTCAATAGACTATTTATGGGGTAGGAGAAAACCCATGAATATAATTTTGGAACGATGGAAAGGCTATATAACCGAAAACGAAGAAACATACGCAAAGTATAATGCTGATTTGGTGCTTCGCGGACCAAACACACTTAACGTCAGCAATATCGCTTCAGTATCGCTTATGTTGAAAATAGCTAGACCTTTAACGGTCGAAGAGTTATTTAACCGGATTCCACAACTAAGAAATCATAAGATAAAAAAAGTTTTGGGGGCAGGAACCCTTGGGGTCGCCCTAGAATTAGATAATGGAAGGGCGCTAAAGCTGTACAAAGAAGGCTACATGGGGACGGAAGAAAGTTTTTACGATGCGGAAGCTGGTAAAATTTTTAGCGGTCGTGGAGAGATTTCCACGCTGCCTGTATTCGATCGTGGAACTGTGGCTGTGCGCGGAGATTCTAACGAAGATATAAAATATGTTGAAATGGCACAAGTTGTTCCATTCGACAAATATTATGCGCTAACTGGGAGGGATGCCGACGTCGATGAAGCCGATTATCTTTTACCTGTATTGAAGCGTTTTGCCATACAAGTGCGCAAAGGACGACATTCTCGTGAAGAACTCAGGGAACAGTACCTTGAGTATTTAGAAATATTAATGAAAGATGCAAATTTAACTCTGCCTGAAGTAAATGGGCTACTTATCATGATTACATATGTTTTGGTAAATTACGGTGCCGATTACTTGCAAGATCTCCACCCAGGAAATTTTGGAGTAGTATCTCAAACCGTTGGAAGATCTAACCCATATTTTGTAATTTTTGACCCATGATGCTTTTTGACAAACTACTTATAACACTGGAGAAGTGATATGTTATTATATGAAGGGCTGTTCTTGAAGGCAAATGGAGACCTGCGCTCAATGCGCTTTATAAGGCTCTCAGACATCCCAAAAAATATACTTGAGGCAAAGACGCACGGGAATAAATCTAAGCCAAGCAGAGGCGACCTAGAGCTTGTATGGGACATTGACCACCGTGCATTCAAATATTTTAATCACAAGACTCGGGTTGGTAACCTAACTTCTCGCGCACTAGATAGCTACATGGAGTATTTTGAATGAAAGATTTACTAAATGAATTGGAAATTATTGTTGGTAGTGAAATGTATGACAAGACTGACCTTGAATATTATCAATTTCTCAAGGAAAATGAATACATTGCAGCAAAATTACTAAATGAGATAAACTATCCTCAATTAATTGGCAAAAACGACTCCCTTATTAATTCAAGAGCGGGACGAAGTGGCTATAAACGTGGGACAACTGGTGATTTCAGACAAGATATTCAAAATGATACTCGTCCTGGCGATATAGATTTAGTGAATGCCGATATGAAAAACTTTCTTTTCCAATTTAGTGTTCCCGGCGACGGGTGGCCAAATTCTAAACCGCGCTATCAAGTAGATATCAAGTTTGACAAAGACGGAAGCCCCTCGCTGTCAGCGCTAGATGTTAAAGTCAAGTGCAATTGTCCGTTTTTCATCTATAACGGTCCAGAATATCAAGCCAAAACTGACAATTATCTACTTGGAAACCCAGGCGGCACAGCAACTCCCCCTGATATTCGAGATCCAAATCGTGCTTTTTATATCTGCAAGCATATTGCTTCCGTCTTTGAACTTATTAAAGCCAGATTCAGGTTGCCTGCTAATTATTTTAAGGTATAACGGAGTTTTAAATGAAAAGAATAATGAATGAATGGAAACAATTCCTAAAAGAATTCAAAATGGACGATAAATATCAAGATACCAATGTCGTAAACAAGGCTCAGGTGCAAGCTGAGGTTCAAAAACTGATTGACCAGAACTCAAATCTTCATGCGTCAGGTCGCCCGATAAATCCGCAACTGTTAAATAAAACCCTCAAAGAAAATAAAATAGAAGATATTATAGAAAAAGAGACGGATATACGCCAGCAGGCAAAAGTGTTTGATGGTCTAAAATTTGCCCATTTTGCAAGTCGATCAGAGCTTGCTAAAATGCTTGAAATAATTCAAATAGCTCGCGGGGAACCCATAAGTTTAATTTTGGATAACGCACCAGAACTAAAAGAAGTATGGGAAGAATTAGTTTTGTCGTATGATCTTGCTACAGCAAAGAAGATCATAACACACAATATTGATATAACGCATAAGTTTGCATTGCTATACCAAAATAGTTTTTATTCTAAACTTTTAATATCTTTGGCTTTATTTACAGGCTCTAGCGTTGCCACCACAAGAGAGCCAGACAAGTTTAATCCAAGTAAAGCAAACAAAAGTGTCTTTCAGAAGAGTGGTCCGTTCCAGACCAGCGGAGTCTTGTTGCACTCTATGGGAGGACTTAAAATAGAAAATTTAAACGTAAATTATCGAAGAATGTATGAACTTTTTTACTTGATTAAAAGATTCTTTTTAAAAGAACAGGTGGTTAATGACATGGAAGAATCTGCTTCGTCACTTAGCGGCGAGATGTATAATGATTTAAAAGACTTTATCTATTTCATGGCAACTGAAGTCCGTAGAAAATTTATTACTATCGAAAAGATAAGTGACCCAGAAAAACCAACAAAAAGAAATTATCAAGATGCCAATACAATCTTAACAACCTTAGCTAGAATACCTAATGAAAATGATTTTCGTATTTTTAGAGGAATGACTCTCCCGGTAGAATTGTTTGAAAAAATGGAAGCTCTATTAGAGGGTGGAGATACCCTTGAATTTGAATTTTACGACTTGTCCTCTTGGTCTGTGTCTTTGATGATAGCAGAAGGATTTTCAAAGGATGTCTTCACTTCGGAAAGCCAAAAGGTTATATTCTCGACCGACACGCCAAAGCGTGGAGTTTACATAGGAGAATACTCGATGTATACCGAAGAACAAGAATTTATTACCGGAGGAAAGGTTTTGGTTGAAGAACTCCACAGGCTTCATGATGAAACAATCATCTTAAAATGCAAACAAATCTAAAAATAGGAGATTTGGTTTGTCTCTCCGATCTCTGGTCCGAAGAGGCTTCGGGCAGGTGGGGCAAAGGTATTGTGTTGGCAAAACATTCCCACGGAGACTGGGAAGTGTACTGGTTTGGGGAGCGTGAGTCATCCATAGAAAGCAGGTCAAATATCGAGATTGTGAGCTTGCCAAATAGCGACTGAACGGTTATAACACAAGCATATAACACCGGAGAGCAAATATGTTCAAGCACTTACCACTTGTCGCGCTGTGTGCGTGTGTGTCCGTGGAGGTCGATACAGGCTCTCCACCGGACGAGGAATTTCCCCAGGAGCTTTGGTCCTGCAAGCATATTGAAAGCCGAGATTCGGCGTTTGTGGCGGCGCAAACGATAGTTTATCGGGACTACATCGACATAGCCTTCCATATTCGAGATGAAGACCAATCACACATCCTACAGATGGACTATGAAAGGGATGGCAGGTGGTCTGTGGAGGCAAACCTTTTGTTTCTTGACTGCAATTCTGAGGAAATGGAGGCGCTCTATGTCTACTGGGAATAAACCCCGTCCATCCTGGGACGCCATCTGGATGGAAATGGCTTATTCTATCTCAAGGAGATCGTATGATTCAAAGTACAAAGTTGGTGCAATTATCGTTACGGGAGATAACACAAGCGTACTTTCTCTCGGTTATAATGGGAATTTTTCGGGTGGTCCTAATTGCCGCGATTCTCACGAACATGGCAAATCCGGTATGATTCATGCTGAAATCAATGCTCTGCTGAAGATGGACTACCACAATCACAAACGGAAGGTGATGTATATCACACATTCGCCCTGTACCATGTGCGCTAAGGCAATTGTCAACGCTGGAATCGATGAAGTTGTCTATTCTAATGAGTATTTGGATACGACGGGTCTAAGTATCTTGTCTGAATCCGGGATATCTTGTAGGCATTTTGTCGAGAACAAGGTGCTCATGGGGGTTGTGGAAGAATGATGGCAGAAACTTTTTAGGCGAGAAAAAATCGCGTTTCTTCAACTATTTACTCCTGTGATAATGGAGTTCCCAAATGAAACTACTAATTGAAAGCTGGCGCCGTTTTATTAACGAGGCAATTGATTTAATTTGCCCGCCCGCGACACAAGATCTAGAATTAAACACAAAGAATCGTGATTCTGCGATTCACGCCGAACATATCCAGTATGGACCGCTCAATGTTGGAGTCCCTGGGGATTACTGGCAAAAAATAGCAGAGTACTGGAATACAACCGAAGAAGCTGCTAAGGGTTCCAATTGTGGTAATTGTACTGCTTTCGACATCTCTCCTCGTATGAAGGAATGTATGCCCGGTGAAACGTCCGATGAGGACGGGGAACTCGGCTATTGCTGGATGCATAACTTCAAGTGCCACTCTGCTCGTTCTTGTAGAACTTGGGCAAAGGGCGGACCCATAGAGGAAGATTCAGTCTCTGCTGATTGGCAGGGGCGCTCAAATATAGATAAAGACGATGAAACTCCTACTTGAAAACTGGCGGCAGTACCTAAAAGAACAAACAGATGTCCCTGGCGGTCCTGGCGATGCTGTTGGTACTATCCGAGATGTTGGTTCCAACCTTTACCGTATTTCTAGGAGAGATGGAGTTGTTCAATCAAGAAACAAACCAACCGATAGGGATTATTATTACACCAATCGTTTTGGGGATGTAGAGCATCGTATTTTCTTTTTCAGTTCTCAAGATGAAGCGCTGGGACGGTTATTTAGTGATGTTGGGGATTTATCCGCAGTTATTGGAGATTTTGAAAAAGATTATAAAATTTCCGATCTGTCGATAACGACCTTTAGGTCTGAAGATCTACCACAAGACGTAATTTTTTACGAGGACCCTGAAATAAACAATAGCTCTGCTATCTATGGTGCTTACGACGATGGCAGGGCATGGGAAGTCTCCCCAAGAGAAGGAGACACACAAGTCGCTGACAAACTAATTAATGATGAAGAGGATGAATATTACTATGAAACTTATAATTGAAAATTGGCGCCAGTTTGTTAATGAAGAAGATTCAATAAACCAAGATGAAGAAATGTATCTAATGTGGCTAAAAGCATTAGAGGATGTTGGAGTTATTGAACTGAGCAGTGGAGATATTGCTGAAGCAAAAAAAGATGACGATTATACTGATGAAGAAGCTCTCCCTCTCCGCGCGTTGCCAAAGTTTGTTCCAGACAAAGTAGTTTATAAAAAGAAAGATGGAAAAATCACTGACCAACCAGAAGTTGCAGATGATGAAGGCAGACCGGCAGCACTCCCTACTATCCACCTAAATCCAGAGTTCTTACCAGACGATAAGAATAGCGGCTTTTGCCAATACAACCCGCAGATTTATGACTTTGCTATTAAAAGTGCTGAGAATTTTGCAAAGGTTTTTATTTTTGTATTTGCTACCATAAGAATTGATTGGCCCTCTCTTGTCCCATTTTACAAAAACCTAGTAGACTTTATGGAAAAGTATGGCGAAATACCGACAACCTCCGGTCGACAAGAAAAAATACATATTGCAGGCTATGAATGGATATCTCCATACACATGGAGACAAGCAACTGTAGGCAAAGGAGAAAATAAAAGACTTGCAACGAACAAAGATGGAACACCCAAAATGGCGGGTGGTTTTTCTAAGAAAGTAAGAGATATTCTTTCTACTATGCTGGGTTTAGACGAGGCACATAAAGGCGATATTTTATATCCTGAACTAAAGTTAGATAACAAGAGAGACAGGAAAGAACTTATTCAAATTGCCAATGGTATTTCAAAGTTAAGCGGCGCCCCGTCCACCAATTCTTATAATTTAGTTTGGCAAAATAGAGATAAAATTTATGCTGAATTTAAAAAGGCAGTAGATAACAATATTAGAGAAGATCCAACAGAATTTTACAAGTTTTTGCTGACTCTTGATGGGCTAGCTGTTCCAAAAGCTGGTTTTGTCGTTCAACTTTTGATAGGTAGGCTGGGTTGCATAGATTCAATTAATCAAGCAATGGTGTACTCTGGAGAATTTCCAAAAATTTTAACAAAAAGTATCGCCTCGGGCAAACAACTTGGAAAAGTTACAAACCAAATGCACAAAATGGCAATTTCTTATAAAAAAGTTCTTGAAGAAATCAAAAATACTGTAGAAACTGATGAAAGTCAATACTTGTGGGATCTATGGTGTAAACTTGTTGCTTTTCAGATTAACAATCCGCGCGCCTCCTACTCTGTTAGGATAAACAAACCCGGCACAGACGAGCCAATAACAATTCAAAGAGCCAAGTCAAGCTTGTATTCCATTGGTAGTGTGGAAAATATGTTTGATTATCTTGGACTTCCAAAAGATGCTAAGTTAACTCAAATGGATATTGCTAGACATCATTTAGAAATGATTAATGGAATTATTTCCGGTCCTTCTAAAAGTTCTAAAAAAAGAAGATTTGAAAATAAAAAGTCTAAAATTACCAAAACAAGATTAAAGCAGATTATCAAAGAAGAACTCACCAAACAAGATAAGACTGATGTAAAGAAAATGGTCGAGAAAGAACTTGAGAAGCTTCTTAAAAAGAAAGACACCAAGGATCAGGTCGCTGAGATCGTCAAGAAAATCATGAAGAAACTTTACAAGGATCTGTCACTAGAGCACCCGTACATCATTGACCGCATCAAGGTTTAGTGTTACACTGTAGGCGTGAATAAATATGATGCCGACCCCTTCAGCACCCGGTTCCCTGCCGCCAAGGTAGGTGACTGGGTTTACTTTTCAAAAACCAAAATTACCGGACTAGTTATAGAAATTGATGACAAGACTAACGGAATGAGAGTTCATTGTTTCGGATCTATGAGAATTCGTTGGTTTGTTAACAAAAATTACGGGCATTATAAGGTGTTATGAATGAAGGCGATCTAGTTAGGCTTAAAACACGATATCCAATTTGGCTGTATTCTTTTGGACTCTCTGATGGAGATCTAGGGGTTATAGCCAAAGTCGGAGAAGAAGATACCTTGGTTTATTGGTTAAGAATCCAAAAACAAGGATCTGTAAAAAACAACCTTTTAGAACTCGTTGAATTGGAGATAAAATGAAAGAACAAATTTTTGTAGCTCTCTTTATAGTTGGCGCTGCTGCCGCCGCGCTCAAAATGGACTACAGGCTCGATAATATTGACAGAGAAGTCGAAAGAGTAAAGGTAGAATCAATTGTTTCATCCGGTAAAGCGATTTATCTCCCAGGAAGCGTCTGCATTATAAAGGCTACTTCTGATACAGATCAGATAAAAATGCGTGAATTTGCTGCTGCCTGTATTAAGTCTCATGAAGACTGGTTGCTAATCAATAACGGCAACGCTATTTATAGTGATGCCACCGAAGAAATACAAAAGTAGCGATTTAAAAATAGGCTCATTAGTAAGAGACCTTCAGACTGGCGATCTGGGATTACTTGTTGAGAGGGTTGATCTATTTGACAACATCGAGGAGCATGAACCCATCTGGGTCTGGTCAATGACTTGGACGGGTCCAGCAACTGATTTTCGCAATCGTCACGTACCCTTTGTCGAAGAGACCATCGTGGGACTCTTAAGCGGCGGTGTTTGGGAATTAAAGGACGATGAGACCGATTGAGGAGTTGCGAGACGAAGCCTCGCATGTTATATTGCATGTGGGCGACATGATTTATGATGTCCGCACCAAATCACGAGGGTTTCTTAGAAAAAGAGAAAGAAAGATTGACATCCTTGAAGATGATATCTATGTTTGGACAGTTTTTGGTTTTCTCAAAGTGAGGATTATCAAAACTATAACAATTTAGATTTCATAGAAGAGGAGGGGCTCAAACTTTCTATTGTAATAGGGACCATGGAACTACACAGCATCAACCAAGGAGAGTGAGATGCATAGTTGGAACGTCTACAAGGTCTTTGCCAGTGGTAAACGAGCAAAGATGCCTTATACAACTTTTGAAGCTGAAGAGGCACAGCACTTCTTTGATGATATCTTGCCCAATCTCGGAGCAAAGCTTAAAAAGTCAAAGTGGCTGGTTTTGAACGCAAAGGAGTCACAAGAACGACCGACCGAAGCGCGAGACGAAGAAAAAGAAAAGTTCGAAAAAGACAAAACTATGGTATTGGGAACCCTGGCAGCCCGCAAGTTCCCCGAACTTTCAAGCAAAAAAGCAGAAGTATGTCTTGCGATGACAAAAGAGACAGGATGGAAATGGGCTTGGTGTGTTGTTCAATGTGCCAGTCACAAATACATCGCAGAAATCTCAGAGCGCTTTGACAATTCTGCCCTCGCAGATCAGTGGATCAAGGAGCAGATTGAATGTATGGCGTCTACCTAGCACACAAGGTTGGGGATTTGATTAGAATAAGTAAGAGCTGGCGTGATCCTGTAAATTCTTCTGAAATGTTGCAGCGCGGCTCTTTGGGTGTTGTTGCGTTTGTTCCCGAATATTATCAACAAGAAAGTTTATTTATCAAAGTATATATTTTTAAAACTAATCGGGAGAGGTGGTTCGCACCATCTGAAATTGATATAATCTCCAACATAGACGAATAACTCTCTATTTATTATAGAGGGTCATTGTAATGAAGCAGACCAATAGTTTTGTCGATACCATGTCCTTGACGTGTGTGTTGATAAACATTGGTCTGTTTTCTTTTGCGGTATTAGAACAGCAACCCGAATTGATGATGCTCGCACTATTTAATGTTGCTGCATTTTTAGTGTATTTTTTAATCTCGGGGTGTAAATAATGTATGAAAAATTTTGGGGACAATTCCTCGCTGAGCAAATAGAGGCAGACCCCACCTTTCAATTTGAACCAGATGAAGCCACAACGCCTGACGTGTCACAACGTGACAGAAGAGGTCTAACAGGATTCAGAGCTTTCTTGAAAGATAGAGGGCTACAGTATGACAAATATCTTGGAGGTGGGGCAGACGGGCGTGTTTATAGGGCTTTTGATGGCGAAACTGGAAGAGCAATGGCTGTCAAATTTATCAACACACAACAAACAAGCCTGGAAACAGCCCGGCGAGAAGTCAGAAACTATGGTTTTGTAAAAAATAATAGGGATTCCTTTGAAGAATATGCTAAGTACCTTCCTATTGTGTACAAAACAGAAATGGCTGGTGTCCCCACCGAAGGTCAAACCATGGATGGTACACTAATTGTAAATGGTGTCATTTATATGGAAGAGCTTGAGCCGTTACCAAGCGAAGTTGCCAGAAGTTTGTTCGCTGCCGGATCTCCAAGTGACAAATCAAAAGCAGCCCGTGTCAAACGTGATAGGAGATTGTTAAAAAACCCAACCATGGTATCGTCGCTATTGAATATAGCCTGGGGGTTTTTATTCGACCCTTCATATTTTAGTCTTGAGGCACAGATCGCAGCAGAAAATAAAATCCTTGAGCGGTTTTTTAAGGGAGACTTTGAGGAACCCAGTTGGCAGAGAATTCCTTGGGTCAAGAAAAATCTAAGCAAACAAGCAATAGAGCTTTTAGCTCTGTTTATTAACGTTTCTTACGAAAAGATGTTAGAAAACCCTGAAGACGCAAACGGAGATTATGCTGTTAAGATGTATGAAGAGGCAATCAAGAGTGACTTGATGAAATCTTTTATCAAAGCATATAAAAAACCTCTAGTTACCGGAGCAGTAGGTAGGGAACTACGACAAGGCTCTGCTTTAAAAGGTTTTGATACCTACTTTGCCAGAGAAAAAGATGTAGAAGAAGAGTTTCCTGAAATTGTCGGTGTTCGCACTGCGATGAAAAAGTTTGCAGGCAGAGATTTTAAGCCATTTGACGTTCATTCCGACAACGTTATGATGCGTCCTATAACAAATGACATAGTTATTGTTGATCTCGGGAGGTTCAATTTATGATTTTACTTATGCTTATAAGCGCTTTGGCGTTCGCGGAAGAGCCAGAAGATAGAAGCGCCACGCTTTATAGAGTGTTTTGTGTTAATTGCCACGGAGAGAATATGGAAAAGGTGCCCCTAAATTCAGAAAGCACCCTTGAACAAAGAGTTGAGACTGTAAACACTGGTGCTGCTGGGATGCCCCCGTATAGCTGGATGCTATTAGAGGGCGAAGCAGAGAAATTAGTTATATTTTTACAAAACAAGTCGCAAAAGTAAGCTAAATATTTTCTTGAAAAAACAAGCTGCAAGATTAGCTCCAATTAGACACTATTTAAGACTGTAATGGAGACATCGTTATGGCTGAAAATTATAATCAACTTGTTTTGGCTCAACTTCAATCTCTCGCACAAGCTATTGAGGCTCTGCGTGGTGATTTACAGATAGTTCGCCAAGAGATCACGGAACTAAAAGCTAAAGAAGACAAGGTCGTAGAGCTTCGCGAGTGGAAACAAAAGGTAGATGAAGTGGCATCACCCACTCAACTGGCTAAATTGGTCCAAGAAGTACAGGATCTAAACAATTTTAAAACAAAAGCAGTGACAATCTTTGCAGTTGTGCAGTTTGCGATGGGCGCCATAGTGTTCGCAATGAAATTTATCAATTGACAATAACAAAAATGATGTTATAATGGTATTATGGAGTAAATATGATAGAAATAGGTGATTATGTTGCGCAACTACACCCAAATCAAAAGTTTTTTCTCAAAAAAGGTATTGTGGTTGAGTCTTTAAGAGAATCTTATACTGTACATTGGCTTACATACAATCGGAAATGGTGGATGGATGATCTCAATGGTGAATTTAAAGATCTCAATGAACGCTATATACTATCGAAGATGTCCTATCATCGTCAAAATGACCATGCAGATATCATTATATTAAACAAGGCGGTCTAAAATGGCTTGGGAAAAACTCAATTCAGACCGAATCGAACAGATAATTAGACAAATTACTGGTAAAAAGTTAGATAAATCAACAAGTATGATAACCCCAGCGATGATTAAGGGCTCAGGTATCATATTTTTATGGGCTCCGACAAAAAAAATACTCATGAAAGCCAATAGAGGAACTCGGGTATATGTTGTCAGTTACGAAATGGACGAAAAGGACAGAATCCTTGTATATGATGGGTTTAATCTGCTCGCCATACACCCAGATGACCTCGAAGAAATAGGATTTAATTAAAATGATGCTCACGATTACAAAATTTTGGAAATCTTTGCTTACAATTGTGATTTTTTGGGTATTTTATGCCTTTTTTGGCTTTGAAATGACCGTTATCACGCTATTAGCAGCTATTTTGAGCAATTTTTGGTCAAATTCTGACTTTTTAGTGTAAAAACTACTTTTTTTAGCCTACTTACCAATGAATAATGGAAAAAACGACCAATTTTGGTGAATTATCGGCTAAAAATATCAAAATAGGCGATATTGTTGCTTGGAGCAGATGGGATTCAGACGATTCTGGGTGGGTTAAGCACCTTGGGATCGTTTTGGAGGTTAAAAATACCATTTTATCGAACAGAATGGTGTGTGTTACCCTTGTTTTACCCCTAAAAGAGCCCAAAATACCCCTTGAATTGTTCACTTTTTCCCTAAAATTGGTCTCTTCTGGGGCTAAAAAGGAGGTATAAAATGGATATAATTGACCACATAGGTATAAGAGTGGACGATCTAAGGGAAGCTGAGGAGTGGTATACTGAGCGGCTAAAGGCTAAAATCACCTTTAGGAGCGACAAATACATACGCTTAAGGGTGGCAAACACCAATATAGCCCTAATAGACAAAATATACTACCCATATCCACACGTAGCAATCCTTGTGGAGAATCAAGACGAACTCCCAGAGGTCGGGCTACGAGTTAATCACCGAGACGGCACCATCGGGGTATATGTCGAAGACCCATTTGGTAACTATTTAGAATACATTTGGTACGCACCTAAGTATGAGGACATATTTCTCAAATGAAAGATATACTACACCCCCTAGTCAAGCAATTTATGCCATTTGCTCAAAAGCGAATGGGCTTTGATAAGCCTCCAAGGCTTTTCTTGCGTAACGATCCAGAGAACGCACAGAACCCACTTGGCAAAACAGCTTACTATGATCCAGAACAAATGTCGGTTACTTTATACATTAATGGTAGACACCCAAAAGACATTATGCGGTCCTTATCTCATGAGTTGGTTCACCATACACAAAATTGTAATGGGCAATTTCGTGATGTCGGGGAAATGGGAGAAGGATACGCCCAGAACGATGAACACCTTCGCGAAATGGAGCGCCAAGCTTATGAAGAAGGCAATTTGTGCTTTCGCGACTGGGAGGATAGTATAAAGAGCACTATTTACAATGAATCTTTGCAAAAAGGAGCAAAAAACAAAATGTCACTTAAAGATTGGAAAAATAACGAACTTAGCACTCTGTTGACTGAGAAGTGGGGGTTTAGTTTTAATCTCCTTACTGAATCTCAGGAAGAAGAGGTTGTCGAAGAAGCAGCCGATGAAGATACCCTCAATGAAGAGGAGGAAGACGAACTTGAAGAAGGCGCAGCCTCCAGTGGGCGCGTAGTTACCCCAGATCGTGGCGGCGAAGATCGCAGAGCCGGCGATGAACGCAAGCGCCCAATGGAAGAAGCTGAAGAGAAGGGCAAGCACGATGATGGCGATGATAAAGATGAAAAGTGCGATCATATACCTTGCAAAGACGAAGATAGGGTCAACGAACAGGATGACAAACACAATCTAAGACAGAAGAAACGTATGCAAGGAAAGGAAGCGAAAGAGAAGGTTGATGTCCCAATGCCTTCCGAAAAAGACTTTGATTCGCAGTTAAAACGTACCAGAAAGAGACAAAAAATGTCCGAAGCCAAAATTCGTAGCCTTATCCGCAAATTGGTCAAAGAAGCAATGGCAAAGAAGGTTAAGTGAAGATGTCAAGATGGCATGATTTTCTTGACGGCGTTGAGATAAAGCAAGATCTGGGTTCTCTTCTTGAGAGTCTTAGTAGAGATATTAAACTCATCAAACCTCGCACTCTTAATGAGGAAGTTAGACTTTCTACTATAGATGGCACGCTTTCAGAAATAAGGCTTAAAACTAGAAAATTAGAGCACGAAAATAAAGTTTTACTTGATAAAATTGCTATTCTTGAAGAAGATTTAGGCTTATAGGGAACTTATATGTCTGAACTTTATAACAGTATAGAGGAGCTTATGCTCGAATTGGAAGATGAAGATGGCGAACCTATTGGTGGTCGCACCATTGCTATTGTGCCTGGAGCTTTCAAGCCACCACACCTTGGACACTTGAATATGGTCGAGCAATACTCTAATAAAGTAGATGAAGTTGTAATTTTGGTCTCTTCTGCTCTAAAGGGAAACAGAGTCATAGGAGAAAACTTTATTTCAGCACAACAATCAAAACAAGTGTGGGAAGGGCTGCTTTCAGATAGAGGCATGAACAACGTTCGCGTTGAGGTTTCAAAGCAACCTACCAAAGCTTCGGCTATGCTTGAATATATAGGAGAAGGTGGACCGCTCGGGTATGGAACTAAAGTAATGTTCGGCATCAGCAATAACAATAAGTCTCTGAAGAGATATGAATCCCTTGGAAAACATGCTAAGAGAGGTGTCAGTGTTTTACCAGTATTAGAAAATGCAGCAGAACCAGCAAATATGAGTTCAGGAGAGCCATATAGGTCCTCTGACGTTCGCAAAATACTTGATGAAGGCGGAGATGCCGATCTTTTTTTTGGATATGGTAAAACGGAAGCTGTGCGCTCTATGCTAGGTTTTGACTCCCCTATAGAAGAGATGGCGGCAGCGGGCGGTGGCGCTGTGGCGGGGTATGGGGCTCCGCTTGGCACAAACCCCAAAAAGAAGAAACACAACGAGTATAATGAGCTATACTTGTACAAAGAAGTCTTAAAACTACTTAAAAAAGAAGGTATCATCAAATGAAAAATCCAGAAGATTTGCTTAGAGAGAATGTAAGAGCTTTGATCTCTCTTGTCAAGAAGAAAAGTAAAAAACCTGTGTCTGAAGAGCAGAAACTAAGAGCTATAATTCGCGAGTTCTTGCAGTATGAACTTAAAGAAGCGCAAACTCCCGATAATGATCCTGCCCCTCACAAGTCTACCGGCATTAATGTACTTGAAGATCTCCTCAAGAAGATTATTCCTCAAATCGAGGACGATTATAAACTTCTTACAACCTCCGAAGAACAGAGAGAATCATATCGAGCCCACATCATCCAAGCCACTGTTCAGACCCTAACTCCTGTTGAGTTAAACAACGATGCACCCGATATGGAGGATGCTCAGGGATTAGATGAAGAAATTGATATTGATATATCTGGTGATGAGGGGGATGAAAGGTTTATTGATATCCGTAGCGATAAAGAAAGAGCATCAGAGGAAGATAAAGAAGAAGAGGATCCACGAGACTCTTTCGGCATCGAAGGCAAGGATACCACGGGTCGTAATATGGCGTATACAACTTTTAAGAAAGTTGAATCTCAAATCATTGATTCTTACGACATGCTCTCCAATCCCGAAGATCAAGAAATCTTCTTTGACTATCTGATCGCAAACCTAAAGCTGTACTTTGATAAGTTTGAGAAAGAGATTCAACCTGATGTTGAAGAACCCACTAACCAAGCATATGACACTGCTGCCGCAGAAGAGCCTGCTGGCGATAGGATTGAGGGTGAAGACACTTTAGATTTAGAAATTTGACTTGACACTTTGTGATCTACCTGTTAAGATCTTAATATGAAGAAGAAGAGAAGATCAAAGTACAAACATAAGAGTATTATTAATAATTTAATATCTAATAATATTATTAATGAAAGTAATTTAACATTTATAGATTCTATGTCTCTTGAAGATTTGATTGCTGTAAAATTAGAACTCTCAGCAAGATATATTAATAACAAACTTTATGCTTTCAATCTATTATCAAACACTAATAGACTAGTTAAAGAAGCAATAATTAAATTTGCTATCAGCGCTACTGACTCTAAGATGGATGCTGCCAGATTTCTTGGTATAGATTATGAAGGTTTGCATCGACTAGTTAGAGAGTATAGCCTTCAGGAATATTTTGATGAAATTAATAATTGAAAACTTTAGAAAGTTCTTAGCAGAGCAAAATTTTATTTCTGAGATTCCGCTAGAGCAAGATGAAGAAGGTAATATTATTCTTTATCATATATCCAGCACTGAAGACATAGAAGAATTAGATCCTGATATTGCAGCAAGAAATCTTCAGAACTACACCACCGCAGAATATAGAACCTGGGATAGACCTAGGATTTTCTTTTTTACTCGACTCGGTCAAATAGACACAGGACTAGGACAAATACAGGGAATCCCTTACCGTGTTAAATTGAAACCATACCAACTTTATCCAATTATGGAAGACCCAGCAGGACTATCTTCCAAACAAGAACAACAGGACTGGATGACTGAGAACCTCCCAGAGTTCGCTGAAAAGATGAAAGAAGCACAAAAGTGTTCAAATGCCGAGCGTTATGGGCAGTATCATATTTGTTCTAAAACTCAAGATTCGGATGGCTTGGCATTCACAGAAGAGCGTTTTACAGGTAAGAGGTTTCTTGTGGACAACCCCAAGTTTCATCATCTTAAACCAAATACATACGAAATGGTTGCACAACTCGCTGAAGAGCGATATAATAGTATAGGATTTATTTATCCACAGAGTGGCGAAAAAGACAACCAGATTGTTGCTTTGTGGCGTAAAGTTCCAGCAGAAAAATTAGATAAAGATTTTTATTAGGAGTTAAGATGCATGTTGGGAAAACTGTTTGGAGAACATTTGGAGGCGATGGGCTTCGCTTCGGAACCATTGTGGAAGAAAAGATGTGCGACGGATGGAAGTATGTCAGAGTTAGTTGGGTTGATGACCACGAATTCCAAATGGATAGGCAGCGACTGATTGTCCTACGAGGAATGGATTGTCGGTCTGATTGGGATAGAATTGATAACGTATCGATTTTCGACAAAGAAGAAATAGTCAATAAAATAAATAAATTATAAGAATGATGTTCTGCCCTGACCGGCTCGGCGGGGATAATATGGTAATTAGGTCCATGCCTATCACGACCTATCGGATTCTAAACCCGTAATTAAAATGTAGGCTAGCTGCGGATAGCAAGAGACCCGCAACCGAGTCGCCCCTTGGAGTGTAAAAATGCATAAATATCGTATAGATGAATGGGTTTTGTACAACCAGTTTCCTGACGCGAACACTGAACGGCTTCGAAGAGGAAAGAGGGCAGTAATATTAGACCATATAGGGGCTAATAGATATGTAATCTATGTAGATGATCCAGACCTTGATGAGAAGTGGAGGATAAAAAAAGTAAATGAAGCGGAACTTGAATCTACTAACTAATTATTTTGACCCGTGCTTAACACCTCAACCCGTGTGATTAAAATGCTTAAAATTGCTAATTTAATATTTTTACTTATCTTTACAGTTTCTTGTGGAAATGATTACTCTGTTATAACAAAAGAAAATATAGAGGTATTAGAAGAAGAGCCAATAAAAATAGAACCACTTGAAACAGAAATCATAATTGACTTTTTTGAACAACCAGAAAAACCAGAAAATTTAGATGTCTTAGTAATACTTGATACCTCTTGTTCAATGTCAGATAATTTCGAGAATGTATCAGCAGGCTTGGACATTTTGAGAGGTGATATTGAGCTTCTCACTTATGATTACCAGATGGCTTTTATTAATACTTCGATGAGGGAACCATATTTTGCTGGTATTATTGGTCCTGACACCTCGTCCATGGAAATCTATCTTGCTCCCTACTCACTTGCTTCAGATAACGCAATAGAAACGCCTTTCATAAGTCTTTATGAATTTACCACAACCACAGAGGGATTGGGATTTTTGAGACCGGGTGTTGACAAGCTTTACATTTTTGTTTCTGATGAACCAGAACAAAGTTCAATACCGGTAGCCTTGTTTAAAGAGTGGATGGATGAATACCACGAAGATGTAAACCATGATGTCGTGGTTGTGGGCGCTAATGACGAAGGTGATTGTAATCCTGCTTGGTATGAATCTGAACCAGACGAAGAAAATAGATTTTTAATTTTTGCCAATTATTATAACAAGATGATTATTGACATATGTGGAGACTTTCAGTTGGCACTAGCAGAAAATAGCTTTCTAATTAAGCCCATGACAAATCTAGGTTTATCTAGATTTCCAATAGAAGAATCAATTGTTGTTTATCAAAATGGAATCAAAGAAGAGGATTGGTATTATTTAGCATCTACCAATACTGTTTACTTTGAGTTTGAAATCCTTGAAGGAACAACAATAAAAATTGGCTACGAAACAATAATAAATTAATAGGAAATTTAAATGACAATTTTTAAAGAACAACGTCAAAAGACAGTAATGGTTAGCGGCGGCTTCGATCCTATCCATATTGGACACGTTAGAATGATTATGGAAGCATCTAAACACGGAGATGTAATTGTTATTGTCAATTCTGATGATTGGCTGTATCGCAAAAAAGGTTTTGTTTTCATGGAATTTGAACAGAGGGCAGAGATCCTTGCTTCTATAAAAGGAGTCATCAAGGTGTCTGGTGTGGATGATTGTGACGCCACTGTGTGTGAGGCAATCAGAAGATTGAATCCAGACATTTTTGCAAATGGTGGAGATAGAAAAAAGCACAACACGCCCGAACAAACCGTATGTAGAGAGATGGGAATAGAAATGCTTTGGGGTGTTGGTGGCGATAATAAAGTGAATTCAAGTTCTGACTTGGTAGAAAGAGTTAAAACCGCAGGTAGGGTTTCACAAAGATGACTTCTATTTATTAGGAGTTATATCCAAAGAGTTTAATATGAAAACTTTAAAGCTTGATTCTACCTACAAACCAATAGGTGTTATTGATTGTATAGAGGCACTTGTTCTTTGCATTGTTGGCAAAGCAACAGCGGTTGAGGAGTACGAAGAAAAGATTTCCTCACCTTCTATCACTTTCAATTTACCATCAGTTATAGTGTTAAAAAATATTGTTAAATTCATAAATAAGGGTATTAAACCATCTCGCGCCAATATTATCTGGAGAGATAGCAAAACTTGTCAATATTGTAAAGTTGAACACAAAGCATGCGAATTGACAATTGATCATATTATGCCGCGTTCAAGAGGCGGGGAGAACACATGGACAAATTTGGTGACTTGTTGCAAAAAATGTAATCAAAAAAAGAGAGATAGGACACCTGACGAAGCAGGAATGAAACTCGCTAAAAAACCAGTAAAACCAAAAACATCGTTACTTAGATACACAAGTGAGATTGTTCCTATATGGAATATATATTTGTGGCAACCGCTGCATCGTCGGTAATAACGATGGGGGGCTGCCGACCCACACATAGGCAGAGGTTTTCGGTCATCCTATATTCTAGATACAAAACCGATCTTCCTTTGGCTATACTATTTACAGCAGTTATAGGAGACTAAATGGCTAAAAAAAATTATGTGCTCGATACAAGTGTGTATCTGACAGATGCAGATTCTTTGTATAACTTTGGAAACAATGATATCTTCATTCCTCTCAAGGTTTTGGAAGAAATAGATAAACATAAAAAGAGACAAGATTCTGTAGGTATAAACGCTCGCAAGACTATTCGAGCCCTTGACGAAATGAGAGCAAAAGGTAACTTACAGAAAGGTGTGCGGATTGAAAAAGGAAAAGGAATTGCAAAGGTTATTTCTTATGAGGTATTGAAGGCTGTTGTTTTTCCTCCCGATCTCGATATGAATATCCCAGACCACATGATCATAGCAACCGCTATGGCAATACGTGAAGAGTCAAGTCGCAAAACTGTTGTTGTCAGCCGTGACATCAATATGCGTGTTATCTGTGATTCGATTGGTCTTCTTGCCGAAGACTATACAACTGAAAAGGTCGTAACTTGTTCTGATGAGCTTTACTCTGGCTTGGCTACTCACCTTGTGGATGATCAGATTATAGATCGTTTCTACGACGGCGACGATATTTATATCGAAAAAGATGAAATTAAAAAAGAATGGCACCCAAACCAGTATATCTTGATGGTATCCAATGCTAATGAAAAGAAAACATGTTTAGGACGCTTCTGCACCCATTTTCAGCCTTTGAGAAAAATTATCCACTCCACGATACCTGATTGGAAAATATCTTCAAGGAATAAGGAACAGGCGTTCGCAATCGACCTCCTTATGGATCCTAATGTCAAGGTTGTATCGCTTGTTGGTCGTGCTGGCTCTGGTAAGACCCTATGTGCAATCGCAGCAGGACTTCAACAGACTATTGGTTTGAGAGAAAATCACTACGACCGCATGATTGTTTCTCGACCAGTACAGCCACTCGGTAAGGACATCGGATTCCTGCCCGGCACCATGGAGGAGAAGATGCTTCCTTGGTTGATGCCCATCCAAGATAACCTCCAATTTTTGGTCGGAGGCGATAAGAAGACTATGCAAATGTACATGGAGAAAGGAAAGATTGAAATCGAAGCCCTCACTTATATTCGTGGTCGCTCAATAGCAAACGCATTTATCATTATTGACGAAGCGCAGAACCTGACGGCGCACGAAATTAAGACAATCATGACTCGCGTGGGCGAAGGAACAAAAATCGTCCTGACAGGAGACATCGAACAGATTGACAACGTTTATGTGAACGAGACATCCAACGGTCTTGCTCATGCTGTTGAGAAGTTTAAGTTCTATCCTCTTGCTGGTCATGTTACTTTCACAAAGGGCGAGCGATCTGAAGTTGCCACACTTGCGTCAAAGGTGTTGTAATGTTTATCCAAATCATTCTAGGAATATTTGCTGCTTCTTTTATAGAATGGTTTGTTCATAAGTATATTTTACATGTTCTCGGGAGGAAGAAGGCTTCGCTTTTCTCCTTTCATTGGGGCATACATCATGCCGCCGCAAGAAGAAATGGATTTTTGGATCCTCTGGTTTCTGCGCGAGAGACATTTGGTATATTTTTCTTATGTGTGATTTTTACACCACTTATCTTACTGCTACCTTTTGCCTATGGCACGATGTTTGTCCATGCTGTCCTATATTTTGTTTTACATAATACTGCACACAAGTATCCCGAATTTGCTAAAAAGTATATGCCATGGCACTATGATCATCACATGGGAAAAAATCAAAATACCAATTGGTGTGTCGTACATCCCCTGGCAGATTACCTAATGGGAACAAGGAAAAAATATGAGTACAAATGAAAATCTAGCTGCCGTTGTGGTAGACAACAATACTCCCCTAAAGCAGATGCTGCTGGAGTATGTTGGAAATAAGCATGCAACGTCAGAAGACGAAGGTGAGTTCGAGGTCTCAGTGCAAATGATTGTAGATACGCTCGCCCACGAATTTCCAGAGTTTGTCATGATTATGGCAGAAGAGAATTGGGTAAGAGGCTATCAACAAGGAATAAACGATGCTGCTAAATTACATACAGAAACGCCAAAAGATGCTTGAAGAATCAAATAATTTTTATACTGCTTCTGGCATCCATGTCTTTACCAAGGATGAATTAGTAAATGAACTTGTAGATCTTGAAGGTGTTATAGGAAAACTCGAATCGATGTTGCCAGAGCACCTTCGCGATGGTATAGAGATGGTTATAGTCGGTCAGTTTGGTGAGTTTCAAGAAAGAGGTATTAATGCTTTCTACAAAGATGGTGCCCTCTATGTCTCTAATTTTCAAAGCGACAATGCTGACCTTCTAGATGATCTTATTCACGAGACTGCCCATTCTGTGGAAGAACAATATGGTATGGATATATACGCAGACCAAGAACTCAAAGACGAGTTCTTGCGAAAGAGAATTCATATCTATAACGTGCTTTGGAATATGGGTTTTAAACCGGTCGAGGCTGACTTCTTAGAAACAGAATACGATCAAGATTTTGACGAATATCTACACCAAGGTGTTGGCTACGATAAACTGTCAGAAATATTGAAGGGAATCATGGTGAGCCCCTATGCTGCGACCAGTCTGAGAGAGTATTTTGCAACCGGTTTTACAGAGTTTTATCTACATCCAGATAGCCACGGCTATTTGAAGAAGACATCCCCAGAGCTTTATAAGAAACTCGTTCAGCTACACAAGATGGAAGAGTCTTGACACAGTAAGATCCGCGTGTTATAATATGACACAAGGAGATTACTATGCCCCACATTTCGTTCTCGGCATTAAAAGATTGGAACACTTGCGCTTGGTATCACAAGCTGACGCGCATCGATAAGATAAGAGGCTTTACCGGCAACGCCTTCACAGCATTTGGAAATGCCATCCATGATGTCTGCGAGAAGAAGCTACTCAAAGAAGAGATTGAAGAGGAAGACTACTTCCTCGAAAGGTTCGAACATTTTCTTGGCACCCTTGATGAAGAGCCAGATCAAAAACTTGTTTCAGACATGCGTATACAAGGCAAAGCCATCCTGCCTGAGATTGAAGATGCTCTTGAAGACTACTTTGGTGAGTACGAGGTGCTTGGGTCTGAGATTCCGCTTGATGAGCCGATTGAGGGAGAAGATGAGTATATCTTTAAGGGATACATTGACGGTGTTATTGCTACACCCGATGGCAAAGTTCATATCTTTGACTGGAAGACTTGTTCTTGGGGCTGGGATGCAAAGCGCCGTAGTGCCCCAATGACCACCTACCAACTTACCCTTTACAAATATTTCTTTGCTCGTAAGATGGACATTGACCCAAAAAACGTTGAAACGCATTTTGCTCTTCTTAAGAGAACATCAAAAAAAGATAAGGTTGAGTTTTTCAGAGTTACGTCTGGTCCAAGAAAGACTGAGAACGCTACAAAACTTTTGAAAAAAGCACTATACAATATCAAGAACAAACGATACATTAAGAACAGACTTTCTTGCAAGTTTTGTGATTTTAATAAAACTGAGCATTGTATGTAGAGGAATTGATGACAAAGAAAAAGATCTTGGTCCTGTCGGACCACCCGCTGTCACCATCTGGTGTTGGCACACAAACTAAATATATGATTGAAGCACTGCTAAAGACCGGACGCTATCAGTTTGTCTGTCTCGGTGGCGCTATGAAGCATGAAAATTACACTCCCCAAAAGGTGGAGCCGTGGGGAGATGACTTCCGCATTTTTCCAGTCGATGGGTACGGCAATCACGAAATAATCAGATCTGTTTTGCAAAAGGAACGACCTGATGCTCTATGGTTTATGACCGACCCACGCTTTTATGGCTGGCTATGGGAGATTGAAAACGAAGTTCGTGCAAATCTTCCAATGGTTTATTATCATGTTTGGGATAATTTTCCTGCACCAGAATTCAATGCTAATTTTTATAACTCAAATGATGTTGTGGCTTGCATCTCAAAGG
>Ga0098060_1000226_pt1 | contig 27436 bp, 26 predicted proteins | sample 21_taG_FD_77063 | JGI IMG/M metagenome (GOLD analysis project Ga0098060, IMG submission 77063) | Marine viral communities from the Subarctic Pacific Ocean - 21_ETSP_OMZ_AT15319 metaG | ecosystem: Environmental > Aquatic > Marine > Oceanic | place: Pacific Ocean | collected 2015-01-19 | reverse complement strand
CAAGCGTACAACAAATGTATCTACTCATACTCATACTGATGTGCGTGGTTCTTCTCATTCTGAAGAACGATATAAAATAATCACAGTGCCAGCTCACTACCCGATTACAGGACACGATGGACAACAACATCCGTTCGACTGGTACATCGAGCAGTGGGATAACCTCCCCAAACGACAGTCTAAGTACCAATGCTATGCTACCGGAAGTGATTCGATGGGAAGTGCATTTATCTCCAAAGCGACAGACGTATGGGGAGTAAGCCGATTCCGTTGTTCAATGGTCAACAAACGGAAAATGCACATGGATTGCGTCACAACATACAATGGTTTGGAGCTACAGTACAGTGCAAAAAACACCACATGGCACTACCTCAAATCGGTAGACAATCTCATGACGATGATGGACTCTCTCTCCCTAGACATATGGTTGTGTGAGATACGACAGTCTATATTTTCGAAAGGCGAGCCGATGACGGATGCTCTTGAACTAAAAATAATGAATGAGTTACGACAACGTTTTTTCGTTGGGCGTACACTGGATCTCAAGAGTGTGCAACAGGCGATCACACTACATGCTACAGACCACACCAAAAATACTCTGGTGGAATACCTAGAGTCTGTGGCTGACAAATGGGATGGGAAGAACCGACTTGATACTCTGCTGATCGACTACATGAAAGCGGAGGATACCAAACTCAACAGAGCATACGGTAGATACTGGGCTATCTCTGCTGTTGCCAGAGCCATGTCGCCAGGATGCCAAGTGGAATCTATGTTGGTACTCAAAGCCGGACAAGGACATGGGAAGGGAACGTTCTTCCGAATACTGGCAGGTCACTGTCCGATAACCAACTACCCGTGGTACAACTCATCCAAGATAAACATTGGAGAGAAGGATGGTCAGTCCATACTGCGTACAGCATGGATACATGAGATGGCAGAGCTAGCAGTCATGGCCAAGAAGGATGCGAATACCATTAAAAACTTCATCTCTGATCTCTATGATACATTCCGAAGAGCATACACAAAGTACGAAGTCAAAGTACCACGAACGTCAATCTTTACAGGGTCAACCAACGATGATGATGTTGGTATATTCAAGGACAAGACAGGCTCAAGACGATATTGGTATGTGGTATGTGACAGCATCGAACACCACATGGGATATGACCCTGCCATTCTCAAAAAGAATCGTGACCAAATATGGGCAGAGGCTGTTGCTCGTTTCAAGCTGGGTGAGAAGTGGTATCTCTCACCAGAGGAAGAGAAGTGGAGAGAGGAGGAGAACGATAGTCACTCTGTCGTTGGCATCCACGAATCATTGGTTGATCAGTACCTGTCCGAGAATCCAGACAGCTACTTTACGGTAGCTGATATGATTGACAAAGTGTACAGCATGCGCACCACAAAGCCGGCCAACTATGAGAACTACTACCCGTCTCTGTTGATTCGCTTGGGTGCTGAACTACAGAACAACGGACGTAGATGTAGACGTGGTGGTCTAAATAAAACTGGCATCTATAGGTCACCCAGTGGAAAATAACAAATCGTTTCGGAGTCTACTCCGACAAGGCATCATCACTGAACTTGCTGTTGTGGATATGATCAATCACAACAGCGAGTTCATCTCCTTCCTGCTGTGCCATGAACCACAACATGCCATGTGTGTTGATGCTCTTCCATACGACATACACATGATGACACTGGTGAACGACTACATGAGACTGAAGTCCATCGAAGTCAAGAGCGCGATCTGTGGAGACAGGTACACCACATTCTTTGCAGAGATAATACAAACCAGGTCCAATGGATATGCGGAGTACCTGGTACACAGCCCAGACTACATCGTGTATGTAGATGTGCCGACAGGCATGCACTATTGGTACGATGGAGATCTCTTCTCGATTGCAGTGAAGGCACGACACATGTCACGCAAGCCCACAAAATGTGGAAGAGGAGAAGGGATTCTCTTTAAAAAAGAAGACAAGGTATTCGGATATATTGGCAAAGCAAAGCAGACACCGACATGGGAAGACATGTCATATCGATACGAGATACAAATAAAGAATCGATTGCACCAATATAAACATCCGATGGTACATAAAAACGCACCATACCTACCGACACTAGACTAGGGTTCTCTTCGTACCCATTGCTCACACTGGGCATGGGCATCTGGACTTCCCTCTAGTGTGTAGAGATACTCAATCCAAAGGAGTTCGTACTCCTCTCCTGTGTGTTCCGACATTGCACGTAGAAACCAAATGAGAGACACGACACTTGGTTGGTTCCGACCCTTGACCCAAGCATATACAGAGTTGGGATGTAGACCTGCGCGTAAAGCGACTGTCTTCAACTCCCCATGTTTTAAATGTTGCTTTAAAAACTTTTTCAACAGACTCTCCCACACCTATGTTGTTTCAGTTGCTCAATAAGATAACGTCCACAACATGCTGTCGCACCAAACTCTTGGTGATAATATACATCATTCCAACGCAAACCATATGCATCCAGATTGCTTTGGATGCATTCAATCAGAGCATCGAATCTAGGTTTCGGAAGATGATAGTCCTCAAAGTTTCCTGTGACACATATACCAATGCTATGTTTATTCTGCCCTTTGGTGTGCGCACCTTGACGATTAAGACTACGACCTTTGCCGACACTACAATCCTCCAAGACGACAAAGTGATAGCCGATGCCATTCCATCCACGAGCCTTGTGCCATTGATCTATTTGATCAACAGTAGTATGCACAGGACTGGCACTATGATGCACAATGATTTTATCAATGCGCCTTTTACCCTTAGCCATTTCGTATATCCTGTCCAATGTCTTCTGCGAGAACTCCCAGAACTTCAAGAAGATCTCCAATCAGTTCCGACTTCTCGTCTTGAGTAAAACCACCCTGTGCATATCGAACCAGTTTACCAACAAGAGCAAAGACCTTGCCCCAGCTTGTTGCTGTTATGTCTATTTTCATTTGCTATAACTCCGATAGCTATATCCCTTGAAAGAGACAGATGGTTTTTTCATACCGCCCTTCTTTGGTTTTACAGTTGCGTATGCTTTGCGCTCAACCTTTCCTTTGGGCATTGACTTTCCGTATGGTCTATAACCAGGCAGTTTCTTTTTCATAATAATCTCCTATTATTTTTTCTTTTTATTCTTTGGCCACAAGTCCTTACATGACCAATGACGCGCACTCAATATATCATCAGCGGAATCACAACGATGACGAGCGCGAAAAGATTTCTTTGCACTTGCACTATAGTTGTGTTGATACCCTTTTGCTCCATACTTAATAAGTTCCTGTCTTCCAGCTTTGCAACCTTTGACAACTCTTTTCTTTTTAGCATAGCCAGGCTCTCCCTTTCTCAATGGGCGAGGAGAGTTACACTTCATTGCTTTTTTATTTATTGACTTCTTGGGCATCCTTAATATCTCTCACATCTCTGCTGATGTCTTCCAGTTTTACTGATAGTTTTTCCATGTGGTCTTGATACATTACTCTATCACTATCACACCGTTGCATCATAACATTTATTTGATCAACATATAACTGAGAAATATACCAAAGAGCAGCACAGGCAATCGTTAATGCTCCACCTTGTCCTAAGATATGTCTCATCCATTCTTCTTTTGTCATTGTAAACTCCAAAAAAAACCCCTCTATAAACATAGAGGGGTTGTGTTTATCTATGCAATGTAGAATACACGTAGTGATTCACCATTCGAAACAGCAGAACCAAACTCAATCTGAGATTTTCCACCAGTTCCTGCTGTACGATTGATTACATACTGATCAGTTCCGCTTGGAGAAGAAGCAACTTGTTCCAAAGCAACACCATTACGGAAAACAAGACAGCTGGTATATCCAACAGACATAGTCTTTGTAAGGTCAAACTGTGTAAGGATTCCGTTGGGAGTCAACGCATCTACAGTTGGAAAGATTGCCATTTTTTCAGCAGTAACACTAGAGTTTGAAAGCTGTTGAGTTCCGATTTGTAGATCAGCAACCTTAAGTCCAGCATTACTTTTTGATAGTGTAGCACCATCAAGAGACATATCAATAACGCGAGCAGTACCACCGTTGTATGCTGACATTGACAAACCATTACCTGCTGTAAGGTCAGCAAGGTTTGCTCCAAGAGCAATACCACTAATGGTAGATGTAGCAAGTTTTGCATTGGAGATTGCACTATCAGCAATGTACAAACCATTCGCATCTTTGGTAAGGCTACCACCGGATTCACTCTTAAGTTTCAAATCCAGTTTGGCAGAAGTAAACTGCATACCAGGATTGGTAGCAAGATCAACATTGATTACATCTGGATCTCCAGAAGCATCAATCTGGATACCGTTTCCACCAGAAAACTGATCGGGAAGTTGTCCGTCAACATAAGTTTTAATCGCGGCCGCTGTTGCAAGTTTAGATACTCCACCGGCAAGGGAAGTTTCAATATCTGCGCCATCTAGTTTTACAAACGATACTGCACTGTTGTCTATTTTATTTACATTGATAATCGAATCGATTAACTGATCTCTTACTAGTTGTATAGCCATGCTATCTCCTATAAAGGTTGGTACACTGCAACCAGAACAGTTCCAGAAGCAGGTATAAAGTTAGTTGTGAAGGTACGAGCATCGACTACAGTGATTTCCACCCCTGTTCTTTGTCTCACTCCATTGTAATATATCACCAATGTTGATGTATGATACGCTAGAGGAGTCACAAAAGTCTGTCGAACACCATTGATTTGTGTACTCAGATCTGATTCAATAGAAGTCGAACCAAACGCTCCACCACTACTACTATTAAATGCATCAACATTCGATGGGAGTATAGACATTACACTCTCCAAGTTAACTTGACTTGTCGAATGTTCAGAGTACCTGTGTCTGTTTTTATCCAGATTTTACTGGGCCATGAATCAGCAACATCAATCTCTATTTTTATAATGGATGAGGTCATTGTTGGAGTTGTGATTCCCACAGACAATCCTACCTGTGTATCTCCAAGTATCATTCTATCTCCCTCGCTATCCTCAGAGATTCGTACAGTTAAACTATTTGTACCAGACAATGTATCACCATGTATTGTCAATGCAGATAGTGTTCCATAAAATGTTGGGTACGATCTCTTCTGACGTTCACTTGGCTGTATAGGAAACCCTACAAAACTCGTTGTGACTGCTGTGTCGTACTGCTCTGTGATATTATAATGTTCCATCAATCTGACCCTAATCTATCTTGAGCTTTATTTATCTGAAACAACATTGACTTTAGTTGATATGCTCTTGTTTCACTTAACGGTCTGGCTCTATTGGGTGTATATAAACCCATATAATAATGATAAAATGCAGCATCCATTTCATTACTGGACAAAGTTTTTAAAAATGGAGAAGCCGTTGGAATGCGGATTGTGCCCTCTCCTGTTGGGGAAGGCACTGTCATGTCTGGTTTTGCAAACATCCTTGCCCTCCACATATCCTTTATTCCTCTGGTTTGTGCGCCAGTATATCCCATTGCATATGCAGGTATAGCAAACGCTGTAAGTCCAATCATGCGATGCAAAACATACATTCGATATGAACTTTTACCACGTTCTGTAGTTGGGAAATCATAATAATCCCCTTCCTTGCTTAATGGTCTGCCAGGAGTTCTTGATCTCTTTACCAATCCATATGTATTTACCAGTTCATCTAGATAGCCAGCTTCCTCTGCCCTGTCGATTAACTCGCTCGGAAAAGGTGTTGGACGTTTCGTCAAGAAAGGGTCATTCTGTTTATACCACTCTAAAGCAAGCCCACCAAACGGACTGCCTTCAGCTATAGTAGTACTTGCTGTTGCTCCTATGTCTGCAAAAGAAGACCAAAGATTATACTCAAGTTCTGCTGTAGTCTTATCTGTATTGACGGAATCTAACATATACAAACCAGCCATTGCCATAAACTCAAACCCTTGCATCATAGGATTGGGTGCGCCACCTGCATATATTTTGTGTCCATCTATTGTACCGATATATTCTTGATACAATCTGCTACGCATCAAGCTATCCCAAGAAGAATAGTCCTTGTCCGTTTGTCGATAATACCTATCAATCATGCTCATTGAACGTAGAGCAGTGTTCATCTTCCCTGCTTTGACACTGCGGTATACACTGTTGATTGTCTCTGCTCCCATCGTACGCATGAAAGAATAAAAGTAAATCGCTTTGCTTAGATGTTGACGTTCAACATCTGACAACGAAGAGTAGTCCAACATGCTTCGTTTCGCTAAACTTACAGACTCATCAATCGTTTTGCCCTGTTTCAACGAATCGATAAAAACAAATCTCCTCATCTCTGTATCTTGAAACTTTGCAAACTCATTCCATATATTGTTTCTTCCAGGTGCAAGATTATCTAATACTTTATTTGTAATCTTTTGTGGAATCTTCGCACGTTCTGGCCCCAAAAGTTTAAGTAGTATTTTATTTTTAGTTGCTTGTGTATATCGACCAAGACCATCTACAGTCATACCACTATCAATCAACAACTTGGTAAACTGTGTATCATAAAAATCTGAATCCGCTCTACTATATAGAACCCCCTGTTCTTCCGAGATTGTACGCAACTCTTTTGCTGTAAAATCTCTGATTGCCCCATCGGCTGTGGTTAATATAATCTCATCATCTGGAGCAAACATGTATCGATTGCTCTTGATTTTTGATAGCAAAGGCAATCGCTTTGAAGACAACAGACCACCTGTAACAGCAAGACCTGTCGCTTGTGCCATACTGCTAACCTTCATCTTATCGCCAAGAGTAGCCATCATAATAATAGGAGCAGTCAATCGGTTGATCGTAAAAAACCTCATGCTGGGCACAGTGATTGCCCCACCCAACATTGTAGAGATTGCCCATCTTCTCGTTGCATTTGCCGCTGAACCTGCATAATCTTTTAAATACGTGGCACTCATAGATGGTAGTGTACGATTCGCAGACGTTTGTATTAAATCATTCATCAACTTTGAGCTGGCAGAATCGGAAGCAAGTTCAATAAGTTTTTCAATCTTTGATGCTTCTATGTTCCCATAAATCAAACCTACATTCTTGCTTCCCATGTACTCAAAACGAGGACTGAGTTCTTTTATATTTTTCATTGCTACATTGGGGTCTATGCCATACCGAGACATATAATCATTTAAACTTTGTAGCTGTCTAGAGAATACTCCATCATAAACTCCATCTGTTCTTACAAGCAAAGCATTTGTGTATTCTGTTCCCATTGAGTTTTTTAACTCAGACAAAAGTTCTTTTGTGTAGTCTATAGTTTTCTGTTCTTTTGTTGTTAACTGCAATGTTGATAAATCTTCTTCTAGTTGTGCAACTACTTTATCAACCTGTGCTTCTACATTTTTCCAAGTGTTGCTTTTTAACAAAGGATTTGGCCCACTATACAAAGATGATAAAAAATCATCCATGTCACGTACAACAGTTGTATTATCCTCTACCATCTTCCGCAGGTATGCATTTAAAAATCCTTCTTGTATATTTCTACCGGAAGAAGCCCATACATCTTTCATCATTCCATCAAAAAGAGTTTCTCTTATTTGATGAAGCAATGTGTTTACAACATCTTCGCCAACCAACCCGTTTCGGACAGCCATAGTTGTTATCTGTTTTATACGAAATGTAATCTGTTCTGATACAGCTTTTGTATTTTCTAAACCCAAAGTTTGATTCGTATCTCTTTGCATATTGATAAAAATCTCACCATCTTCTCTCATAAAATCATCTATTGCTCTAGACATATTAGATGTGCGTTGCGTTTTAATCATATGCTCAATCAAAGGAAGAGTATACATTTCCTTTTGTTTGACGAATGGTAACCTCATGGTAGTCAAGCCATAGTTCTCTAAACTTTTATCAATCTCACGTAGTTTTGCAATCACATCCTTAAAATCTTCAATCGTCAAAGGACGTATATTATTAGGCATCCAATATGGTTTCGTTTTATCAATGCGAACAATGTCTTCGATTCTATCAATCCACTTATATTTTAGGTTTACCTTTGCTGTCTCTTTTGTACCAGCAGGAGCAGTAAAAAATCTATCAACAACTTTCTTCCAAGTATCCATTCGATATATCTGATCAACAGCAACCTCCATATTGGTTTCCAAGAACTCAATGTTGTTGATTAAATCCTCATATGTGTTTCCAATACCTTGTTGTTGCATAAAAGATTCTACGTTGTCTCGTCCATATTTATCTGACACAGCCTGTAATCTTCTGTTCTTTGCTACTGTTGCACTTTTTTCTACTTCCTTTATCTCTAGTTTTTCAATGCGTTGTTCTATTGCTTCTTGGAGTTTTTGTATTTTCTGATCTGTTTTTGTCTGAAGAGTTTGAAGTTTTTTACCATCAACAATCTCTCCAACTTTATCATACATAAAACTGCGCTCTTGTTTGGTTGCCTCATCTAATAATGCACGAGTTTCTGTGTACATCTTTTTATGTTTTGCGACTTCTGCAAGTGCTTCTTGTTTTAAAAATCCTGTTGTATAAGTGATTCGATCTTGTTTTGTTTTACTCTTTTGAGTTTTATCAGAAGAAAGTTTTTGTTTTCGTAAACCAAGTTCTATTTTTTTTCTGTTGTATTTTCTATTTATTCTTTCCAAATCTTTTTCAAAAAGACTTATCAATCTATCCTCAGCAGTTTGTACTCTTTGTTCAAATCTTTGCTGTATCTTTTGTGATTCTTGAGATAAAACTTTTTGTTTTTGTACTTGTGATTTTTTCTTTACTTCCTCAACAGGTCTATACAAACTTTTATAATCTACTTTGCCCACAAACTCAGATCGCGCCAATGGGTCTATGTCTGCAATCTCATCGGAAGAACGAATCTTTGTAGACTCCAGCTTTACTTTTCTATTCTCAATACCCATTTGATTGTAGTATTCAAGATTATTATTGAAAGAAACTGTTGGGTCTTGAGTCCCTGTTTGAGACAAACGTTTTGTAACTTGGTCTACAGCAAGTCGTGATGCATCCTGTTGGCTTTTGTTAAATCTACTGATTGTAGGAGACAACGAACCAAACCTATTATTGAACCATCCTGTAGATACCCAATCAAAAACACCTTGCACAGCAGGTATATTCTCTGTAAGCAAACGAACTGCATTAAGAACACCTTGTGTTTGAATGTTGAAAGAAGAAAGCTTCCCACTCTCTGGAGAGATAAAAGATGTTCTAGCAGTGCCTGTCAACTCTGCCATCTTGCCTGTAAGAGTTCCTTCTTGTAATCGAACACCTCCCATAAAATCCAAAGCTAGTTCAGAAGAAACAACAGATTGTATTTCTCGTATCTCTCTGGGATTAAAAGATACATTGACAGGACCTTCCAAACTTTTGAGTAACTTTTGTTGCACTGGTTTGCTAAATGATTGACCTGTTTTTCTTTCCAACTGTAATAAACGAATAGCCTTTGGTTTGTCCAATACTCCCAAAGAAGGCAAATAAGATTGTATCTCCTTTTGATATCTTTTTATCAAAGGCCCTTGTGTATTTTTAAAAGGTACAGCCACATCTTTTGTTACATAAATATAATCATCCGGTATATTTTTTAAGAAGTTATCCTTCAAAGTGTCGCTGACATTATTTCGTACAGATTGATAAATCGTAGAAGAACTTTGTTTTATTCCTCTATCAATAGACTTGCCACCATTTGTAACTTTATTCCATACTTCCCCAAGTTCAATAATCTCTGAGGCTTTTAAAGGTTGACGTGCAGATTGTAATGTAAGTATTCGGCCACGTGTCCAGTCCTTTGTAAGGTCATCGGTAACCTTTCCTCCCTTTATTAAATCATCCCATACTTTTGTTTCTGTCATCAATGCACTGTTAATACCTCGATTGACTTGCCTACCTTCTCGTACAGGTTTTGTTCCCAGTATAAGAGAATCAACTGTATCATCTGCAATACTTTTTACTTTATTCAATGCCGTAACCTGCTTCTCTCCACGAGGAGATACACTGGCTAGTCTTCTTTCAAACTGTCTTATCTTTTTGTTTATTTGTTCAACTTGTAAAACACCATCTTTACCAAAGAAGTTTTTTATAAAAGTAGATTGTGGTACATCTATATCAGCAGTAGTTACTTTTTTTATTCCTTGTCCCATACTACTAGGAATAGACTTTACGTGTTCTTTGATTGCTTTGTATCCACCTATGACATCTCCAACAGCTTCGGATGCTTTGTCTCGCAGACTACCTCTATTTAATACACCACCATTGTTTACGATTTCTTTCTCTAAATCTTTTACTGAGATGTTTTCATCAACAGACTTCATGGCTCGTTTGATTTCTGCTTTGCTACCTGCGTACCTCAAAGGCTCTAGGGGAGAGTCCACAGCCATACCTGCCTTCTGCAAAGGTACACTCTTTGTAGACTTCAATGCTCCTGCCGTTAGTGCCTTTGCTCCTAGTGCAACATCAAGAGGCATCAAGTCACCAAACTCTGCCATCAATCCCAAACCCATAGAACCATAACTACCTTGTGTTGCTATATTAAACAGGCCATCATAGTCTTCGTCAGCTGGGTTTAACTGCGCTTGTTGTTGTGTAATAATACCCTGTCCAAGCAAAGCATTGGTTAAGAACTGGCTACCAAGTTCGTTCTTGAACTGTCCTTCTGGTGGCTTGTATCCTGCATCCTTCCTTGTAGATACTGGCGCACCTGTAATCACACCAATCACATTGTTAATGTCTTCAAGGTATGTTGCTGTCAAAGCAGAAGGTACATTCAACCATCGCAAGGCTGTTGCTGTCGGAGACTCAACTACCATTGCCGTTTCTTTACTTGGTTTCTCTACAAAATCTTCTAAGCCTTCAATCAAAAACTGACCCTCAGTTTCATCTTCTCCTTCAATCTCATAATCTTTTTGAAGTTGTATCGGATACAAACCTTCTTCTACATCTCTGGCATTTTGCACTTTTTGTTTTGATTCTTCTTTTGAAAATCCTTTCTTTCGCAAAGAAGAATACATTTGTTGATACTTGTTTGCTCGTTCTGCTTTCAGTTCTCTCTTCGTAGAATCTGTTTGTAATACCTGTCGATAGGGAATCTCTTTCAGCAACTCATATCTACTTGCTTTGCGTAAAATACCTGTATCTGGATCTCTTATCAATCCACGTTGTGCATCTCGCACATTACTGACACCTACTTTTGCAGGTATCTTTTCGACAAAATCTGATGTTGTATACATCTGTGGCAACAAATCTTTTTCAACTTTTGCTCTACCTCTAGCAAAAGCTTCTTCGACAGAAAGATCATCCTCTTCAAGCATGGCATATTCGCCAGCAAGTTTTTCCTGTTGATCCAGAACCTGCATCGAAAGGTCTTCCTCTTCAGAAGCAATGTCTATCTTAGGATATGTTTCTATCTCTTGATAGTATGACAAAAGTTTTGTTTGCTCTTGAAGTTCCTTTGCATAGTCTTCTAATGATATACGTTTCTCTCTGTATTTTTCAACCAATAAACGAATGGCATCTTGTACAGCCTGAGATGTTTTCGGATCAGCCATTATTTTTCCTTTGGAGAAAGACCTGTAGACTTTAAAGCATCTAAGTAATACTGATTCTTTTTACCATCTGGCAGTAAAATAGGACTGCCCGCTCTTGATAATGCCATTGCTCTACTTATAAAAGCGGCATTGGCTCTTAAGAAATCTTCAGGAAGTCCTTGAAAGTTCTCTTCAAGTTTGGATAAAACTGTATCATATGAGTTGCCAGGAAGAAACTGTTTTTGTTTTTGATCAAACATTTCTTGGTAGATACTCAAACCAGCTTGCTCTGGAGTACCCATATTTCTAATGTCTTCATCACTCTTCTCTGATAGGTCTAAGGCTTTTCGTTCAACAGCAAAATACTTTTGTTGCGTAGGAGATAAATCCGGCGGTGTCTCTTTTACCTTTGTAGGCTCAATCAAGTCTGCGGCTCTTGACCGAACTCTATCTGGACTTGCCATCCGAGGATTCATCTTGCCAATCCTTTCTTTCTGTCGATAAATGTTTAGCTGACGTTGCAATGCCAAATCATCCAACAACAACTGCTCATCTCTAGTAACAGCCAATGGATTTCTAATCGATACTTCCTTCAACTTTTCGTAGGCATCAATCGCTTCTTTTCCTGCCCAAAAACGTTCTGCCTCTGTCAACTCGTACGGAGTATTGCGATCGCGCAATGCATCAAATACAGGCTGTGCAAGTTTACGCAAGTTGAGATCTACCTCTGCCTCTTCAATCTCTTCATGAGGTATGAACTTTCTCTTAACTAATGGTGTTGGGTCTGGTGCTAATCCTGCTCTTGTAGGAGTATAGCTTCTACCACGACCACCACCACCTGTACCTGCTTTGTCTAGTTTGTATTCATTGATTTGCCTGTTATATTCTTCATCAACATCATCTCTAGTTATATCTTTGACATCAGAAAACATACCACCTACATTCTTTGTGTCTTCTTTACTATTTTTTTCATAAAGAAAATCATAAACTTGTTGATACTTAGGATGGTCTTCATCAAAATCTTCAACATCTTTTTGTAATCGATTCAATATATGATGAGCAGTATCTGCCTTGCGAAAAGGAAGTGCTTCGGTCATGTCTTTATCATACGCAGAGGAAGCCGTAGGAGCTACCGTATACATTCTATGTGCAGGGTTAACCAAAGGCACTAACCCCTTGATGTACAACTGAGTTGGAGATACCTTGCTCTTTAAAAGAGTAGCAATATTTGTAATACTATCAGTTAAAGGTGTATTTGCAATATTACTCATTTTTACTTTTTTATTCGAATAGTTCTCTGCTTCTTGTTGCAAGCCTCTTGGTTCGCCACTACTAGCTATTGCTCTATCGCGCCTTGCATTTTCTATTGACCTTCGGTTTGCTTCGTCTTGTTTATGCTTATTTAATGCTATCTTGTTTTGTCGTTTGATTTCATCATTTTGATTCTTACGATCTACTTCGGCTTGACCAACAAGATTTTTTCGTGCGTTGATTGCATTTTGTTTTGCAATGTCTATGTTGCCTTTTATTATATCTCTCCGAGAACGTTGTATCTCTTTAAGATATGTATTGAAGATTTTTGTTTCATTCTCCAACACCTTCAAGGCGGCTTCACGTGCCTTCTCTTCGGATTGATACGCTGTCAACGCTTCCTTGTAGGCAAAGTCCAATGACTCTGAAATGCGTTGCGTATTTGATTGCTGATACTGCTGTAGTATTCTTCTTGCGGATTCAAATGACATTTTAATAACTTCCTATTAGCATATTTTGTATTAGTGCTTCATATGTATCTCTTGGAATACCGCCCCCAGACAAATGCTTTAAAACTGACGATAATGAACTTCCTACTAAGTTCCCAGTAAGACCGCTGGCATATTGTTCTAATGTCATACTATCTTCAGTAGTAGGAATCATTCCATCAACAAATCTATTTGCATCACCACCTAAAGATTGAGGAGTTGCTTTGGTATTTTGTACTGCCTCCATTTGAGGAGATATACCCAACATACTTTGTGCGCCTTGACTTGTAACCGCTTGACCACCACGTAAATCTTTTAATCGTTTGTCGTACAACTGTTCTTGATACTTATGTTCTGCACCAATCTGTACTGCCTCCAAAGCACCATCAGCAACTCCACCTACCAAGGACAAAGCCGCTTGACGCTCTAATGCTTTCGCTTGATTCTGCTGTGTTTTAAGACGAGCCTTCTCTTCTGCTTGTTGTTGTGCTACTTGTGCATCTCGTTCTGCAACTGATCGGCTTACTTCTGCTCTGGCATTTTCACTTGCTTGCTTTAAAGCCTGTTGTTGACGAAAAGCCGCACCTTGACCAATGTCTGCAACAGATTGTGCCGCACCAAACCTAGCCAACGCTTCTCGTTCAGCAGTCTGTACAGGAGACATTGCTTGCGATCGATACTGTTCTCGTTGGCCTGTACTCATTCCCAAAGCATCTTCGGCTTGTAGGCGTTCTAGCTCTCGCAATCGCCTTCTTTGTTCTTCTGTAAGCTTTAAATCTTGTGCAGTACCATATTCACCATACGCTTTTACACCGCCTTTAACTGCTGATTGAACAGCACCTGCAATCAAAGCCATTGTCATTGGTTCCATTTTATACTCCTACATATAAAAACATTCAAGAGAAACTGACCAGGAAACATTTTGACATTTGCCTGCTGTTGATTGTCCAGTCAATCCTATACTGTAATCTAATACTTGATTACTTATATTCTTTAAAATAATACCATTCGTTGTTCGTGTTCCATCTACCAATACATTATTTATGCTTGCGTTTGGTTGCTCAAAGACAATATGGTCAACTCCACTTCCTGCGATTGCCTTATCATTCAAGGACGCATGCAAAAGAGTTTTGCCTAGTGTTCCATCTACATCTGATTTGCTTTGATGTATCATAGCCCATTGGAAAAATAGTGTACATGGACGAAGTATATCAAAGGTTATATTTGTGTACGGAATATAAACTCGTCTTGTATTATTGTTTGTTCCTTCACTAATCCATCTAGAAGAGTACGAAAGATTATTTAAAAATGCACCATTGTTTCTTCCACCAAAAACACCAGACACATTTACAGAAATGTTCTTCGTTGATTCGTATCTACTTTGCATTATGTGGTGCGTATCTACCCAAGACTGAGACAACAAAATGTCTGTACCAGTAAGATTTTGTTGCTTATCTCTCATTGCTCCCAAGTTATTGCGTACATCTTCTGCCTGTAAAGTTTCACCAGAGACAAAGGTTTTAGGAAACGTTATACTCATTGTTCCTCCATTATCATATAAGCCATGTAGCTTTTATTGATTGTTATTTGACCTGCAAGACTTTGTACAAGTCTCCACATATTTACAGGATCTCCAGATACAGGAGTAGCATTGTATTCACCAGTCAATAATCCTCTCGCTCTCAATCTCAATCCATATATGACATAGTTTTGATCTGCTTTAAACAACCAACAACCATAACCTGTACGAGCAGGGGGTAAATCATAACCACCAGAACGTACATACGTATGATTCACAAATGTCGATGCATATGTTTTCAAAGAAGATGCACCATATGTTGCCGGTGATATTTGTATATCCTCAAAGTCACTCTGAAATGGTACAGGCACAAAAGCACCACCACTTGATAACTGCCATTCCAGCCATACAGCCCAACTAATACCATTTGTTGTTGACGCAATCGAAGAAATACCGGAGATTACATTTTCAAACTGCCAATACACACGTATTATTTTATTTTGATTAAATGGAACAATACCAGTTGTCCAAGTTTGCACAGTAGTTGGAGCATCAAACGGAGGCGCACCTGCAACTGTATTGGCATTTACAATAACAGATACTGAGTTGTCATTCTCATCTGCTTTAATCAAAATAATACCAGATTGTCCAGAAGTTCCAGCCAAAGCAAAAGATGGTTGGTCTAATCCTTCATTCCGTACATTCTCTGCATCCATTGGAAATGCATTGTTTACTTCTGTAAATGAAGTATTTAAATCTGCACTTGTAAGTTTGTCTCCTCGATTCGGAGGATTTGTATTTGTTATCCTACTCATCGCCATCTACCTATAAATAAATGTTGCATTGCCAACAATGAAAATAAACACTTTTGATTCTCTGTAGCTGAAGGAGCAACTGAGCGCGCTTGAACTGCAACTGTATTGGGCGAACCTGTAATGGGAACATCGCACACCAATCTAAATGTAGATATGGGTTCTGGAAGTTTATATGCATTGCAGACTTCAACACCATCGAACAACAATCGGATGCTTACAGACTTGGGGTTTGCAGAATAAAACACATTGTTGTATACATGAGAAGAAAACTCCCAATGAAGCATACCATCTTTAAAGTTTGTAATCGCAAACTCATCTACAGTAACCCAGCCACCCCCATAAGTATTATAAGACAAACCACGAAAATCACCAAAAGGCGCACCTGTCGCTGGGTCAACAAGTACATTCATATCTCCACGTTTAAATATATTGACTGCATGAAAAGCCCTAGGTTGTACTGTAGTCCTGTTCAACACATTGGGAGGAGTCATAGTGCGATCAACACCACCATTTAAAGCAGACTTGTACTCGTTGTACCCACGATTAAACTCTTTATAATCTGCAATCGCATTATCTCTGGGATGTGCTTCTGTCCACTTCTTCATACTTTTTTACCTTTAATAACTCTCATGCCAGAACTTGTAAAATCAATCGCATATCCAATAATGTGTACATCTTCTTGTGTTTGTATTTTCCACTGAAAATATGAACATGCTTGACTATGCACATCATATCGTATGGTTGTAACCAAAGGTTCTTCCCAATACGCATCTACATCTAGTTGTACTTTATCATACACGTTCTGGTCGAAAAAGTCTGGTCTTTGTTGACGTAATGCCACTGTCGAATATGTGTTGTTGTAATCAAAATCCATGTAGTAATCCAAAGATATAGACTGGTCACCACCTGTTGCAATAAACAAGTACACAGAATGTATTTTCTTCTTCGCTCCAGGGTCCCCAAAATCTAACCATGCAGACCTTATTGTTGATACCAAAGGAGGATTGTCTGTCATTGTGTCTTCAACAATCGATGAACCTGCTGTGCGTTTGCGAGACAATACCATAATACCATGTTCAACATTTGTATTGGGGACTGTGTCTGCTGTGCCAAAGAGAACATCTCCACCAGCATTTACAACCAAATGGCCAGCCGGTATAGATTCCCTTATAGACCATGTTCCTTTATCTGTGTGATATACAAGACCTAGATTATTTATTGGACTCCCATCTACAGGAAAATGTACAATATATTCTCTTCGCTTTTTGCTATATACAGCAGAGGCTTTGGAGATTGCATCTTTATTTATGCGTTCAAATGTATCTCTTAAATGAGGAGTAACATTTTTTACTGTCGGATTATCATTGTAGTCTAGATTAATGTTGATGCTGTAAATGCCATCATAGCTCAAAAATAATACTCCAAGTCCAACTACACCTGTGATTGTGTCTGTTGCACGTGTGCCAATATATTGTGTGAGATTCGTTGCAGTAAAGTTTGGATAGTCACCACGAACAATATCGATGGAGTATTCTCGGAAAATCAAAAGATTGTTGAAGTACGAAAATAATCCTGTCAATCCTCCACCTTGACGATGAGCCAACGTCAAGAAACTTAATGCCGCATATCTATCTGGTTGAGCTGGATAACTATAGTACAGAGTTAAATCATTATCTATACCACCATCTATAAACAAACAATCCTTGTAGACTCCTAAGTATCTACACTTCATCGATGGGAACGCAATGGAGTCAGTTGTCAAAGGTGCTGAACTGCCCAAAGCACTATCAGTAACGTCATCAATAAAAAAATCATCTTTATTGTTGGGTATTTCAGAAACAAAATAATAGATATTGCCATCATTGCCTCCATCATCTGAAAAGTTTTTCGTCCTGTAAACCCTTCTTGCAACAACATCATTATTGCCAACGGGGATTTCGATTACTCCAGCAAGCCGAATATTTGATGCCGGAGTTTCCCATTCAATCGTACTGCTTTCAGTACTCAACGGGCCTTCAGCACCTGCTGTATTAACAAAAGAAACTTTGTATTTATATTTATTTTCTTTTGTTGCAACAGCAATCCCAAGTCCTTTATTTTCATCTGCACCAAACCAAATCGAAGCCACATCTCCACTTGCACCTGTCAATGTAGGATCAGTTTCCATTCCCCAAAACACAGGAGAAGAAGGAAGATTATCAAAACCCAATGGATACTCTATTAAATAGTTGGTAGCATATGATGTACAGGGCCATAGGTGAGTTTTACTTGGTCTGTCATATCCATTCGCATACAAAATAAAACGTCCAAACTGAGCATACTGTGTACAAACCTCTGTTGACTTGGGTTGTGTTCTTCCTGTTGACAATGCATTCTTTTTTAACGTACCATCAAAATCATTCAGCTGGTACAAAACACCTGCTTGTTCGAACAAAATAGAATCCTGCGCTCCTTGATGCCGTTGTACATAAAACAAACTATCAACACGATTCGTTACAAACGGATTAAATGTACTGGCATTGCTGTCATACTTCTCATACCCAATGCGATTAGTCCAACCTCCTGTATACTGGTCTACCTGCCAGTTGATGAGTTCCATCACAGAATCTTGTGGTTGTGGGTATTGTTCGTGAATACCCTTAAGCATATCTATTTTGACATTGGTATCTTTCATTATACTCTCTTCAAAGGAGTCCACATGGGTACAGTATCAACACCGCTTTCTTTCATAAATCCTTTTACAAATCTTCTGGGCTTTTGTGTCAAGAATCTTTGTTCCATCTTTATAAGTTCACGTTCATACTTTCGTCTATAAATCCCTGCCAATGTCGGATTGTCATGTTTGTTCAGTATGTCCATAAGACAAGCGTATGCCAGGACCAAATGATGTGACTGTGGAAGTTGTGGTGTGTCCGTATCTTCTTGCAATCTAGGAGGACGGTACACATATCGAACCGAAAGATGAAAATCTTCATTCTGGCGAGGATACAAACGTATCTGTTGATTGTATCCATCATAGAAACTATATCGTTCATTCTCAAGTACAAACGTTCCTGTCTCAAAAGCAGTTTGAGTAAAATCTATGTCTATGTTACCACCACCACCTACATCTGCTTTGGCTACAAAATACACACCTTTAAAATCTTGGGTGGTATTGGCATTGTATATATAAAAGTTACGCGCAAAAGGTATTCTTGATGCGAACACAGGTACAGTAATACGTAACTTTTGAGTATCACTCAGTTGTATGGGATCAGAGAATAAAGACAATCCGCTTTCCATCTGATGCTCATCTCCATTTTTAATCCACTTGACGTATGTCTGTGCCACACGAACAGATCGCACACCTTGACCTGCCGATGCGGCGGCAACAGCACTGACAGCTGGGCCAACTGTAGGAGTCTGCATTGAAATGCTGTCTTGCATTATCCAGTAGTTGGGAATGTTTACTTCGTCCAAAGGAAGATTGTAATACTCATCTTCATACCGAGTCAAAGGAACAAATCTCCCTACATCTGTGGGAGCGATTGTATAACTGCGTCTTCCTACTTGAAGAAGAGATACACAGTCTTGGGGTAAACGTATAAATCGTTGTTTAAAAGTTATATTTATAGCAACAAACGTTGCCATGCTTTCAGCAATAAAAAATCTTGTTAAGTTTGACGGATCTCTGTAAAGCACATCATATTCGATGCCATTTATTTCTACAATGTTGCCTTCAATCCACTTGGGTAAATCTGTCGTAGAATCAACAACAGTAAGTTTGGAGATCGCTACATATGAACCAGACGCTGTTCTTGATGCATCTGTATATACTTCTATTTTTTTTTCTTTCTGAGCAAAGGTAAATGCCTTCTCGGAGAACAACATACGATAATGATGATTAACTACATCATCAATCTGCTCTGTATATTCTTTGTTTGCCGATGGGTCATAGTCAATAATGTTGGCTATGTATTGGCGAATCTCTTGTAAGTTCATGCATCACCTATATAAAAAGGGGCTAGGCTAGACCAACGGAATAACCTAGCCCCAAAACACAATACTATATATTAAAAGCTTGGAAGAACGTATACTGTAGCAACGTTAGTACCACCAGATGCTCCTACAGCAATCGCAAGAATGTGCGCTTGTTGAGTAACTGCACCTGCACCTGCACCACCACTACCTTCTTTTTGATCAGAACGATAAGATGGAGCAACAACAGCACGTCCAGCAGTAGATGAACCAATAAGACGATAGCCTTGATTGATACCTGTATCAACATTCGCAGAAATCATTCCACGAATACATACACGTATATTTTCACCAATGCCGGCAGCAGCAATCGCAACACCAATACCCAAAGAAGATATAGGAGTAACAGTAAGTTTTTTAACATACAATGCTTTGTCACTGTTGTCCGATTTGTCAAGATCAAGACAAACAAAATCACCAGCAGAGATAGCTTCAGAAGCAATGAACACTTCTTCGATTCTACGATCTGACACATTGACGGAAGATCCAGTTGTATCTGCCGCAGAATCAAGTCGTTGTAATAAGTTTTGAGTAGCCATTTTATTATCCTTTAGTTAATGGTTGCAAATGCATTTACAAGGATACCATGACCAGACAAGTTTGCTGTTGCAAGTTGTGTACGAGTCATAATATTAGCAGCCATAGCCGCGTATCCAGAAATACGTTCAAACTCACTCATTTCAAAGTAAGCATCACGATCAAAATACAAAGACATAAGTTTACTGTTTAAGAACATTGCATCAATAGTACCACTCGCGTTTCCATCTGTAGTATATTGACCAGCAGCACCACCAAAGACAATAGCAGCATTTTGCATATCAGTAGCTGTACCTGTGTTGGTTCCATCAAAATCAGCGGCTACCCAAGTTTGTCCAAGATTCGGCTCAACATAAACTTTAGCACCATTGAACATAAGTCCAAGTTTACCTGCCATGTCTCGTTGTTCTTGAATCGATGTGTATCGCTCTTGATTAAAGAGAGAGTTCTTGTAAAGCTCATAACAACGAGGAGACATAAGAATAATGTCAACTTCGCCTTCGGGAGCATATACTTGAGAATCAATATACAGTTTACTCATTGCTCGGAAAAGACGAGTAGCTTGATCAGTCATACCTGGGAAAGCAGAAGGTACATCAACATATTGATTCTGGAAAGTTGTTTTATAAGTATTTCTTGACAAAGCCCCTACGCTTCCTGTAGTTTGGTCGCCAAAAGGTTGTAAAGCAAACCAGCCTCCAGAACGTGAAGGATGTAGTGATTCTAGTTCAGAAAGAACAGTAGAAGTATTACCTACAACTTGTTTACAGAACTCACGTTGCAACATGCCCATTACAGACTTTAGACGGGCTTCAGCAATGTTTATTACTGCACGATCGCCTTTGTTGGAAAGTTGTTCTTTTTCAGTGATTACTACAGGAGCAACAAAGTCACACCAGTTGTATTCGGTTTGACGAAGAGGGTCTTTGACAGCAAGGTTTACAGATTCATACCCACTGGAAAGTTGAGTAATCATACTGTGTTCTGTCATGATGGCTGGGCAGTTTACTTTGCTACCACCATCACTCTCAATAACTGCTCCATGTGAACGGATAGCATCAAGAAGAGGAATGTTTTTAAATGTATTGTCTACCTCACGATCTTTTAGGATACGCAGGGTTGACGCAAGAATGTCTGGTTGGATGGGCATGAAAGCCTCCTACGTTAAGGTTGTTGGGTATCGCACTCGTATCCTTTCGTGAGGGGAGTTGCTTTAACGTGTCCTATTTCTAGGGGAATCAGCATTGCGACATGAATAATGTATAACATATTTATTTCTGTTGTTTCAACAAATGTTGATACAAGTCAGCCGCCTTCATGGATGTAGCACCTTTGGGCACTGTCGTTCCCTTGTTCTGACCCACACCTATTTTGAGTCCACTTGCTTTGGCCGCTTTCTGAAATGCCAGCTGTTGCATTTGTGTTCGTTCTGATGCGCTATGTGAACGTCTACCTTTTACAATCCAGTATGCATCTTGCAAAGACAGAGATTCATTATCCAAAAGGGTTTGGCGCACTTCTGCTTTTAATACATCATCAGTTTGTAGATCTGTATGTTCAGACATAAATCCTTTGACTTTGGCTTGTGCGCTTGCTTTCATCTGTTGTTCGGCCATTGGCTGTAATACTGACTGAAGTTTTTCTGCAACAACTTTATTTACATATCGTTGAAACGAATCTGTATCGTATGGGTCAAACTCTCCTGCATCTTCTTCTGCAACTTTTTGTATTGCCTTGTATGCTTCATTGTTTTCCAAACTCATCTTCATTGCTTCAATATGTTGAGCCTGTTCTTGAAGTTCTTTTCTTTGCGAAGAAAGTTCTTGGGTTTTTCTTGTATAGTCTGCACGAAGTTGTTGCATCGCACGTTGGCTATTTTCATCTGCCTGCTCGTACAAAGTATCCCAAGATTCACCATCTCGTAATCCTTCGGGAGTCGGGGCAGGCTCTCCATTTTTTTCCGCATTGTGACGTGACAACAACGCATCTACGCGTTTGTCGTAATCATCTTTATAGTTATCAAGTGACGGCTTGCCTTCTTCTATTGGTTCAGAGACCTGGACGGTGTCCTCTGATGTAGTGTCGGCTTCTATTGTTGTTGTATTTTCTTCTGACATATTATATCCTGGATGCAAAGAGTTCTTCGTCTGACATTTGTGGTTCACCTTCAGACATAGGCGATTCTTCTACGATTACTTCTTCTTCTACTTCTGGTTCTTCTGGCATTAAAAAATCTTTAAATGCTTCATCGGTAACCAATCGTTGCAACAATGCAGAAAGTTTTGCAACATCTTGATCGGAAACAACCTGTGACAACTCCATATCAATAGCAATACCTGCGTCTTGGGCTACTGTCATAATGGCCATGATAACATTCACAAACTCCATTGGGAACATCGTTTGGTCTTCTGCAAATGTAGGATACGGTTGTTGTTGACCCATCATGGGTAGTATTTGATTCACAGTATCTACCAATGCATTTAAAGCAGTGGCAGTATACTTGCCTTGTGGGGATGCAATTTGCATACCTTCTTCTTGTGCTGAATCCATACCTGCGCCAATGGCTTCGGCCTGCATCATCATCTCTTGTGGAATAGACATATTATCTCCTATAAAACTTGTGCAACGGCTTGAGGAGAACCTTGTTGGCCTTGCTCAATCGATGCGGTGGGGGAAGGTTGTTGAGGGGTTTGTGATAAATCTTGAATACCTTCAACTTGTGTTTCCATAAAGTCTTCCGGTAAATCTAACTTGCGAACCAACTCTTGCAATACTTTGTCTGCTGAGACTCCCAGCTCCATTAAGATAGGAATAGATTGCAAAAAGTCTTGTTTCTTTACTGCCTCGGAAACAGGTGTTGCTCCGGCATCAAGAGAGTAGAATGAAAAATCACCATTCAAGTCATCTGTACGTATGACCTCAGTACTACCATTGATGACAACAACATCTGCTTCATCTTGCAAAAAGATTTTCATCATCGAAATATAAACACTTGCGGCATGTTCAATCATTGCATCTCGCTCTCTAGCCAAACGTCCAATCTCCGAAGAGCTATAGGATGCCAATGCTGTAATCTCTGTGGCTGTAGCGCGTGTAGCCTCACCTCTTGTAAAGGGAGCAAGTACACTGCCGCGCTGAAAATCATCGTTGACTTGACGAGCATATGTCTCTAGTTCAGCTGGTACAGGAGTATGAGGAACAGGTTGAATCGAACCTGCAAGATTCTGAGAAGGAGACAACTCCGCTTCAATGTATTCTCCGTCTGCACCAAGAGCCAGTTTTGCCATGTCTTCATCAGTAAAGACTCCCTTCTTGACTACCCATTGACGCGCTGATCTCCGTACCATCGTTGATTGATAGGTACGAATAATGTTTGTCTCTTCTACTTGGCTGTAGACTCTGCGTAAAGCAGAATAACCACGCATAGGTATATCTGGTTGACGAGAGAAATATAAAGGCACGATAGGAGCAAGAGGGTTATTGGCTGAATCTGTAAAGGGTATTTGATCGTATTTTTGTACATCTGTATTCTCTCCATCTCCAATCTCAATCTCCACACCATCGAACAACCACTTCTCACCATTCTGGTAATCGGGACTCCAGACATACATTTTGTTATTGGCCAAGTCATAAAACTCTACAACCTGGATATATTCAAAGGGAGAGTCAGTCTCTACTCCGCTTTTGTTGAGTTCTGATAAATCAATACCCATGTAGTTGGAGTTTAAACTATCGTTGTCATAATCCAAGAAGCGAACCAATCGATGAGATGTATATTTTTTATTGCCATACTTCTCTTTCGCTTCTTCCAGTGTAATGTGATATCGATGCCCAACATACTTCTGTTGTTGCCAAGACGGGGCATCTTGATCTACAATCACATCCCATGCAGGTACAGCAGACACACCTACACGTTTAAAAGGGTCTGGATGTTGTGTCGCATATAACTTTAAAAATGCACATGGGTATATTAAAGCAAGACGAGACACATCTTCAACTTGGGTTCTGATCTTGTCAAGGAACGCATTGGATAGGGCTTGTACTTTGTTTGAATCCCCTCTCCCTCGTACATCACCCTTGACAATCACAGAAGGATTCCGAGCATACAACGAAGCAATATAGCCTTCGATGTATTCATACGCACGTGTTGTTTCAATCAATACTTGATCGGGTGCGTAGTTCTTGTCCCAATACCGAGTCATATATGCGGCTCTCAGTTTGCGCAACTCTGCTTTCTGTCCATCCCAATAGGATTCGTGTTGTCGAAACAACGCATCTGCTATCTTGGCTTTCATTCTGCACTCCTGTAAGGCAATCGCATCAATCGTATCCGTTTTGCTCTTTTATGGCTAATCAATCTATCCATCAATCCCTGCTTTGCATTGCGAACCATATAACTTGGTATATCTCTAGCACACCTGTAGGCCAATGCCATTGCATCCGCCATATCATCATGCAACCCCTTCGGGGCTTCTGGAGCTACTTTGTAAATCGTCATACTCCGTAACTCCATCATTGTAGTCATGTCCAGTCTTGATAACATATTCGCAGAAATCATCTCTCTTAAAATCTCGTAGGCTTCTATTTTGCTCTTGGCACTGGTAACCCAATGCTTGCCTTCGTTACTATACCACAGGTTTGTATACCCATAATCAATCAACTTCTGTATAACCACATGACCATGATTATTGCTCTCAGCCAGTATCAATGCATTATTAAACTTTTGACCAATCACCATAATCTTTTCGGAAAACTCTACAGGAGAGATTGTGTTGCAACGATACTGGTAAACAACCTCTCTTGAAGACATAGACACAACGCATATACAACTATAATCACCACCAACTCCACCAGCTGTATCTACACCGATTGCATATACATCGTCAGGATAAACCTCCTCATACTCTCGTTCATTCCCATCAAATATAATCGGCTCAATCTGGTCCAAAGCATCTGGGTCAAAATAAGCAGACGAACCAAAGCTAAATGCATCATCGATACTGGCAGGGTATTCTCGCTTAAACTTATCAATGCCAATCGTAGCAACTTGTTCACGTCTCCACTGCAACTGATCATCATCTAATCCATACAACTTACGTAGTTTGTCTTCCAGTTCAGTGTAAATCATGTCTGTAGGAGCAGGAGTCCTGTAGTTCTGGTGTTGCCACCACCAAAATGTAACCAGTGTCCACCCATTGTCGGGAGACTCCTTGCACAACTTGTGAAATATATCTCCAACCGTATTCGGTGTGGACTCAATCACAATCTGTCCTCTCCCTACTGTAGCCACCACCTGTGCCAACACCTCTTCTTGATCTGGATAAAAGGCAAACTCACTGAGATGTGCCGCGTTCAGAGTGAAACTTCTTGTTCCTCCAGACGAGCGAGCAGTATACGAGGACAATCCTGCCTGCGTATCATCGAAAATCAAGTCTGTTGTATTGTCGATAGAGCAATGTCTCTTCAACATCTCTGGCAACCCACCCAAAAAAAGATTGTCCATCTTACGAAGATGTTTTGCACTACGGTCATGGAACGAAAGAACACCATACTTTATTGGGTCTTTCGATGTGTATATCTTCCAGAAAGCATATGCCCTCAATACAGTACTCACACCAATCTGACGAGGCTTGACTACAACAATCTTATTACTGGATTGCACCTGCTTAAGCAACTGCTCTTGCTCTGGATATAAATCAAACTGCTTGTACGCACCACTGTACTTATCCTGGACACGAAGCAACTTAAAAAACTTTATCGGGTCAGATAAAACTTCTTGAAGGTTCTTTCGATGGCGACGAGGAACTTTGTACGAAATGTAGGGAATCTTACCCATTACTCCTTAACCAGCTTTAAAATCTTATCCATCTCTGTATTGTCCTCTACTGTATACTTACCCTTTACTCCCTTCTTGTTGCGGAAAACATCAATGACATACTTAGCCGCATTGACCTTCGCACCATCATTTGCTGATCCCTCCATCACAATCTTCAGAGTCTTGTAGGCTGTGTCCAACAGATTGCGTTCACGAACTTCTGTATCAAGAAGAGGCTCACTGTACTGCATAACCAATGCCTTAAAATCAACCTTCTGCTTCCAACTGACAATCGTCTGTCTGGAGACCTGGCACTCATTCGCTATCTGCTTTAAACTTAAATACCCCTGCGCTACGAGAAGGGCCGCTTTCTTATGCTTGTTCGTAATCTTCATTGCCATGTTATAACCTGCTGATTTGTATCTGTATCTCTGGTTCTTGGTAATCCGCACAATACCATTTCTGTGCAAGAATCTCTACTACTTGACTATCATCATGCCACACCTTCGCATCATTGCAAGCATCTAATACAAGTTTTATGTAGTTATCTATGTCCGGCTTCGTTGTCTTCAAGATTCTATCACCCTTCTTCAAAGCCTTTGGACGCTTACACATAAAACGTAAATACACAGCAACAGGAAGATGCTTCTCGATGGTATCCTGCCTCTCTGCTGATAACACATCCGCTATCTGTTGCGTTGCCTCTTTGGTCTTTTTCGGTGTATAAGTCCTCCCAAGTTTACGAGTAAAACGGGGACGGCCCTTTGCTACAGGATTCATCTTTACAAAAAATACCTGCACTTTTGAGTTTTGTTTATCAAAACCTTTTCCTAGATTATCATACATGTTGTCTCCTTAAACACTGTTTCTATAATACTACTATACACTCCTGTAAAAGTTGAATATGTAAAACGTGCTTTAAACGGTCTATAACTGTCCAAACCCAAAAAAGTAACGCAGATTTTTTAGGGGCTCCCCCCATATGTTGACATGCCAAGATTGGGGCCCCCCCCCTACCCCTACTGAACGGATGAGCAGTACATTATAACTGATATGAGTTATACCAGCTGAACACCTGTACAGTACTGAACACTTGTACAGTGGTAAGACTGGCTTATCCCACCACCACTACTGAACACTTGTCCAGTGCAAGAGGTTCGCTCTTGCCACCCGAAGAGAACACCATCAAGGGATGGTGTCACATAGCGCGTGCATCCATTGGAGAAGCGTATCGGGTTAGCTCCTGCTCTGCACTCGCCTAAGAGTTTGACTAGCAAGGGTTCAAAGGGGGACGCCCTTTTCACGGCTAGTCAAAATATAGTGCGGTCATTCCCTGTCCACTGTGAAGAAGGCGGTGACGGGTTTAGCTAACTTACACAAACATAAGTAACTTACACAAAAGCAGTTTAACAAACTTCATAAAGATAACAAACTTCATAAATGACTT
>Ga0098060_1000223_pt1 | contig 27587 bp, 48 predicted proteins | sample 21_taG_FD_77063 | JGI IMG/M metagenome (GOLD analysis project Ga0098060, IMG submission 77063) | Marine viral communities from the Subarctic Pacific Ocean - 21_ETSP_OMZ_AT15319 metaG | ecosystem: Environmental > Aquatic > Marine > Oceanic | place: Pacific Ocean | collected 2015-01-19 | reverse complement strand
GGTTCGGGCTCTGGCTTACAATACAGAACAGCACCCACTACGGATGCTGTACTTAACACTGCTATCGTCTTGATCATACCTAATTATATGAGAGTTCCTTAATATTCACAAGGGGTTATTTCTTCTTCAAGAGACTCCATAGCCCTCTCCCAACCTTCTGCTGTATTCTCAGACCATTTGGTCCATCGAGGAGAGATACCCTCGATATCTTTATACAGATCGTAATACTCGCTCCATGCCTCAAGAGCATCCCAATCAGCAGGAGTCTTAACTCCATTATACTCTACACGATCAGCAATAGCCTGATCATCGTAGATTGCTGCCATACGATAGCTGCCTTCTGGAGCAGCTGCCATCCACTCTTCAGCTTTAAGATTCAGCTTGTTGACGTGATCGAGTAATTCTTTCGTAATCATACCTAATTATATTTGAGTTCCTTTACCAAACCTTACGAGAAGAGCATCCAAGATAACCTAATGCATACTGCTCTTTCTCTTTATCAGTCATGTCAGCTATTTCAACCTTTTCTGACTGATAAGAGTCTCCTTTGAAGTAATGAGGGGTAGCAGGACGTTGATAGTATGCATCAGCTGCTCCTCTATCGTAAGGTCCTCCATGTCGAGTCATTTCCATTTCTTTGTCCATACCTAATTATATTTGAGTTCCCTTAGAAAGGAACAACATCCTTACCTCTTTGAATACAAGCCTTAAGATCAGTCTTAAGCCTCCATAAGGTAGTGAGCTGATCATTAAGATCTGCACAACCGCTACAAGCTCTATCACTATCTAATGCATCCAGAATCTTAAGCTTATCAGTAAAGCAGTTCACAAGCTCATCCATATGCTCCAACACTTGCCTCTTCTGCTCGTAATTATCGAATTTCTTCATACCTAATTATAGTTAAGTTCCTTTAGAGCGGGCTTACAATCATAGTGCAGCCCCATTCGTCCACATGTTTTGAGAAGAAAGGCTTTTCAGCCAACTCTTGCGCGACCTCTAAACTTGAAAATCCCTCACACTCATGCGAGAAGAGAAGAATTCCACCTTTTGAAAACAACTTAGCAATCAGCTTTTCTTTCATACCTAATTATATTTGAGTTCCTTATAGAGGGTCGCCATAATTTGAAGTCCTAATCGCTTCAAGCTCACCTTCAATATCTTCGATACCAGATTCCTCAAGCCATTCTCTCCAACCTTTTTCGTCAAATTCTTTCTCTTCCATACCTAATTATATCTGAGTTCCTTTAGACAAGAAAAGGTAGAATTTCTTCTACCTTCTCAAGTTATTTAGTATTTATTAGGTGGTTTTGTATCTTGATAGATGCCGTAAAAGACAGCAGCTACTGCTAGTAGAATAAAGAATGCTGTAATCATTTGTTGTTGGTAGTGAGACTATCAATCAATAACGCGATACACGCTACTAATATTATTGATAGGCAGATTTCTTCTGGTGACATATTACTTATCTTGAAGCTTAGTACTCTTGTGAGCGTTCCGCGCTAGTAGTTTAGCAATTCTATCTGCTACAGCGTGTCCGTCTTTAATTTTTTTCTCTTCAGCAGAGGGCTTTTCTGTCTCTTCAGGGTGGATGACTTCAAAGTCTTTATCATCGAGAGGTTTGATTTCGTTGTTCATAACTAATTATATCTGAGTTCCTTTATTTATAGAGTCTAGCTTGCTAGAGCAGGTCGATATATCGACGTTCTCTATTCACCAAATGCATATGATCCAAGCTTCTCACAAAGCTCATTGTAGGTCATACTATAGAAAGGCTTACCGGTAAGTGATTTGTAATCAAGACATCCCATTGGATCAGTCAAGTAAGCATTGTACTTACCTTCAGTCAACTCAACAAGATTGTCAACAGCTCGGTCATATGCTTCAAAGATCTCAAAGGTCTCCTTCTCATCCCTACCTTTAACGTGAGTTAGCTTATAGGCTTCTTCAACCTTCTGAACCAACTCTTCAAGTTCCGCATCTTCAATCTTCTTTATTAGCTGTTTTACTGTTTCCATACCTAATTATATCTGAGTTCCTTAAGAGCGACCTTGCATATACCAATCAAGCCAATCTGCATTAGCAATTACACTCGCCTTCTCTGTATCCATATTTACTGCGATGAAGCCCCAATGAGCTACCATCGTAACTTCACCAAAACAAGTTTCATCTCCTACTTTGTATTCTTTCGTGTTGTACATATTTCTAATCTACCCAAGTACCTTTCCATACAGCAGCATTTTTAAGCTCATCATCAAGCTTCTTCTCAAATTCAGCATCAGCTAACTGCTCTTCAGACATAGTTGGTTTTAATCCAGCCTGAGAGATAATAACATCTTCCTCAAGGGTATCGAGGAAGATGTAAAGCTTTTCTTTGAATGATGGATGAGTTTTCCAAGGGCGAGGCTTAATATTTTCTGCGCGCTTAATTACTTCAGCAATCAATTCGTTGTATAACATCGGATAGGTGTGGCTTATGTTAGACTATCGAGTGAGGCTGTACGCTCCACAAGTTGAGAGGTTAGGGTCGTTAAAGAGTAGACCGAGCTCACGTTCAGCACGATCAGCCCAATGTTGAGTTGCGAAGGTAACTTCATAAGTCTCTTCGAAGTTTGTATTGATCTTCTCTTCAGTATTAACATCAACACCAACAGTATTAAGAACAGAAGAGTTCCTGAAAGGAGAGTTGAGGTTAGTAAGCAGAGTGGTTGCAGCGTTAAGAGCTGCCTTATTGTTGAATCGAATGGTTAATGATTTCATTTGTTTCTTTCTTCTTTTTAATTATAGTAGAGTTCCTTATGCGTAGATTACAATGCCCTTAGCATTCTTACGTAGAGTGTCTTGTGAATAAGCTCGACGAGGTCCACGGAAGTAGATCCTTCCTCCAATTTCTTTAACGAACTTACGTACGTTCTTCTCATCAGCTTCGAATACATCCATAGGAATGACTTGAGTCAGAGCAGTGTTGTTCTGATTGTCGTTACGGAAGTAGTTAATATAGGTTGTATATTGGTCGTTCATTTGTTTTTTTTGTTTGTTGTTGAAGTCTTTCTTCTCTTTAATTATAACAGAGTTCCTTATGAGGTCTATTCATACTCCGAGTAGAGGTTACCTTCATTACATGTCTCTTCATAGTAAGTAGTTTCTATCTGCTTACCATTCTTATCATACTCATAGGTCCATTCTTGAATTAACCCATCTTCTTCTCTACTACGAAAGATTACTCTTCCCTTATCATCTAGATCAACTGTTTCGTTTTCGATCATACCTTATTATATTAGAGTTCCTTTACATTATGTAGCATTGACTTCCTCCCACGCAGATAAGATCTCCTTGCTCGACTTTTAGACTTGAAGGGAACTGCTCTCGAATGTCTAATTGATCTTGCTCTATATCCCACTCATCACTATCAAGAGCTCTTCTAAACCAAGTATGACCTCTATCTCTGAGAGATGGATCAACATCTATTGTCCAAACAAGCTCGACCTTATGTCTTTGAACTGCTTTGTACAATTTTAGTTTCACGAGAGTATTTTAGTATATCTTCTATAAAAGTCAACTGCTTAAAACTCCTCAGAGTCTTCAGCTGCTTGATCTTCTAAGAACTTGAGGAAGGATTCAATATCATCCATCCCTCTCTTCTCGTCCAGCTTATCAATCTCTGCCAACTCTTTATCAGAGTAACCAATAACACTCGTTACCTCTCGTTTAAGATCTCTAAGAGCGCTATCAACTACTGCAAAGTGATCCTCTAGATAAGCAACAAGACCTTCTGCTACAGTCATTTTCTCATCGATACAATAGTCGATAACTACTTCAGGAATATCTGATTTATGTTTACGGTTACTCATTATCGAAAGAACTTTGGATTGATAGCTGATGGTGTTCGTGGAAGCTTTTCTTCTTCCTTATACTTCTCTACACTCTTAAACATCTTCATGATGAATGTATGTACGGTGAGAAAGACTGTTACTGTGATTAGTACTCCTATGATGTTCATGATAAATATAAAAGGCTTTGGGTTACTTCCTTAATGGCTGCCTTCTGAAACTTAAGCTTATGCTCACAGTCTTGAAGGTTAATGGTTTTGCACTCTGCTTTGTACTTATTGTTGTCGACGTAGCGCACTACCTCTTCTAAGTTCTTGATAGTATCATTAACCATCTTGATTAGTTCATCTTGTTCGTCGTGTGTCATTTAATTTTTGGTACGCCATTTAAGAATAGCAATTACAAAGAAGAGGCTGAATGATCCTCCAAGTAAGCAGTTAAGAACCATTGCAAGTTTAAAGCCAATATAGAACTGATAAGTAAAGAGGCTTGAGTATGCAACAACAGACAGAAGAAACATGTTCAAAGATAGATCATCCACCTTTTTTGTCTTTAATGTCTTGATGAATTGTGGGATATAACTTGCGCAGAAGATTCCTGCATAGAGAAATCCAGCGTAGTATCCAATTGTCTCTAGTATTGTCATTTTATTTAAGTAGTCCTAAGTTCTTGAGTGTTTGTAGCTCGCTTGAGTTTACAATCACATCACCTTTCTTCTTTTGTTGTTTAGATGGACGTGGTCCGTCTAGCTTCTCATTCCACTCTACTGGGAGAGATTCGAGAAAGTATTCTCTTCCGAGTGTTGTTGTCTTGTCTTGTTTCATATCTTAAAAATTAACTTCAGTATTGCTGGTCATCAGCTTGTTGATTGCTTCAGCAGACTCTTGATAAGTACTGAGGAGCTTCTCCAACTCGAAGGACTTTGCATCATATGCAAGCCGGATATTATTGAGATCGTATGAGCGTCTGCGTTGCTCATGACATGTCCATACACGCATCTCACGCTCAGATCCATTATCATTAAATGTATCAACTTCAGTATACTCTTTTCTCAGCTCAATCATGAGCTTAATAGCCCCATCTGAGGCCTTCTTAATGGTAGCAATCTTCTTCTCTACGGCAGCTATATTAACTTCCTTCATACCTAATTATATCAGAGTTCCTTATGGAATCAACTGAATATAATTGGTTTCTTAGATGAATTCAGAATAATATTGCGCTTTGAGAGCAGCGAGATATTGATTAATCTCGTTGAAAGCTCCACGAATCACTTCATTAGCTGTCTCAATCTCTACACCAGATAGCTCTCCATCATTGTTCCAATCATAGTAGAACATAAATGTCTTACTATTATCATTTAGATACTTAGTAAGCTCATCACTATCTATACTCCAGCTCTTATCTGTATCATACTTAAGTTGTATATCATCTACATTAAGAGTCTTTGACCAGCTAGTAGCTGTAGCTGTAACAACGCTTCTATAGTACTTCTCTACATCTCCAATGTACTTGATACCAATAAGCTCTTCTCCAATTGATACCTTACCATCCAGATCTGTATCAAATACCTTTAGCCAATCACCATTTACTCTAACGGTTGCTAATTGTTTAGCCCATTCACCCTCTGTGACATACCCGCTAGCATCTTCATCAGCTTCAGATATCCAGCCGGAACCCCATTGGAGAACTGCTCTTACATTCTTGGTGTAAGCATAGTACTCATTGACATCTATAGAGTTATTCTTATCAACATCAAAGCTAGTAACAGATGGTACTAATCCAAACCAATCAGTAATGTTCTTAACACCTCCAAGGGAGTTGTATTCTTGCTCTTGCTTACTTACTTCTATTCGATCAATGACCATCTTCGGTGGTGAGGTGTTAACAAGTGCACAAGCACAAACTGAAAAGGCACCTAACAACGCAACGATCTTTTTAATGGCCATTATAATATTTAAGCAATGATATACTTTTTACAACTACTCTACTCAAACTCTTTCCTATCATCCATCTCCGGACGTTTATCTTGATTGTCGATCAAGCCCATAATATTCCAAAGAGCAGCACCCAAATGGTCTTCACTCTCATCTCCAGTCCAGTATGACATAAGATGTCTCATAGCTGAGTCATATAGCACAGAGTTCTTCATACCAAGCTTCCAGTTATTCTCTCCGTAGGCTTCAGCACCAGCAAGGTACCTTTGCATTACATCATACAATGCCTTATGAGGCACTAAGCTCATACGAGGCTTACCTTCACCAGAGTCTCTCTGCGCTCCAGTATCGAATTGTCTAGCAGGTCCCGTCTTCTTAACTGACATTACTTGAAGGCAGGCTTGTATGTTTTCTCAAAGACATCTGCTGGTACCTGAAAGGTTTCTAATGCTTCACTCATGACAGTAATCTGAACGGTATTAGAATCAAACTTAATCCACTCAATAATATCACCATCGTAAAGATCATCTACATCATCACTTGCAATATGTTGTGTGAGTTCTTCCCTACCCATCTTCTTCTCAAAGATCTTATCGTAGTTCTTATTGTACGCAGCATAGTCTACAGTACGCTGCTTTGAACCTTTACCTCCGTGCCATTTCATACTCATATTATAAAACCTACTCTTCTATTATCAACTTACTTCTTACGCCATCCGGTAAAGGCAATGTAGTCACCACCCTCCCAGCCAACTGAGCTATTCAAGTTCTTATTGATGAGGTTATTACCCTCTGAGTCGGTAAGGGTAAAGTCCTTCATTGCTACCTGATAGTCACTCCCATCAGGACTGTAGAACTCAAGACCGAATCGAACAGTCTCATCATAGAAGTGAGTAAACTTAACTGTAATCTTTTCCCAACCTTCGCTGGCGTTGCTAATTTTAAGCTTCTCAGAATGCCTTTGAGCCTTCTGCATCTTATTCTTATCACCACCTTCATAGTTAGTACCATCAGCACGTCGGAAGCGAGGTAAGCAGTCATGACTGCTGAGTACCTTACCACTGAACTTTACAAGGAAGGTAAGAGTGTAATCAGTACCTGGAGTCAGCTTAAGCTTCTGCTTTGAGACAGCATTTACATAACCACCATTAGTCTTAGTAAGAAGCACACACTTGTTGTCAAGTTCAGCTACACTATCATCTTCTTGTTTAGCGCTAACACCAAGCTTCTCTAAACGATTGTGTACCTCAAGAGCACCTCTCATGTCTCCACCTTTAATAAGACTCTTCTGTAATGCTTCAAGTTGCGCAATCAAAACTTTGCGGAGATTCTCTCCACTCAATGTGCTTGCTTTAGTAATGTCCTCAAGCTTACGATCGTAAGTAGCACGAAAGGATTTCATTTTTATATCAGCACCATCAACAAGAGGCTGAAGAGGGTCGCCATCACCTGCTAACCAATTAGCAATCTCTTTGTCAATGGCAGCAATTGTTGCAACACTATCGAGAGTGCGTACATCGAAGAGGTTCTCTCTGTAAAGCTTAAGTGCGTTTGCGTAATTTGTCTGTAGTTTAACTACTTCTGATATAGCCTTTTGTGCACTATCTGCTACTGCATTTTTATAAAGATAGTCGATATCTTCGAGCGTTAAGCTTCGTTGACCGTTAGCCATAACAGTTAATGCTAATCCGATTACGATTGATTTAATTGTTTTTTTCATTATCTTTCTTTCTACCTTAATTATATCAGAGTTCCTTATAGGGAAGACGATCCTGATCGTGCGCTAGGTCGCAACTCTCTACCAAGAACCTCTTTGACCTTCTTAAGAACATCATTGAAATCCTTATCAAGACGACTGAAACACTCATCAATAGTCCTATCTTCTGCTCCCATCCTAGTGATGATCTCTATCTCTTCTTCTGACCATTCTTTACTTCTTGGTCTCATGTATTTACTCATAATATTAATCTCCAAAATAATCTAATTCAGTCCATTGCGCATTACCATATACTAGAACATCTCGCTCAAGTTTAGAGAGGTAAGGAGCATAGCCCCAAACATCTCCTGATTGCCATTGAGCATAAATCCATTGCTTAAAGCCTCTACTCTCCAGAACACGCAACTTCTTCTTCATACCTCTCATGAGGTAGTAGTAGATATCTCTATCAGTCTGCTCCAATATCTCAGGTGAGAATCCATCAACCGTTAAGGTATAGACATCATCAGTTAGATCCAGCTCCCAGCTCCTATTATACGTAGGGGCACAATCACCCACACGTTCTTTAGTATCAAAGTTAAAAGATTTAATAATCATCTTACCAAGCGAAATGAATTGATTGAGGGCTGTTGTAATTATCTACCCGCTCTTTCTTAGCAAGTAGTTTATGATCGTTGAGAATGTCTTCCTCAATCATAGTTTCCTCTTTGAAGTCCTTCATCTCTTGACGAGTAAGACCATGACGGTCAGCATACTCGAGATCAGACTCAGTTAAAAATATCTTACGCTCACGTTTAGGAGCACTTGCGTACGCATCACCAGGTTTAAGGTAACCAAGTTCGATGAGATCTTCTCTTGTTGGGCTCATACCTAATTATAACAGAGTTCCTTACGACTTCTCTTCAGCAGCATCAAGTTCAGCCTTGATCTTATCCTTATTAGCAGGACTCTTAAAGTTAGTCTTGTATCCTTCAGGCTGAAATGCACCACGAAGAATCAGCTTCTCATTCTGAAAACCTTTTTGAATCTTGTAAGGGTAAAGGATACCACCATTACCATATCTCTTAACTGAGCTCTCTACAAGCTCAGTAATGTACTCTTTAATATCATCACCCTCTTTGAAAGGTTTAGTAGATCCAGAACTAGCCGCTACTACAGCGCGCTGCGCATCAGTCTTCTTATGAGTAAACAAAGAACAAGGGGAGGGCATAAGTTCTGTATATCCAAGCTCTTCACAAACCTCTACAAGGAGATCATAAAGTTCACTATCTTTAAGTTTAATCGTATTCATATTAAAAATCGTTCCAATCAGTAAGGATTGTAGGCGCGTTAGCTTCTAAGTTATTAGCTAGATTCTGAATCAAAGGTCTCATCTCATCAAGCTCTTCAACAAGACGTTGAGCATATCGCGCATCAACTTGAGAGAAGTTCTTAACATCATTCATCATTAGAGCCTCTTGCAAGTCCTGCATAAAGAAGAATGCATCCTTAACATAATGACCACTTGTCATTCTACGACCTTGCTTATCTTTTCTTGCTGCCATACCTAATTATATTATAGTTCCTTTATACAAGCAGAATATTCTCCTCATTTTCCTCAAAAAACTTCACCCACTCTACTTGCTGTTTAGCATAGAATATTTTACTTTCTAATTTAGATTTTAGAAATCCAAGAATTTCTGTCTCTTCAAAATCACCTTTTTTCTGAGCATCATCAATAAAAGTTTCAACAGCTTCATTAAAGTTACCTCGAACTGCGGCATAATCCCAACACTTTTCTTCAAGAGGGTGATAATACCACTCAATGTCCTTTCCATACTCCTTCTTCATACCTTATTATATTATAGCTCCTTTTTGAGATTATCAACGTACTCTTTTACGTGAGCATCAAAATTATCTGCATCTTCTTTCTCTTCGAAGTAGTACCAATCTGGTTGGTCCGTCTTAAACCTCACACGCCACTGACCTTTTGTATTAGCACGTAGCCAACGACGCCAAGTAATCTTATGATCAACAAGTACCTTATGCATTACGAGCAAACATTCTTACTAAAGTTCTTAACAGCACTACGAGCACCTTTCGGACAAAAGCGGTCCTTATTCTCTCGCCAAGTCTCAGCAGACATAATCTCAATCTCCGCTCCAACCTTACCGGTATAAACCATACGACCTTTCGGACGCTCTACAGGATTCTCATTAGCACATCTAATACAATTGCTAAAGCCTGCTTCTACACGAGCAGGCCTAACAAGACAACCACAAGCACAATACACAATTTTCATTTTAGTTTTTAAGTAAATTAATAATAGACCTTCCAATAAACACAACACCAGCTAAAACAATTATAGCAGCGCTGAATACAAAAGCAATAGCTCCAAGAGTCATATTAACAATTTTAGTACCCATAACGTTATTAGAATAAGTTAATTAGAAAAATACTTAAAGATAATTGCAACTGCACTCGTCATTACAACACTTACACTAATGATGATAATAATATCAACAACGGCATCAATAATACTTTTATGTTCCATACTCTTATTATATCGGAGTTCCTTATCCACGAGGGCATTTAGGTGCACCTTTCTTAACTGGCGCGAGATCGATCCAAGCCTGACTTCCACGTCTATTAAGAGATACCTCATAAACATGCCCATCAATACGAACAAGCTCACCTCCATTTACGACGATTGTATTGTCTCGTTTCCGCTGTAGGTCAGCTTCTTTACCGGGATAGTTATCAGTAAGAACAGAAGCAAGAGGGTAGAAGAAAGCCCATGGACCAGCTACTTTAGGTTCTCCCTCCTCTTGAACTCCTTCATCTCCTTCTGACACATAACCAGCACCATGCTTACAATAAGTACCTTCTACTTGAACGATAGTAGAGTTCAGCATATCGTCCTCGTAACAAATAATGTCTTTGATTTCTTTCATACCTAATTGTATCAGAGTTCCTTTTAGAACCAGCGCTGGCATCGATTAGCGTCATGCTCTTTTAAAGCCTTCTCAATCCTATCGCTGACAACTCGTAGATTAGGATCGTCAGATATGTAGCCAACTGCCCAACAGAGCTCATCTCTCAGCTTAGAAGCAGCGTCACGCTCTTCAATAAATTTGTCACGATCAGTTTGCTCCTCACTCTCAAGCCTCTTAAGCTCCTCATACATCTTCGCTGGAGCCTTACTACCATATTTGTACTCCCATCCAGTAATATATTCGATGAGATACTTGATTCTATTAGCTTTTTGATGTTCTGTCATACCTAATTATATCAGAGTTCCTTTAGGAGACTCCTGAGGCCACATGGGTGGACCGGATGTGCCTCAGGAGTCAGAACAAGAGTCTCGACCTGCAAGACAATCATCCAAATTATGTGTACTGCTGGCGTCGGCTGCGACCAGGTTGAAAGAAAAACGTCTCAGATGTTTCCTCAGCCAGCAGTACAAAGTGTCTAAAATTGATTACTATTTTCCATCATCCAATAAGAGATCTCAGTATGAAACTCTTTCTCAGTGACTTCATCTTTCACTCGAATAAATCCAATTGGACGTACTGCTTCACTACCATCAAACACTTCGATGACACCAGCAGCTCTATCGAGCTTAAACAAAAAATTGCTTACTTTTGCTTCCATTACTTCTTCTTTTTTAAGATTACGTAGTCGAGTAGTTCGTGATAAGCCTTCTTAAATAGCATGCGATACAAATCGTCACTAATTAAGTCATGCTGATCGGCAACATTAGCACCTACTACCCCCTCTATTATAAAATGAACACTGTAATCTTCAACTAAAATGTTCATCTTTTCTTCATTATATTTGTAATAAATCTGAACAAGAGTCCCAGAGTCATTCATGCCTGAATCATTAAACACCTTCCTATGTATGAAGGTCATATCATCGAGAGTATCATTCATTATCCTAATTTAGTTAGACCGAAGTCCTTATACAATTCCTTAGCCTTCATAGCGTTATCATAGAGCTTGATAACAATAGCAGTCATCTGCTCCGCCTTACGAGCGTCACGCTCTTCCTTAGAGTCAAAATAGTCTTCGTATGTCTTGAACTTAGATACATCATCACTCCAGTAGTTCCATATATTAAGCTGGCAACAATGACGAAGCTCATGCAATATAGAACCGAATACAAACTTACGAGTCTGACGAGAGGTCTGATCGAGCTTCATATCGAACTTAGTACCTGACTTAGCATCGTCAGAGTAAGTTACTTGACTGACTCCAGGATCTCTACTCTTATGAATCTTACAAACAAAGTCAACCGGCTTGCGATGAGTATTCATATAGATCATCGATATAACATCTCCTAACACATCGAAGTCGATGCCGGTAGACTTTTTGATTCCAGGTGACGGTTCTAGTATTACCATGACTAATTGTAGCTGAGTTCCATTAGAGGTTAATCAACTCAGAAAGTGCGTATGTGATGTCACCAGCTAGGTTAAATGCGCAGATTGCTAGCGCTACGATGAATGCGTACTTCATATCTCTGTTAATGTTCATACCTAATTATATCAGAGTTCCTTTAAGTGAGAAATGCCCTCGTTCCACCCGGCTTCACCTCACAAATGTAGAATCCATCAATACCAGGACCCCAGCTTCGAAGATAGTCTCGTGTGGGGCAGTTGGCCTTCATAGGATTGCGCTCATATTCTTCCCAGACTTTAGCGCATTCATTAAAGTCAGTACTCTCAAATAGAGCAACATCCTCACTTGAACCTCCAACAGTACAATAAACTTGGTACGTTTTCTTCATACCTAATTATAGCAGAGTTCCTTATCCAACCTGCTTAACGGTAACTTTCTGCTTACCATCGGCTTCTAATTTAGCGACAGCAGCGTCAGCATCCTCTTCTGTATTGATTTCTTCCTTGAGGAAGTGTACAGGACTCTTAGCCTCATCGCGATATTCTACGACAAACTTACCGAACCTGAATGGTTTCTTTGGGAAACTCTTCTTACTCATACCTATATTATGGCTGCTGTTTGACACTAATCAACTAGTTTTTTCAAGTAATATTCTACAGTATCTGTGAGATCAAAGGATCGTTGATATTTAACAGATCTTAATGAATGTTTAGTACTGACAGAATATTTGAAGTCATGACCTGCTCTATCTTCTACAAACTCGATTGATGGATTGATCTCAGGTTTGTACTCAAGAACCTTCTCGATAATCTTATCAACAATCTCAAGATTAGTTAGGTGAAGGCTTCCAGGAATATTATAAACAGTTCCACTCTCACCTTCATGAAGTACTTCGAGGATTGCTTTAGCATGATCCGTAACATGAACCCACTCGCGAATGTTCTGACCATTTCCATAGATAGGAATAGGTTCATCTTTGAGCAGCTTTCCAATCACAGTAGGGATGAGCTTCTCATCAGCTTGTCTTGGCCCGTAGTTGTTGCAGCATCGAGTAATGGATGCATCGATACCAAAGGTTGTAATATAAGACTGAACTAATAGATCAGCACCTGCCTTAGTAGCAGAGTAAGGGCTACGTGGAGCAAGGTTAGTGTCCTCAGTGAAGGCTGGCTCATCTAACTGAAGGTGTCCATAGACTTCATCGGTTGATATATGAACCAGTCTCGCTCGATCGACCCGGGCGAGCTCGAGAATCTTTCCAGTTCCCATTACGTTACTAGTAATGCACGCTAGAGGATTGGTAATAGATCTATCAACATGAGACTCAGCAGCAAGGTTAAGGATGTAGTCGATCTTAGGAAGATACTCATAAGCACTATCATAAGCAATATCATCGTGAATAAACTGAATACGTTTATCGTGATGAACGTGCTCTATATCTGAACCCATACCAAGTTTATCGATGATGAAAATACTAAGTACATCATCGCGCTTGAGTAGCTCATCTACAACATGAGAGCCAATGAAGCCAGCAGCTCCAGTTACTAAATAGTTTTTCTTTTCTTTCATCTTTCTAATTTTGTAAAGTCTCCATCGAGAATATCTTCACAAGCAGCTTCGTTGTCAAGTACCTCATACATCTTCTTACGAAGCTTCTCATTCTGGATCATAGTCATTGCAGTAATCCTATTTTTAAAGCGTGTGGTGCTCCACTCATGTGATCTTGTAGTGTAGATTACCTCATGCTCTAAGTTATCACCTGTAAAGGACTTACCAAGATAATCTTCTCCAAGAATACGAACATCAAGCTTAAAGGTCTTCATAAGCTCTAAGAGCTCTTCTTCTGTCTGATACATATAGACCTCATCGATGTACTTGATAGACATGAGCATCTTATAACGATCGTAGTAAGGTACTACAGGCTTGTACTTTGTATTACGAGTAGCTGATGGATCACCATGCAAGAAGACAATGAACTTATCGCAATGTCTCTTTGCTTCTTCGAAGGTAGCTGTATAGCCGGGATGAATAATATCAAAGTTACCAGCAGTGAATGCAACTATATCCTTACCAAAATTAACAGACTTAATCTTCTTATACACATTACTCTTATGAGAGTCAACTAAAGGATCGTATCGCATACATCTATATTAATGTATGATTGTGTAAAAATCAACTGATAGAGTTCGCAATAAGAGCTTTTAATGAGGTATCACCAAAGATCTTAGTAGCAACGATCTGAGTTCTATACTTACCATCTTTGAACTTATGGCTGACGCTATTTACATACCAAAGCTTCTTATAGTCTTCTCTATCTACACCATCTTCAACCCAAATAAATTTATTAGGCTGCCTGTATACAGCCCCTTTAACATTAAAGGTAATTGATTCATTAAGAGTTAAGAAGCTCTTCATTACTGTATTAGATATTCTCTGATTAACTTGTTCGATAGATGATTGAGCGTCAATGTCTGTAGAGAGAGTATTAGCATCGAAGTGGAAGTCTCTAAGCTCAGCACCAGGTAAGAGAGGCAAATGACATTCTAATTCGTCTGATCCAAGCTCTCTTTCAATGAACTCCATCTGCAGATCAAAGAAAGACTTGTGAATGATTGCAACGAAACCTGGATCAACTACAGGTCGAGAGTTATTAACATTATAATCACCCCATACTTTTTGTCTAAGAGCAGCTATATCAGCTCTTGTAATGTTGTAATCTTCAATTCTATTGTGGATTGAGGCATTAGGATCATTAGGATTGGCATCAGCAAATGGGCCTAATAAAAATTTCTCTGTATAAACATCAGCATAGTCTCCTGTAGTCCCACCCGCTTTAACAGTAGTAGCAAACTCTACATGTCTATCAGACAGAAAGGCATCGTACTTGAGCAATCTCTTAACCTCACCAGCTCCGGTGATATCGTTAACAAAACGGAAGTAAGGTGTCTTACCCACTCCATTTACAAAACTAACCTGACCAAAAGCACCTGACTCCTTCACCATCTTTTGTAAAGCATCATAAACCGATACATTATGCTTATCTTGAATCTTGATATTATGTCGAGTAGCAGGTTGAGTTGAATTAGGCGATATAATTGTCTCCTCTGACTTCAGCTTATAAACTTGATTATTAAAAAGGTCTGCCAATTCAAGGGCATTAGTATTATTAAGAATCTCACCTAAGCCAATATCAGCACCTTTACCGTCATAGTATTGACACTGTGTTAATTTAGTAGCAGCAACAAAGGCCTCTTCAAAGCTAAATACAACTGCATTCTTTACAGGTCCTTTAGTTACAGCTGTTGTGCCAGAGATCAAACATATTGCAGTAAGAACTTTATTTTCATCAGGGAAGTCAACTTCTGCCAATTCAAGATCATTAATCTCAAATGCTACATATAAGTCATCAGGACTATTTGTAGTGATGTTAAAGCGATCTAGAATCTTATTATCATTGGTAATAGCAATAGCACCTTTAATGCCCATTGTGAGAGAGCTCTCCGTGAACTCTAAGTCTAATACAGAGCCATTATTGAGATCAATAGTATCCTCAATAACATCTACAACACGCTCACCATCCAGCTTACGCTTCATCTTGATCAAGGATACCTTGAAGTCAAGATTATGATTTTCAAATGTTGTTAAGCTCATACATACTTATTTAATCAAGCAGTAATGGCAGCAAGAGCCTTTTTAAGAGCTTCTGCTTCAGTAGAGAGTGTGTAGCCATACTCTTCTTTAACCTTTGTAGTATCTAGAATACAATTAGATCTACCAGCTGCAAGGTCAAGCTCTTCAATATCAACCCAATTCCAGTTAAGGTTCTCGAGCTCAAAGCCTCTCATAATATCAATCACACCTCCGGTATCAAGAGGCTCAGGATTAGTAAAGTGAACAACATCATGACCTACACGACCTTCTTCAACAATACACTCAATAAAGTCTACAAGCTCAGGAATATAAGTCTTAGAGTTGACAGCAGCAATAAGATTATCATACTTATGAATCTTAGTAAGGTAAGACCTATCGTGAAGAATGTCACAGAAGGGCATACGAATACGAATAGTGATACCATTATCACTTAAAGACTCAAATGCATGCTTACTTGTAGAATAGAAAGATGAATCGGGATTGAATACTCCGAAGTTAGGTTCATCAATCTCACTCCATGCTTTATCATAACCAGTAAAGATACAACCAGATGTAATATGAATAGGTTGTACATGAAGCTCTCTACAGAGAGTATTGATCATCAGAGGTACTTTAACATTGTACTTCCAGCAAGCTTCTTTTTCTACTTCGGCTTGATCTACATTCGGTCGACCAGTAAAGCCTTGTGCATTGATAAGGTAATCGTATTTATTCTCTCTTAAGATAGAGCGAAGGTTGTACTCATCAGTATAGTCTACTTCAGCTTTAGATAGAGCTTCTACTTCAATAGCTGGGTTAAGTGCCATGTTAGCGTAGACATAGCTACCTACATAACCCTTACCTAGGATAAGTACTTTTGACTTCATACCTGATTGTATATTACTCTTCGATATCTTCAATAGCCTCAACAACCTTTTCAGATGCTTCAGCGACTTGCTCTTCAATGCTTTCAATAATTACGTTGAGATCATCAGTATCAATCTCACCGGTCTCTTCTATGATATCACGTGCATCATATAAAGCTTCCATTGCATTGTCTAGTTTTGTTTCAAACTTATTAATTAGGGTACTCTTTTTCATGGGGTTAGTAGGTGTTATTACTTAGTTAATGGGTGAGAGTATTCAAGACTTATTTGTTATAATAAAAATGTTTGAATAGCTCCTTTACCTCTGCCTTCATATAGTTGGGGTGGTGAGCTACAAATCGATCTTTATTAAGGTAATAAATAACCAACTGACGACATTTCATACCAGTCATCTGCTCATATAAGTAAGCATAAATGGATAGCTGCATACCATAAGTAGAGTGTTCACATACAGGAAGGTGCTCAAGAGGCTCAAGCATCCAATCTTTATACATTGAACTGAACCTATAACGCTTATTGGTCTTGAAGTCTCCAATGGTGAATGTATTATCAGAGTGAATGTAGAATAGATCAGCTAAGCCAGAGATCTTAAACTCTTCACTCCATACAAGCTCCTCACAAAGAACCTTCTTGTACTTATCTACATTATAGCCTGCACACTTATCATAGCTCTTAAACAACCAGCCCCAATCAGGAGCCTCTTCACCGAATGAGATATAATCCTCAAGCAACTTATGAATCTCTGTACCACGATCACATGCTCTGTTCTTCTCTTTCTCCCACATCTCCAATACAACCTCTTGTGAGACCCCCTCACGTTGAGCTACTCGCAATGATGTCGCATCAGAGTCGAATGGCTTCTTATACTTACCAAGTAGGGTTGTTACAGATGTATACTTCTCACCTGTTTCATTATGAGTATAAGTATGCGACGGTTCGTCGAATGTAATTGGAGCTTTCATTATTATCACAATTATAGCATTGTTCCTTGCAATAATCAACTGCTTTCTGATTAAATAAATGTATGGCAGGTATTAAAATCAGTGAACTTTCGGAAGCTTGTAGCATTAATGGTGACGAGCTTATTCCAATTGTGCAGAATAGCTGTACTAAATTTGTAAAGGCATCTGAGCTCGGCTCTGATGGTACCATCACGAGTATTACAGCTGGCTGCGGCCTTGCCGGGGGAGGTAGTTGTTGCAGTGTTAATATTGAAATAGATAACAACTGCTTTGCTGCATGGAATGATACAGCAACAACCGTGGAAGCATTTAGTGGTAATTGGGAAAGTACTTATTCAACAGTAGAAGGTCTTAGTAGTAACTGGGATCAATCAGGTTGCGCAGGTCTTACCTGTATAGGAGATATAACAGGAGTTACTGCCGGTTCTGGTATTACTGGAGGAGGTTCTACTGGTAGCATTTCAATCGCACTTGATGCTGTTTGTGAGTCGGCATGGAATGGTACAACAACAACAGTAGCAGCCAATAGTGCGACATGGGTTCGTACATCTGGAAACCAAACTATTGGTGGTGACAAATGCTTTACAGGTAACATACTTTCAGCTGGTGTCGACCTTGATCAGCTCTTTGGTACTGGCGGTGGCGGCGGTGGTGGCATTACAGGCTTTGATAGTGGTGGTGATGGTATTTCTATTGATGAAAGTGATCCAGCAGGTGTTGTAGTTGAAGTTGATTCTACTGTTGTTCGTACATCAGGTAACCAAACTATTGTTGGTAACAAATGCTTTAATGGTAACATTCTTTCAGCTGGCGTTAACATTGATCAGCTTTTTGGTACAGGTGGTAGTAGCTTTGCAAGTATTACCGATGATGGGACAACAGTTTGTATCGATACTGAAACACGTATTATTGGTAATGTTGTATTTGGTGGTGTGGGTGACGGTCACTCACTGAGTAATGCAGAGAACTCTGCTCTTGTTGGTGGTGGGGATAATACTATAGCCTTCTGTGCTAATAGAAGTGGTCTCCTCGCCGGTGAATCAAATACTGTTAACGCTAGTGATGGTGCTGTAATTGCTGGTGTTACCAACTGTGTAAAACATCACTGCAGTGTTATTGCTGGCGGTACTAATATTACTTCTGTTAGTGCTAATATGCTTCATGCTGAGAGATTGTATGTTAAAGATCTACCTGAGACTGATCCAGGTCTTAGTGGTGTTGTATATCAAAGCAATGGTACTGTTAAGGTATCAGATGATAATGTTACTGTTGCTGATGTTGCAGGTACTAACTCTACTTTCGGTAGCTCGGTATTATTCTTTAGTGTTAATGATGTTACATATGGACCAGTAGCTGGTTCTGTTCAAGGTAACTACTATAAGCCATCAACGGCTTCAACTGATGAGCTTTCTGTTGCCTTCTATTCTGATGCTGCTGAAATTGAAATTAAGATTGAACGATCACAGTCCTCACTCCAAGTGTTTATTGATGACGAGCCTGTTCATGAGTATGCTGTAGCTGGTTATCAGAACAGACTCCTAAAGCTTAGCCATTCAGAAGCTAAGGTTCGTAAGTATGAACTTCGTGGTAAGAGTTATGGCTTCGGTGGTGTTTATACCAATACAGCTGTTAATGAATATCAGGTATGGCCTTATGAAAGAAGAAAGGAACGCCCTCTACTTTTAGTCATGACTGACTCTTACGGTACAGCATTCAATACTACATATGGTCTTAGCTTTGCGGAGAAGCTTGCTGAGTATCTTGACATGGATCTTCACTCCGATGCTCTTAACTCTTCAGGATGGTCAAGTACAGGTAGTAGCTCTCCAAGTACAAGATCTGCAAGCCATGTTCTACTTACCCGTGACCCAGATGTTATCTTAACCTGCTTAGGTTATAATGATAAATCATCTCCTAACCAGACAAACATTGAGGCTGGTATTAATGCTTGGCATACTTCTGTTACAGGTACCTTTACTTCAGCAAAGATTATGCTTGCAAGTCCATGGACACCGGTTGGTGTTGAGACTAACTTAACAACAGTATCAGGTTATATTCAAGGTCGTGCAACAGCCCTTGGTGCTGACTTTATTGATATTAACGGAGTTGTTACAGCAAACAATAAGGCTGTATATACAAGTAATGATAATACTCACCCATCTCTCGCAGGTCATGAGTATCTTGCTCGTCGTTTAGAAGCTTTAATGCTACGTACTGGTAACGTTCCTACAAGAGACTAAAGTTGATTTTGCTCATTACTGTATTAAATTATATAGTAATGAGCGATAAGTCACCTGAATTTGCAGTCTTTAACATTGAGGGCGGTATTGGCAAGCATGTCAGTTCTACCGCTGTTGTTAAGGCATATAAGAATAATCACCCAACTACTAAGATCATTGTAGTTTGTGCATGGCCAGAAGTCTATCTTAACAATAAAGACATTCATAGAGTTTATCGTCTTGGTAACGTACCATATTTCTATCAGGATTATATACTAGATAAAGATACAAAGGTCTTTTCGCAAGAGCCATATAAAGAGACAGCTCATATTACTAAGAAGCAGCACCTTATTAAGACTTGGTGTGATATGATTGGTATCGAGTATAATGGAGAAGCTCCTTATATGAACTTTAATATGAGGGAGAAGGCTTATATTGATCCTGAGGTTGCTAAGATTCAAAAGGTAAAGCCAATCCTTATGTTCCAGCCTTTTGGTGGTCCAGGTAAGAATCATCAAGCTGATCCATACTCATGGGCAAGAGATATTCACCCTGAAGTGGCACAAGTGTTGGTAGATCAGCTTAAAGAGCATTATCAAATCATTCATATCTGCTACGACTTTCATCATAAGCTTAATGACGTCATTCGATTTGAGAAGGAGGTTCCTAAGAAGCAACTCTTTAACATGCTGAACTTTGCTGATCGTTGTCTCTTTATTGACTCTTCACTACAGCATGCTGCAGCAGCAATGGGTAAGCCTTCAACTGTTGTATGGGTTGCTACTCAGCCTGAGCTCTTTGGCTATACTATGCACACTAATATTAAAGCACCTGTTCAACTACCTAAGGGTACTATTGACTCTTACTTGTATGACTATACATTTACTGGCGCAGTACATGAGTGTCCATACAATGATGTTAATGAAATGTTTGATGTAAATGCTATTGTACAATCGCTCTTACAACCAGTACAGCAGCAAGAACAGACAGAGAGTAAAAAGCCTTCTAAGAAGAAGAGCAAATAATCTCTTACAAAAAGAAAGCCTGATGATCGAAAGACCATCAGGCTTTTTTGTCTTTTAAATTTTAGTAATAGTCTCCATAGACGTCATTATCATTTACGTCCATATCGTAAACATCGTTCTTAGAGTCTTCATCTACATCATATGTATATGTCTTAGGATCAGATACATCAGCACTAAGCATTTGCTGGATATTAGAACTAAGAACACCAAACTGAGAGTCATCATATACCTGCTCATTAACGCACTCTTCTGGCGCATTAGGTTCAAAGGAGTTCTCATAGCGCTTAGCACGTACTCTATATACATAGTGACCAAGAAGAGGGTTGATAGATGTAATGTCTTGCTCTCTACGCTCTGTAATCTCATAGATGTTAGCACAACGACCGCCAGGTCTATCACAACCTAAGCCTACAATCTCAATAAGGTCACCTGACTTAGGCTCTGCATCATTGATAGTTGCATAAGCATCATTAGAGCTCATCTGAGCTTGGAAAGTGTCAATGTGAACAAAGCCTGTAAACTCATCACCCGGATCAAATCCAAACTGTGAAAGGGCTAAAGCTTCTTCTGAAAGCTCTACATACATCTGCATACCAGAAGCAGCAGAATAGATTGCTGTTGGATGCTCACCATATAGTAAGTTAGCTTTATCTAAATCAAATGGCTTAACATAGTAGTTAATCTCTACACCGAAGTTATTGATTAGATCATTATAAGCCATATCAAAGACAAGCTTTTCAGCTTCCTGATTATCTGCCTTCATGAACTGACCGCATGGAGCTGAAGCAGCTGCCATGATGTCTTCAGGCTTACAATTGACGTCTCCGCAACCCATTACTTACTACCCTTTCTTTGAATTCTACCTGATGGAATACCCTCTTCATTTTCAAACATTACTACCTCAACATCAGAGTTACCAATGCCATTTGTTACACCAGGTTTGAACTCCATTGCATACATCTTAAGAGCATTAACTAATGGCTGACCAGATAGAGTAACTGATGTTCCATTGTGCATACAGTTTCTAACATGTGGGCATTTGTGCTGATACTCCTTACGCTTAAGGTTCTCATGCTTACGACCAGCTCTCATCATGCTCTTACCACCTTGCTTAACAGAAACGGCATTAGCATTCATCATGTTATCACCATTGTAATACTCTTGGAATGTCTGCATGTATATATTTATGCCCTTTAGTTCAGAATACAAAAAAAGACTCATGGTTTCCCATGAGTCTTTGTAAATTATTTAGTAAGAATTAACCTGCTTTAACTTCTTTGTTCTTAGGCTGAACTGTGGTTGTTGGACCTTCAGTCTTAGCACCAACCTTTTGGTCGTTCTTTACAGAATCACCAAGTGGGGATGGCTTACCATCAGTGCTGCCGTGACCAGCTGTAGGCTTAGTAGCTACTTTATTAGCAGCTTGTACCTTTGGCTGACTACCGAAAGCATCACCGGCAAGGTTACCAACTTTGTTGTTAGTACCCATATCAACGTGAGCGGTGTGAGCTTGTGGAGCACCTTCGTTATCCTCTTCAGGACCGAATTCGTCACCACCTTCACCTTCGAGTTCGTCAGCAACGTCTTCGTCACCAGCGTCGTCGCCTTCTTCGCCGCAAGCAGCTTTAAGAAGGTCACAGAGTTGCTGTGCAAGTTCTTTATCAAGTGTAATTGTTACTTCCTCTTCGCCTGCAGCATCGTCGTCGCCTTCCTCGCCGAGCTCAGCGTCAGGAGTTGCGTCTTCGATACCAAGAGCGTTGAGATCGTCTTGTTCCTCCATACCAAAGTCTTCGGAAATAACTTTAGCAAAGAGTTCATCAAATGCGGATTTTTTGGCCATATAGTTATTTATGCCTCCCTGTGCATCTTTCAAGGCGTTTTCTTCATCTTCTTCTGCTTTGTCGCCTATACGAGCTCTACTTCCTTTGAGATTAGCTAATGCTGTTTTAACATCTGCCACGTCATCCACACCTACCTCAACACTATCTACACTAAACGTGTGTGGAATTGCTAATTTTTTTAACTCACCACGAAGAGCCTTTCTATAAATCTCTGGCACATTAACAACAGTGACCTCTTCATCCTCTTCTTTTACTCCTTGTACTTCTTCTGCTTCAACAGCTTCAACTTCTTCCGGATCTTCACATCCACAGTCTTTAGTAATACCACCGTCCTCAAGAGGAGCTTCACCTACAGCAGCGTCTTTATCACCTACTGTCATATCATTCTTCTCAGAAACTACAACCTCTTCACCGAGCTTGCTATAAACGTCACCAAGATCTTTAAGGTCTTTTTTCTTAGCCATACTATTATTTAGTTTGTGTTGCCTAAAAAACCATTAAAAGTTGAAACTTTACTGGTCAAGATTAAATAAATACTGACTATGGCTGATAAAAACGATGGCAGTTACTATATGGGTAATGAAAACTTACCTAATAGAAACTGGAAAGGTGAGTATACACCAGAGAAAATAGCTGCTCTTAAGAAGGCTAAGAAGAATATTCTATACTTTGCTGAGAACTTCTTCTATATTGTTAGTTTGGATCATGGTAAGCAGAAGATTAAGCTTTACCCTGCACAGAAGAGAGCATTAAGAAACATGCGTGATAATCGCTTCTACATTCTATTAGCTTCACGTCAGATTGGTAAGTCTACTCTTATGACAATCTATCTTCTATGGCAAGCATGCTTCCAGAAAGATCAGCGCATCCTTCTCGTAGCGAACAAAGAGGCTACTGCTATTGAAATTTTCTCTCGTGTAAGAATGGCTTATGAGGAACTTCCTAACTGGCTTAAACCACCAGTAAAAGAGTATGCTAAGACATCTATGACTCTTGAGAATGGTTCTCGTATTGGTATTACAACTACAACAGGTACAGCAGCTCGTGGTCAGTCCGTTAACTGTTTGGTTATTGATGAGATGGCTTTCATTGAGAACCATCTGGTGGATGAGTTTTGGAAGTCTGTCTATCCAATTATTTCATCCTCTAAAAAATCTAAAGCATTCATTTGTTCTACCGCTAATGGTACTCAGAACCTCTTCTATAAGATTTATAATGAGGCAGAGACTAATCCTGATAGTGCTTGGGACTGTGGTAAGATTATGTGGAATGAGGTTCCTGGTCGAGATGAGAAATGGGCTGCTGATACAAGAGCGTCTATTGGTTCAGAGGAAGCTTGGCGACAGGAGTTCTGTTGTGAGTGGATTAACTCTGGTGAGTCTTCTCTTGATGATGAACTCTATGAGAAGATGGAGCAGACTATCTGTGATCCTAAAGTAGTGCTTGATGATGGCTGCTATAAGATTTGGGAAGAGGCTGACTCGTCAAGAATTTATGCTGCTGGTGTTGATACAGCTGAAGGTGTTGGTAAAGATAGTTCTGTAGTTCAGGTATTGGATGTAACCGATCCTGCTGAAGTTAGACAAGTTGCTGTATATAAGAATAACAAAATCTCTCCTCTAGAGTTTAGTAATAAGGTTCATCAGATACTTCGCAACTATGGCTCTCCTCTGGCTCTTATTGAGCGTAACAACTGCGGTGCACAAGTAGTAGATAGATTGCTACATGATATGGGCTATCCTAAACTTGTTAGTTATGGTAATGCTAAAGCACATCGTAAGAATAGAATGTATGGTATGATTGCTCATACTAATACTAAGCATAAAGGTATCATGAACATGCGCTATTGGATGAATGACCTCCACTCTATTGTAATGCGTGACCAAGAGACATTAGATGAGTTTAGAGACTTCGTTCGCTATCCTAACGGTACATGGAAAGCTCAAAAGGGTAAGCATGATGATATGGTTATGGCTATAATGTATGCTTACTATGTTCTCGATAATGATATTGCTGAACAATTCTTTGAGATCATCGAGAAAGATGATACTGGTCGACCTAAGATTATTGAGCCTATGGACTTTGGTTTACAGCTCTTTGAAGATCCAACATCCATTTATAATAACGATAACATGGGTGGTGGTAGTCCAGATCTTAATCCTGTCTATTGGGGTATGAGTGATGGTAATGAAGAGATGGGTGATGATTATTATGATCTAATTGATGCTGGATTCACTCCACTATAGATTAAATAAGTATATGGCTGCTAATACTAACAATCAATCGTTTCTTAACAAGAGCAGAGCAGATAAGTTTAAGCTTGTCTTTTCTCTTCCACCTGCAATGCTGGAGATTGACTCAAAGGATAGGAGATCTTCATTTAATGTTAATCAGAATGCTATGCAGTTCTCTGTATATGGTTCTGTAGTGCCGCAGATTACTGTACCAGCTATTGAGATTGGCTATGCTGGTTCCAATCTCTATAATTCAGCTCATGCTAAAACACCATACGATCCTGTAACAGTTAACTTTACAATTGATAATGGCTATAACAACTATTGGGTATGTTATAAGTGGCTTGACCTTATGCATGATGAGAAGTTTGGTCTCTTTGATTCAAGTAATATTGCTACAGATGAAGACTTTAAGCAGTATCAAACAGATATGACTCTCTACGGCTTAGATGAATATAACGAAGAGCGTATTAAGTTTACATATACAAAAGCCTTTCCAATTTCTGTAGGTAATATTGATTACAATTACAGTGATTCAGACGAGATATCAAGTTCTCTCTCATTTGTTTACTCTCAAATTCATACAGAATTGTTGTAGAGAAAAATAGATTTTCATTTGAAAGGCCATAAATAATAGTATGGCTAAAAGGACAATTCAAAGCCCTGGTGTTGAAATTCGTGAGAGTGATTTGTCACTCCGCACAGCACAAACAGGGACCACTACATATGTAGCCGGCTTTGCGTCTGAAGGACCTACCGATGAAGTTGTTGGACTTGGAAGTATTTCTGAGTTTGAGCAAATCTTCGGTACTCCAAAGACACCAGCTGAACGCTACTTCTATCACACTACACGTGCTACACTAAACTCTACAGGCTCTGTACTTGTTAACCGTCTTCCATATGGCGCTAGCAACGGACAAGGCTTTGGTTCAAAGATTAGTGTATTGGCATACCCAGCAGTTGTTTGGGATCGTGACACTACTGCAATCGTAACTGATGCTGAAACAGAAAATGCTACTTACCTTCTTGGTGCTCCAACTCAGTTTGAAATGACTGATGAGCAGTATATGAAGTACAAAAATGGCGAGCTCTTCGAACAAAGCAATGAACTTAAGACAGAATTTACTGGTCTTACTGATCTTAGCGGTGCTGCTCTCGTTGTTGTTAACAAAGGACAGACTGTTATCGATGGTCAGTTTAATGGTTACTACGTTGGTGTTTCTGATAACACAAACCTTAACCCAGCAACAGACTTTGACGCTATTGTTGATGTTAAGACAGTAACATCTTCTCCAGCTGCTTCTGGTCTCTCTGCTTTCACAGATGTTCCAGCTTCTCGCTTCGAGTTCGCTCTTACAGCTACTCCTGAGTTTGGTACTAACCCTGCTACTAATTCCGTTTCACAAGTTATGGAAGATCGTATTACAGGTTATGACATTGGTACACGTGAGTTTGATGATACATTGAACATTGGTGTATTCAAACTTCGTCAGTCTGTATTCTCCAAGGACGCTAATCGTCTTGATTACCTTCTTGAAGAAGGCTATAATGGCTCCATTGGTCAGTACCGTCAGCGTAACTCCGAAAGCGGTGGTGCTCCAATTAACTTCTCACTTGATACTGTAAATGATCAGTCACGTAACGTTGACATTATTGTTAACCCATTCGTTGCTGATGCTCTTGCTGGTGTTCAACTTAATGCAGATGGTACTCCTAAGAAGAAGGTTCGTGTATACACTGAGTCATTCAAAGATGGTCTTCAGGGTGGTGATATCTCACCTGACGCTGCTGGTCTTCCGGTTAACTTCTTTGCTTCTACTTTCGCAGATGAAGTTGCTAAAGCTGACAGCCTTCTTCCTCTTGGTTCTTACGGTGAAGTAAGTCTTAAGGATAAAGAGATTGGCTCTATTCCATTGAAGCTTGATCGTGCTCTTGATCGTGTTCGTAATGATCGTAAGTTTGACATCGATATTATTGCTGAAGGTGGTCTTGGTACTATTCACACTTACATGGAGACAGCTAATGCTACTCTTTCTGCTCGTGGTTTTGATGATACACGTACAACAGCAGCTATTGAAGCTCTTCGTACTTCTGGTGATCTTGACGCTACTGGTGAAGAAGCTCGTACAGCTTATACAACAGTATTTAACCGCTTTGCAACATTTGCAGGTCCTGTTAAGGATGGTGGTCGTGGTGATATTCTTTTCATTGCTGATCCAATTCGTCAGATTCTTGTAGCTGGTAAGTCACAGAAGGTTCAGAAAGATCCTACTAAGAACTTCTACGTTGACATCTACTGGGCACTTCGTCATCAGTTCTCTCTCGCTAATACATCCTACGCAACTGTGTTTGCTAACTGGATGAGAGTATATGATAACTACACCGGCCTTTACTGCTATGTTCCATCTTCTGGATTTGCTTCTGCTAAGATGGCTTCTACAGATGCTCAGGTTGGTCCATGGGGAGCACCTGCTGGATTCAATCGTGGTGTTATTCAAGATGCTGATGATATTGCAATCAGCCCTAACCAACGTCAGCGTGATGACCTCTACACTGTTAACCTTAACCCTATTGCAAACTTTGCTGATCAGGGTAATGTGTTCTTCGGTCAGAAGACTCTCCTCAAGAAGCCAAGTGCATTCGATCGTATTAACGTTCGTCGTACTTTCCTCTACCTTGAGAAGATCACTAAGAAGACAATGCAGTTCTTCCTTTTCGAGAACAACACATTGTTTACTCGTACAAGAGTAGCTAATACTTTGACACCATTCTTTGAGCGTGTTAAAGCTGCTGACGGCTTGTATGATTTTATGATCGTTTGTGATGAGCGTAATAACACCGGTGAAGTTATTGACCAGAACGAGCTTGTTGTTGACATTTACTTGAAGCCAGTACGTACTGCTGAATTCATTTTGGTAAATTTTTACGC
>Ga0098060_1000221_pt1 | contig 27611 bp, 31 predicted proteins | sample 21_taG_FD_77063 | JGI IMG/M metagenome (GOLD analysis project Ga0098060, IMG submission 77063) | Marine viral communities from the Subarctic Pacific Ocean - 21_ETSP_OMZ_AT15319 metaG | ecosystem: Environmental > Aquatic > Marine > Oceanic | place: Pacific Ocean | collected 2015-01-19 | reverse complement strand
CGAAGATGATAGACAAGAGTTTGAGATTGAACTCACACTGGGAACTCTCAATGCAGGAGAGGACTTCCGTATCGGAGAAGAAGTTTATCAGGGTTCTGTTGGATCAGAGACGGCACTTGCCAAGGTTACGGACTGGACACTATCCACGAAGTTGCTTTCTATTGTTGGTATCTCAGGAACATTCTCAAACTCACAGAATGTCATAGGACGAACAACCGGGACCAGTTATGCACTGGACTCACAGGTAACTACGACAACAGTCATTACACAAGGTGTTACTGGAGGCAGTGATGGTGACAATGAATCAATAGAATTTGAAATTGATTCCGATTCTATATTCGACTTCACAGAGAATGATCCGTTCTCGGAGGGTAACTATTAATGTTTACACATTTCTATAATAGTTCCGTAAGAAAAACCGTAGTGGCGTTCGGATCATTATTCAATGACATCGTTATTGCACGGAGTGATTCTTCGGGTGCAGAAGTAGAACGTATCCGGGTTCCTTTGTCATATGGACCAAAGGAAAAGTTTCTCACACGACTAAACAACTTTAATTCTTTGAGTGATTCTGCCAAAGCAGAAATTACACTTCCTCGTATCGGATTTGAGATTACAGATGTATCATACGATCCATCGAGAAAAAGAAACACACTATCGAAGAGCAGACAATCTACACAGACAGGTGCCGGATCTACTCTGGATTATGCGTTTGCGGAAGTTCCATATAACTTTAACTTTGCTGTCTCTGCGTTTACACGAAACATGGATGATGGTTTGCAGATCATGGAACAGATTCTGCCTTACTTTACTCCAGAGTTTACAGTCTCAATCAACTTCACAGATTTATATGACAAACTAGATGTCCCTATCATTCTCAACAATGTGTCAATCGTTGAAGATTATGAGGGAGACTTTGATTCAAGAAGAAACATCCAGATAAACTTTGACTTTACTGCTAAGTCATTCTGCTTCGGTCCAACGAAGAACTCTTCCGTTATCCGTCAAACCAAGACTGTATTCTTCAATGATGGACTAAACGACTGGATCTACGGACCCACGGGGGCAACCTCTCAGGGCGCGACAGGTGCGTTCTCCCGCGTTGATGTCGGACTATCTGGTGCAACAGGTACTGTGTCAGGGTATACAGCAGAAACTAATATTTACGTCAGAGGTGCAACGGGTTATACTGCGGGTCCACCGATTGATGCTGAGGGTAATACATATTGAATGGAGTAATTAATCATGAGTAAAGATAATTCAGACGAAAAGATATCAGAAGCATTGAACATAAACTTCGATCCTGATGCCGAAACCCAAGACATAGTTCCACATAAACCAACAGAGATCACCACGGATGCCCCGAAAGGTGATGAAGATGTTGACTATAGATTGGTGAGGAATAACCTAAAAGAACTGATCAACACAGGCACAGGTGCCATTGATGGTATTCTTGCTGTTGCATCAGAGGGAGAATCACCCCGAGCATACGAGGTTGCTGCACAGATGATCAAGGTTGTCTCCGAAGCAAATAAAGATCTCGTAGATCTGCATAAGAGAATGGGTGATATCAAGAAAGACAAGACAACCAACAATGTGAAGAACACTACAAACAATTCGATTTATGTTGGTTCAACTAAAGAACTGTTGGACATGATCAATGATAGTCGGAGTACAACAAAGTTTATAGACCATGAGTGAGAAATATCTCGGCAACCATAATCTCAAGGCAGCAGATGTTCCTGTAGAGTTTACCGAAGATCAGGTTCAAGAGTATCTGAAATGTGCCTCGGATCCAATCTACTTCATCAAAAACTACATCAAGATTGTCTCTCTCGACGAGGGTCTTGTGCCGTTCGAGATGTGGGACTTTCAAGAGGACATCGTAGATAAAGTTCACAACAACCGATTCGTGATTGCTAAACTGCCTCGACAGACAGGTAAATCAACAACTATGATTTCCTATCTGCTACACTACACACTCTTCAATCAGAGTGTCTCTGTTGCCATTCTAGCAAACAAACTCGCAACCGCACGCGAACTTCTGTCTCGTTTGAAACTGGCATATGAGTATCTACCTAAGTGGATGCAGCAAGGTATCATTGAATGGAACAAGGGATCAATTGAACTGGAGAATGGTTCGAAGATCCTCGCATCTGCAACATCATCGAGTGCGGTTCGTGGTGGATCGTTCAACATGATCTTCCTAGACGAATTTGCATACGTCCCAGAGAACGTAGCGGGTGAGTTTTTTAGTTCGGTATACCCAACCATCTCCTCTGGTAAAACCACCAAAGTCCTCATGGTATCAACACCCAAGGGACTTAACATGTTCTATAAGTTCTGGACTGACGCAGAGAATGGTAGGAACGAATATGTTCCTGTGGAGGTTCACTGGTCTGCCGTTCCCGGACGAGACGAAAAATGGAAACAACAGACAATAGCAAACACATCACAGGAGCAGTTTGCAACTGAGTTTGAATGTGACTTCATTGGTTCTGTTCATACGTTGATATCGACATCCAAACTAAAATCGATGGCATATAAGGAACCCACATATGATGATGGAGAAGGACTTCTTGTATACGAAGAACCAAAAGAAAATCATCATTATGTGATGACGGTGGATACTGCCAGAGGTATGGGAAATGACTACAGTGCATTCAGTGTATTCGATACAACACAGATGCCATATACAGTGGTTGCAACATATCGAAGCAATACGATCGCACCCATGCTCTATCCTAATATAATAAATGCCGTTGGTAAAAGATATAATACAGCACATGTGTTTATCGAGGTGAACGACATTGGTGGGCAGGTTGCAGACATCTTACATGCCGATCTTGAATATGATAACATTCTCATGTGTACTGTGAAGGGACGAAAGGGTCAGGTTCTGAGTGGTGGATTCGGTCAAGGTGAGTCGATCATGGGTATCAGACAAACCACTGTTACTAAACGTGTGGGGTGTGCTACACTCAAGAGTCTTGTTGAGGGTGATCAGTTACTGGTTGAAGACTTCAATACCATAGCAGAGATGACTTCTTTCGTTGCAAAGAAACAGTCTTTCGAAGCAGACGAGGGTCACAATGATGACTTGGCAATGACGTTGGTTATGTTTGCGTGGTTAACCAGTCAGGATTACTGGAAAGATCTGATGAACACAGATATCAGAAAAGAACTCTTCGAAGATAAAATGAAACAAATTGAAGATGAAATGTTGCCGTTTGGTTTTATCGATACTGGTGATGGTATGGACTATGAGATTGATGATCAGGGTGATATCTGGCGTTCGACCGAAGACTGGTAATCCCTACATAAGAGGTATAGAAGTAATTTTGTGATGGTGCGAAAATAGTATTTTCATAAATATTATCGTTAAGCATAACAGCCGTTAAAGGAGAATAAACAATGGGATTCCAAGTAAGTCCAGGCGTTAACGTCACAGAAAAAGATCTTTCGCAGATCGTACCAGCAGTTTCAACAACTTCTGCTGGAATGGCCGCTCCATTCGCATGGGGCCCTGCCAAAACAAGAATTTTAATTGATAGCGAGAACACTCTTCGTCGGATCTTTGGTGATCCAGACGAGGATAACTACGAATATTGGTTCACTGCTGCCAACTTCTTAGGTTATGGAAATAACCTTCAAGTCGTTCGTGCAGTCGATAGCACATGGAAGAACGCAGACAACGAGACCGCTGGTCAAACTCAGGTTGCAAACCGTCGAGAGTTTGATGAAGGAAGTGGTCTAAACGCATCTGCACAAATTATCGGTAAGTACCCAGGCGTAAGAGGTAACTCGATTGCAGTTCACGTTTTCGATGGAGATGGTTCAACTAGCGGTCTTCACGGAGTCACTGCTTCAATTAACTCAAACTTCGTCCAACTGAAATCTAATGGTGGTAACTCTGGTTCCATCACATTGCATAAGGGTGATATCCTTAAGTTCAATGATAGACGAGAACACTTAGTTCAGGGTGTAAGTGGTGCTGCTGATGCAGAAGAATTTACAGTCATCTTTGGTGGTACAGGTTGGACCGCGGCGTCCGATACTGATCTTGATGGTGGTAGTGCGGTTTCATTCGTTGAAATCTTCCCACCACTTAATGCTGCTATCACTGACTCACAAACTGGCGGCACATCACTTAAGATCTTCAACAAGTACGCAAAGGACTTTGTTGCTGAACCAACCACAACCGCATCGGTCGAAAACCGTGGTGGTACAAACGACGCAATGAACATTGCAATCGTTGATGAAGATGGTTTATTCACCGGAGTTAAGGGTAGTCTTCTTGAGAAGTTCGAAGGTGTTTCCAAGTCTAGAGACGCTAAAGATGGAAACGGAAACTCTATCTTCTGGAAGAACGTACTCAATGATCAATCAGACTTTGTATACGGTAATGCAGACTTTAACGGTATCACCAGCACTGCTGGTCTAACTGCAACATACGCAAGTCTTGCTCCAGCAAATGCAGTGAACATTCGAACTGGTTTCGATGCTTCGTTCTACGCAGGACTTTCTGGTGGTGCAGGATCCGTTTCGGGAGTAAGTGCAGCAGCACTTTACACCGATGGTTACGATCAGTTCGAGGATCCAGAAACAGTTGATGTTTCTCTCCTCCTCGGTGGACCTGGTAATGCAATTCTCGACGGACTTCTCGTCGATCTCTGTGATAAGAGAAAGGATTGTGTTGCATTCATCTCTCCACCAGTTGCAGATGTTAAGAACAAGACTGCCGAAGAAGCAACTAAGGCAATCATCGACTACAAGAAGGCGACTCTGAACAAGGACAGTTCTTATGCAGTAATCGATGGTAACGTGAAAGTCATGCTTGACCGTTACAATGATGTTCTTCGACACGTTCCGCTAAACGGTGATATTGCCGGACTTGCAGCACGAACAGAAGAGATTGCTGATGCATGGTTCTCTCCAGCAGGATTTAACCGTGGACAACTTCGTGGTGTCGTTCGACTTGCATTCAACCCATCTAAGACACACAGAGATGAACTGTACAAGAACAACATCAACCCAGTTGTGTCCTTCCCCGGACAGGGAACAGTCCTGTTTGGTGATAAGACGATGCAAAGTAAACCAAGTGCATTCGATAGAATCAATGTTCGTAGATTGTTCATTGTTCTTGAGAAAGCAATTGCTTCCGCATCCAAGTTCCAACTCTTCGAACTCAATGATGAGTTTACAAGATCACAGTTTAGAAACTTGGTTGTTCCGTTCCTTAGAACCGTCCAAGGTAGAAGAGGTATTACCGACTTCAGAGTTGTATGTGACGAAACAAACAACACTGGTGAAGTAATTGATAGAAATGAATTTGTTGCAGACATCTTCGTTAAACCCGCAAGATCGATCAACTACATTCAGTTGAACTTCATTGCAACTCGATCTGGTATCGATTTCGACGAAGTTGGTCTAGGATAATAAAAAGTAGGATGGGCCCCTTCGGGGGCCCTACTACATATAAAGTAATAAACACTTTTAGGAGAAACAATAAATGGCATTTCAGAACATCGAAAACTTCATCCAAAAATTTGCGGGTGGTGGTGTTCGTACAAACCTCTTTGAAGTTGTTGGTAATGTAGGTCCAGTAGACGGTGAATTAGAACAACTCAACTTCTTAGTTAGAACAGCACAACTTCCAGCATCCTCAGTGGGTGTCGTGGAAGTACCATTCCGTGGTAGAAACGTAAAGATTCCAGGCGATAGATCGTTCGCTGATTGGTCAATCAGTGTTCTTTTAGATCAAGACTTCACTCTTCGTGATTCGTTCGAGAGATGGTCTAGTCTCATCAATCAGCATGTTGATAACTCTAGTGCATTCACTGTACAACCAATCGGTGGTGCAGGAATCTACCAGAACTGGCAAGTCTATTCGTTAGACAGACAGGGTATTCGACGCAAGGGTTATAACTTTGTTGGTTGCTGGCCATCTGAAATTGGAACGGTTGATCTAAACAACGATCCAACGACAGGTATCGGCGAATTCCCAGTCACACTTACTTATCAGTATTGGACTACAAGGGAAACAACCGATGGCAACGCTGGCGAACTCACTGCCTGATAATTCAAGTAAGGATATTACATAATGGAAGTATTTGGGTTTAATATATCCCGAAGTGGAAAGATAGCCACCAACTCATCTGAGTCGGATCTAGTAGAGAAGGAACCAGTAAAATCCTTCATTACTCCCGAGTCAGATGATGGTGCTATATCTGTAGCAGGTGGTTTTTTCGGAAATCACTATGTTGACTTTGAGGGTGCATCTAGGAATGATGTAGATCTCATTAAAAAATATAGAGACATGGCATTACATGCTGAAGTCGAAATGGCCGTTGACGATATCGTTAACGAGTCTATTGTCTTTGATGGGTTCAAGAAACCAGTAGAAATTTACCTTGATGATCTGGATGCACCAGAGAGTATCAAGACTAAAATCAGAGAAGAGTTTGATTTTATTCTGAAGACAACGGATTTCTACAATAAGGGATATGAGATATTCCGTAGGTGGTATGTGGATGGTAAATTATTCTTCCACATTATTCTTGATCCGTCTAATACTAAAAAGGGTATTCATGAATTGCGTCCTGTTGATCCAATTAAGATCAAGAAGATTCGCAAGGTAAACAAGAAGGTTGATCCTAAATCTGGAATCTCCCTGATTGATTCTGTAGAAGAATTTTATGTCTACCTCGACAACGACGATATCACATCTAACACGGCGACGACATCAGATAAACTTTTGTCTGAGCAAGGAATCAAAGTGTCCCCTGACTCTATTGCATATTGTCATTCTGGATTGTTTGATTCATCAAAGAAACGTGTTCTTGGATATTTACAGAAGGCAATAAAACCACTCAATCAACTTCGCATGATTGAAGACGCGGTTGTTATTTACAGGATCTCTAGGGCCCCTGAACGTAGAATCTTTTACGTTGATGTAGGTAACTTACCAAAGAACAAAGCAGAACAATATCTGCGTGATGTCATGAACCGCTATAAGAATAAAATGGTTTATGATGCATCAACTGGTGCAATGCGAGATGAACACCGACACCAATCTATGCTCGAAGACTATTGGATGCCACGAAGAGAAGGTGGTCGGGGAACCGAAATCACAACTCTGGATGGTGGACAGAATCTAGGTGAGATGGAAGACGTAATGTACTTCCAGAAGAAATTATACAAGTCATTGAATGTTCCGATCTCTAGACTAGAAGCAGAGAACGGATTCAACATGGGTCGTTCTTCTGAGATTACAAGAGACGAAGTTAAGTTCTTCAAGTTCATCGAGAGACTTCGTAAGAAGTTTAGTGAATTATTCTCCGTACTTCTCAAAGTTCAGTTGATGAGTAAAGGTATTATTACCGAGGATGATTGGGCAAAGTATGAAGATCTAATTTTCTTCGACTTTACCAAAGACTCGTACTTCACTGAACTCAAGGAAAACGAACTTCTTAAAGAGCGTATTGATCTCCTACAGACAGTAGACGATTACATTGGCAAGTATTACTCGATCGAATATATCCGCAAGAACATCCTCAAGCAAAGCGAAGAAGATATTAAACTTATTGATACACAGATCAAATCAGAAACGGCATCTGGTGATATCGATTCTGATTCTGATGAAGGAGATGATGATGGATTCTAGAAAAGCAATCGATGCTGCACTGATAAACAATGCAAATGCATTCAAGCAGCATATAGAAAATGGACTGAATGACAGGGCATCAAACGCACTGCATCAAAAACGACTAGAAATCTCGGTGGATTCTATGCATGTTCAACCCGAAGTTGAAACACAACCCGAGGTTGAGGCATCAGAATAACTATATACTAGGTAGATTAGATACACGAAAAGGACCACCAAATGAAGAAACTAGTACCAGCAATCATGATCGATAACCTTACAATGGCCTCAGAAGTCTTTGAGGGGATCATGCAGGAAAAGATTACTGATGCTATCGAAGCAAAGAAGTTCGAGTTGGCACAGGCGATCGACGAAAAGAAGAAGTTAGATGCTGTTGATCACGATGAACTCGATGGTGATCACGATGATCGTGAAGATAAAGACATCGACAACGATGGTGATGTAGATAGCAGCGATGAGTATCTACACAACAGAAGAAAGACCGTTAAGAAGGCAGTCAAGAGCGAACAGGTTGAGGTAGACGAATCAGTCACCACAACCTTACAGTTTAAGAAGGATGCCGATGGTGTTTCTGCTGGTGGTAAAAAAGTTGGTAAAGGAAAGTACAAATTTACTTTCAAGAACGACACCGAAATGATGAAGTTCATGGATAAGCATTCATCGAAGATGCTCGAAGGTGTTGAAACTGAAATCGCCAGAGAGAAAGAATCAATCGCAAGAAGCAACGAAAAGATCAAGGGTCTTCAGGATAAAGAGGATCGTAAAAAGGGAATAGGAGATAACAAATAATGTTTCTTATCACCGAGACAACTGAAGACGTTAAGTTCCTGACTGAAGAGAACAATGGAGAGAAGCAATACTTCATTGAAGGTATCTTCATGCAGGCAGAAAAGAAAAATCGCAACGGAAGAGTATATCCAAAGAAGACTCTTCTTGATGAAGTAAAGCGATATAATAAAGAGTATGTACAGAAGAATCGAGCAATGGGTGAATTAGGGCATCCAGAAGGACCAACGGTCAATCTGGAACGTGTGTCCCACATCATCAACGACCTTCGTGAAGAAAATGACAATATCATTGGTAAGGCGAAAATCCTAGAAACCCCATACGGAAAGATCGTAAAAAATCTGATGGATGAGGGAGCAAAGTTAGGTGTATCGTCCCGTGGTATGGGAACCTTGAAAGAAAGAGGCGGAGTTAATGAAGTTCAGAAGGACTTCATGTTATCTGCTGTAGACATTGTGGCAGACCCATCTGCACCAGATGCTTTCGTTAACGGAATCATGGAAGGTAAGCAATGGGTTTGGGATAACGGACTCATGAGAGAACAAGTTATCGACAGTTATCAGAAGATGATTAGTTCAGCATCTTCTGCCGAACTCAATGAAACAAAACTAAACGCATTCAAGGACTTTTTAAGTAGACTCTAAAACCCCAAATATATAAATAGGTCGTAGTAACAAATAAAGGAGCATTTTAAATGGCTACTAATAACACAGAAAAAGAAGTTCAGTTAGACGAATCGATGTCTGACTCAGATCTTGGTCTTCAGATGGCCAAGATGCATACCCTTATGAAGAACAATGGTGCATCTGACGATGATATCGCAGAAGCACTTTCTGATTGGAAGACTCTTTCATCCGAAGAGATCACAGAACGTCTTCAAGAAGAACTCGCTAAGGTCGAAGAAGGTTACGGTAAAATGAACGCTTCTAAGATGAAGAAAGAGGAAGACGAGGACGAGGACGAGGATGAAGATAAGGAAGTCGAAGAAGGCAAAGTCCCACCCCAGTTCGTAAAGAACATGAAGAAGAAAAAGGGTGAAGACGATGGCGATGACGACGACAAGGAAGACGTAGAAGAGCAGGATGAACTCAAACCCAAGGGTAAGATGAAGGCGCTTCTCGATGTCGATGACAACCAAGCAGCAGACGGTAAGAAAGCAACCGACGCACCCAAGGCAGGAGCAAAGGGTAAGGTTGAAAAACCAAACATGAAGGAGCATATCGACGCTCTCTTTACTGGTGAAGAACTTACCGAAGACTTCCGCACAAAGGCAACTACCATCTTCGAAGCAGCAGTAAACGAAAGAGTCACTGCAATCGAAGAGGAGTTAACTGAGAATCACAACACTCAACTCGCAGAGCAAGTTGAGTCAATCACTGATGAGTTGACAACTAAAGTAGATGATTATCTGGGTTATGTTGTAGAACAGTGGATGAAGGATAATGAACTCGCAATCACCAACGGTCTTAGAACCGAAATCGCCGAAGACTTCATGGTCGGACTCAAAAATCTCTTCGAGGAATCATACATTGATGTCCCCGATGAGAAGACTGATCTGATTGAAGAACTCGCAACCAAGGTTAGCGATCTTGAAGATTCGCTCAATGAGCAGATCACAAACAATGTAGAACTCCGTAAGGACATCTTAGAGTCCACCTGTGATGGTGTCTTCTCTGAGGTATCGAGAGATTTAGCGGACACTGAAGTTGAGAAACTTCGTTCGTTAGTCGAAGGAATTGAGTACGAAACAGAAGAACAGTACCGGGAGAAGATCAACGTAATTAAGGAAAGTTACTTTGGTACTCATGCGTTTTCAAAGAAGACTGAACTCTTCAATGAAGCACCCCAGTCAGATTCAGCAGAAACTGTAGATCCAATCACAGATCCTGTAATGTCAGTATACTCAAACGCAATCAGTAGAACTTCATCACCAAACAGACAAGTTTCGTAAATCTAGTCAAACATAAATAAAAAGTGTTTAAAAAGGAAACAAGGAGAACACAACAATGGACCCTAACAACACATTCAATGTAGATGCATTAAACGAGAAGTGGAAGCCACTTCTTGAGCATTCAGATCTTCCAAAGATCGACGATTCATATAAGAGGAACGTAACTGCGATTCTTCTTGAGAACGAAGAGAACGCTCTTCGTGAACAGGCACACGCCGAGGGACGAGAGTTCATCTCGGAAGCAATTCCTGCTAACGCCAGCAACACTGGTCTTGGTGGTGTCGGTGGAAACAATAGCAACGCGAACATGCAGGGATACGATCCAATTCTTATCTCTCTCGTCCGTCGTTCTATGCCCAACTTAATGGCATACGACATCTGTGGTGTGCAACCAATGACAGGTCCTACCGGACTTATCTTTGCAATGAAGAGCAAGTACAGCACTCAGGGTGGTACTGAAGCACTCTTCAACGAACCCGCAACCAAGTTCGGTAACACCGGCGATGGTGGTGCAACAGTTACCTCTGGTATCACTGCTGACCCACTTCTGGGTTACGGTGCTAATGATACCCAGAGTTCAGTACCTACTACGGGTATGGACGCTGGTAGTGCTATGTCCACAGCATCTGCCGAGCAACTCGGTGACGCTGCTGACAATCACTTCAACCAGATGGCATTCTCGATCGAGAGAACGTCAGTTGTTGCTAAGACTCGCGCCCTCAAGGCAGAGTACACCACTGAACTCGCTCAGGATCTCAAGGCAGTTCATGGTTTAGATGCAGAGACGGAACTCGCAAACATTCTCAGCACGGAAATCCTTGCTGAAATCAACCGCGAAGTCGTTCGAACCATCTATCGCAACGCTAAACTTGGCGCACAGCACCTCGATCTCAATAGTCGTGGTACTGGTGTAACCTCCGCACTCGGTGGTTCACAGGACGGTTCTTCTGCTGAAGGCCGCGGTATCGGTGGTGTCTATGACTTAGATGTTGACTCCGACGGTCGTTGGAGTGCTGAAAGATTCCGTGGACTCATGTTCCAGATCGAACGTGAAGCAAACGTAATCGCTAAGGAAACTCGACGCGGTAAGGGTAACTTCATCATCTGCTCCGCAGATGTTGCTTCTGCCCTCGCAATGGGTGGATTCCTCAACATCTCACCTGCTCTCAACGTCAACCTCAACGTCGATGACACTGCAAGCACTTTCGCTGGTGTCCTCAACGGTAAGATGAAGGTTTACGTCGATCCATACGCAGGTGCAGGTACTGATACCGTCTCACGCAACTTCTGCGTGGTTGGTTACAGAGGTACTTCACCTTACGACGCTGGTATGTTCTACTGCCCATACGTTCCACTCCAGATGGTTCGTGCGGTTGGTGAAAACACATTCCAACCCAAGATCGGATTTAAGACTCGTTACGGACTGGTAAACAACCCATTCGTTTCGTCCTCGGATCCATCTACTGCGGTTCGTGTGAACCAGTATTACCGTGTCTTCCGCATTGATAACCTCCATGGTCTCAATGACGGTACAGCATCATCCTGATGTTTGATCGGTAAGTAAAACGTAAATCAGGGGAGAGTCCTAGTGACTCTCCCCTTTTTTATTGTATAAATAGTGTAGAGGAGATTTCTTATGGCAAAACCACTACCAAATATTCCACCAGCAGGTGTGAGTCTAGACGTAAACAGTCGGACTGTTACAAACGAGAGTTATCTACAACCTATCTCGTTTCAGTTTTCGTGTCCAAAAACACCCACACTAAACTACTTTGTTCAGTCGGTTCAGATACCAGGCGTCGATAGTGCAGCAGCAGTGCAACCAACGGCACTTGTTCCTTCGCCATTACCCGGACAAGACTTCACATACCAACCGCTGGTTGTTTCGTTTATTATAGACGAGAACATGAACAACTGGTTAGAAGTATATAACTGGATGATCAGCACAAAGGCAACAGACAGGTTTGATCGAGTAGCGGCACCAGCAGATCAATTTGCTGATGCAAGTATTTTAGTAATGAACAATAAGATGCAGGCCATTCGTCGAATAGAATTTTCTCGAATATTCCCTACCAGTCTCACAGAAATCCAATTCGATAGTGCCAATACAGATCCCGGACCTATCCTAGCATCGGCAACATTCGCATACACTTACTATGAAGTGAGTGAAATACTGCCTTGACTTTTGATGTGAGTGTGGTATACTTAAGTATCACACAGGAGATATACTATGAAACTTGATGAACTACGGCGTATGGCAGAGAGAGATTCTGTCGTTGACGATACGGCACTGGATATCGAATCTCTCAAGATTCCACAACTACACAATAAGTACATGAATATTCTCATGGAGTGTAAGTTCGATCTATCTAAGATTGAACGAGACTATAGGTCTCTCAAGAGAATCAAGTGGGAATACTACACAGGTAAAATGTCAGAAGAAGATCTGGAACGCCTTGAGTGGGAACCCTTTGACCTTAAAATTCTAAAACAAGATCTTGATCTGTACCTTGACTCTGATGATGATTTGTGCCTCATGCGAGACAAAATTGTTCTCGCAAAAGAGAAACTGAACTACGTCGAGTCCTTCATCAAAGAACTGAATAACAGGCACTGGAAGATCCGTAATGCCATCGAATGGAAGAAGTTTACTAACGGAGTTTCATAGTGAACGAAGCACATCGACTGTACTTTAGGCAAGTATATAGAATTGCCTGTAATAGTACAAACCCAATAGATAAAAATGCCGCTGGTATCGGTTTTGAACACCAAGGAGAAATTCTTGGTGGTGCTTCTAATACAATACAAAACTACCAAGAGTGGATGTCGGCACCACAGTATCTTCGTTACTTATCAGAACACGCAGAAGTAAACGTAATCAATAAATTTAAAATGGCGAATCTACCAACAGAAGGTACGATACTATTTGTTCCTTGGGGATCGTCTCCTAGATCTTGCAAGTACATCGTAGATGCCGGTATCTCTAAAGTTGTATATCATAAAAACGCTCTCGACAAAGTACCAACACAATCAAGAAAGTCATGTCAGGTTGGTCTTAACCTCCTGAACAGGTTCGGTGTTGATATAGAATACTATGAAGGTAAAATTTTTACCCATGATGAAATTGAAGTCAAAATCAGAGGAAGATCGTTCTTCCCTTAACTCATACATAGTAGGTATGAGTGATTTGTTTATTGAACATGTTGACTCCGTTCATATCAAGATTCGATGTGAACGAAGCATTTCCAAGGAACTTTCGGACTTTTTCACGTTCAAAGTTCCGGGTTATAAATTCATGCCCCAATACCGTAACCGGATGTGGGACGGCACTATCAAATTATATAACGTCTTTGATCAAACTCTATACAAGGGTTTGTTGTCTTATGTTGTAAAGTTCGCAGAAGATCGTCAGTATTCATACTCGTTGGATATGCCCAAGAAAAAAGGCAAACGAAAAACATCAGACGAAACGAAAAAGTATATAAACGAGTTTCTGAAACCACATGCAAATGGCGAGGCAATCGAAGCACATGATCATCAGATTGATGCGGTAACACACGCAATGAATTCTGATAGGTGTCTTCTTCTGTCTCCTACTGCCTCTGGTAAGAGTTTGATTATCTACTCCCTGATTCGTTACTATATGGACATCATTCCAGAGGACAAGAAACTTCTGATCATTGTTCCAACAACATCATTGGTTTCTCAAATGTTGTCAGATTTTTCAGATTATTCTAAAATTAATAAATGGAATGCTAAAAAGAACTGCCATGCCATCTTTGCTGGCAGAGACAAGAACACAGACAAGCGTGTTGTCGTGTCCACATGGCAAAGCATATACAAGCAACCGAAAGAATACTTCGATCAGTTCGGTGCTGTGTTCGGAGATGAGTGTCACTTGTTCAAGGCGAAGTCACTCACTACTCTTATGACAAAGTTAACCGACTGTCCATATCGCATCGGGACAACAGGAACTCTTGATGGTACGACAACACACAAACTAGTAATCGAGGGTCTGTTTGGACCGACATACAATGTTATCTCTACGAAGTCATTGATGGATAAAGATTTGGTTTCATCATTGGAGATCGATTCTATTCTTCTGTCTTACTCCGAGGAAGAGAAAAAAGAAGCAAAAAAATTAAAGTATCAGGACGAGATGAAATGGTTGGTGTTTAACGAAAAACGAAACAATTTCATTCGTGATATGGCACTTTCATTGAAGGGTAATACTCTTGTTCTGTTTCAATTCGTAGATAACCACGGAAAATACCTACATAGTATACTAGAGAAGAAGAATCCAGACCGTAAGATCTTCTTTGTTCATGGAGGCACCGATGTTGAAACCAGAGAACAAATCAGAAAAATCACAGAGAAAGAAAACGACGCTATCATAGTAGCGTCTTATGGCACGTTTAGTACAGGAATTTCGATTCGCAAACTACATAATATCATTTTCGCATCCCCATCAAAAAGCAGAATTCGAGTTTTACAAAGTATAGGAAGGCAGTTACGAAAGTCGGACGATAAGAAGACAGCACACCTATATGACATTGGAGATGATCTCAGTTGGAAGTCATATAAAAATCATACTCTAAGGCATTTTATAGAACGAATTAAGATTTACAAGTCTGAGCAATTTAAAGTTCGGCAAGTAAATATTAAAATTTAGGAGGAGAGATAGAATGACACCCTACCGAATTTTAAAATTAAGAAGCGGCGATGATATAATCACCCGCATCAAAGGCAAAGCAGGCGGCAAACTGCTCATCGAACGCCCTATGCAAATGAAAGTGACAACACAAATAACTCAGGAAGGAATGCGGCGTGATGTTCTTATCCTGAGAGATTGGTTGGATCACACAAATGAATCCAACACCAAAATCCCAGAGGATTGGGTTGCAACCTTTCTAACCCCAGATACACCAACGGTCGATCTATACCTCAAACAAAAAGAGGCAGACGATTTGGATCCGCCATACGACAATGTAGCAGGATTGCCGGAGGTTAAAAACCCCCAAGCAACTCCGCCTAAATCGATTGCAGAAGAAAATATGATACGAGATGCTCTCACCCAAAAGATGATGGAGCAACAACGGTTTCAGGATTTCATTCAAATGAATATGGCCATCCCGCCGCAAGTTTTCATGCAAATGCTAAACCAAGGTATCCTCGGTGAACCCGAGGACATCGATGAAGAGATCGAAGACGACGACGACTGGTTCAACAACAACGATAGGTTTAAGGATTGGCCAGATGAAGATAAGTTTTAATATACCTTTCTGAAACCTGGCACAGATGATTGTAACTAGGTATTGAAAACCTGTCAAGAAAAAAATTAATTATTTCTTTGACAAAGCGAGAAACATAGACTATAGTATTAACAAGGACAAGGAAGTACATCATGGCAAAGAAGAAAAAAGCAAACCACTACATTGACAACAAAGAATTTTTTGGTGTAATGTGTGAATGGAAAGAAGAAATAAAGGCAGCAGAAGATGCCGGCGAACCGAAACCAGTCATCCCCGACTATGTGGGTGAGTGTTTTTTGAAGATCGCAGAACACCTTTCATACAAACCAAACTTTATCAATTATCCTTTTAAGGATGATATGATTGGTGATGGCATCGAAAACTGTGTAATGTATGCAAGCAACTTCGATCCAGAGAAGTCAACAAACCCGTTCTCATACTTCACTCAGATAATCTATTTTGCATTTCTCCGAAGAATTCAGAAAGAGAAGAAGCAGAATTATATCAAGTATAAGGCAACAATTGAGGCAGATGACTTCGGCGAGTTTAGGAAGTGGTTCAAGAATAATTACTTCGATGAAGATAAGAAGTATACGGATATTTTTGATATCACTGAAAATGATTTGGTGAAGTTTGAACCAAAGAAGAAGACTAAAAGGAAAAAGTCTGAATGAAAATTGCGTTGATTAATGATACTCACTTTGGAGTTCGTAATGACTCCACTACTTTCGCAGAGTACATAAACAAGTTCTTTGACGAGATATTTTTTCCGTATTGTAAAGAACACAATATTACAGAGGTAATTCACTTGGGTGATCTTATGGATCGCCGCAAGTTTGTTAACTTCAGTACGCTGTCTCAGGTTCGCAAAAACTTCATGGAACCTATGAGAGAGAATGGATTGAATGTCAATTGTATTATTGGCAACCATGATACTTACTTTAAGAATACGAACGATCTAAATTCACCGAAAGAATTGTTTGGTGACAGGTATGACAATTTCCACCTTCACGAATCGCCTGTTGAGGTAGATTACGACGGCACATTAATCGCCCTTGTTCCTTGGATAAACAAAAGGAATCGAGAAGATGTGTTGTCGTTTCTTAAGAATACGAAGGCATCTATCGTAGGTGGTCATTTTGAATTGAATGGTTATGAAGTGATGCGTGGTGTAAAGTTTGATGGGGGAATGGATGATGATCCACTCAAAAGATTCGAGATGGTTCTCTCTGGTCACTTCCACGGAAAGCACAGCCAGAACAATGTTCATTACCTTGGTACACAGTATCAAATTACCTTCTCGGATCTCAAAGAGAAGAAGGGGTTTCATGTTCTCGATACAGAAACAAGAGCAATTGAGTTTGTTGAGAACCCAAACAAACTATTTCACTTCTTGTACTATGATGATTCAAAGACCGATTATGATGAGATCATAAACAAAATGGACTTTGATGATTTCAAAAATACATACGTCAAGATTTTTGTTATCAATAAAACTAAACCTTATACGTTTGACAAACTGTGTGATAAGTTCTATGATACACAAGTACAGAACTTGACAATAGTTGAGGACTATGGGGAAGAAATTGAAGAAGAAGAAGTTGTTGATATGACGAAAGACACAATAACTCTTATATATAATGAGGTTGACACACTTGAAAATGTCAACACAGGTAAGATTAAAGAATTAATTCGTTCAGTGTATATGGAGGCACTTTCACAATGAGTGATCAGAAGAAGCGAAGTCGTGGGTTGGGCGACACTGTTAAAAAAGCAATCACAGTCACGACTCTTGGAATGGTAAAGCAGAAACCCGGTTGTGGATGTAAGGGTAGACAGGCATGGTTGAATAAGAAGTTTCCATATAAGTGGTATCGTGATGCAACTGCAAAACACGCCGAGAATAAAGAACAGGAACGCCTGAACTCGGAGGAAGTATTCAAGCAAGTTACAGAGGAAGTAATGACACCAGAACAAAAAGAAATTCGGGATAAGTTATTTCAACAGCGAGCAAGTCGGGCCCAAAGACCAATTCCGACACAACAGACTCCGGCAAGAACATCATCGACTCCTGCTAATGTTACATCGATTGGTTCTAACACAGTCAGAGAAGATAAGAAGTGTGCGCCATGTGAGGCCGCCAGAATTGAGCGAGAGCGTCTCGCTGCGTTGGAACAGAATCAACCAGATACCACGGAGAGTTGATCAGGGATGATTTTATTTGATTATGTTCGGTTCAAAAACTTTGGATCGTTTGGTAATTATCTTACCACAATCGATCTGAAAAATAAGAAAACTACATTAGTTTCAGGCAACAACGGAAACGGTAAATCGTTCGCGTTGCTTGATTCTATTACCTTTGCATTGTTTGGAAAACCTTTTCGAAAAATCAACCTTCCTCAGTTAGTCAATAGCATTAACCAGAAGGATTGTTACGTCGAGGTTCAATTTACAATTGGTAAGTCTGAGTATAAAGTGTGTCGCGGTATTGCTCCGAAGTTATTCGAAATATATCACGACGGCAAACTACTTGATCAAGACTCCAAAGCAAAGGACTACCAACGAATGCTTGAAGAACAAATCTTGAAAATGAACTACAAGTCATTTACTCAAGTTGTGATTCTTGGTTCTTCATCTTTCATTCCCTTCATGCAGTTGTCTGCGGCCGATCGCCGTGATGTGATTGAAGATATCCTTGACATTAATATTTTCTCCATAATGAATACATTGATCAAGGGTAAAATCTCCACAAATAAAGACGAGACAAAAGATCTTAAATATCAAATGACTTTGGCATCCGATCGTATATCTCAGCAAGAAAAGTTCATTCAAACAATCGAGGATAAATCAGACTCATCTATCAAAAAGTGTGAAGATGAACTGAAAGAAACTCAGTCACAGATAGCACTATCACAAGAAGCAGTCAAAGGTATTCAAGATACTGTAGATGAACTCCTAGAGAATTGCGATTCCAGTGATACGTTGACAGGAGAAATCCGAAAACTAGATAACCTTTCTAGTCAGATGGAAAAGAATATCAAGAGACTTGAAAAGGAAATCACCTTCTATACAGATAACGATAACTGTCCAACGTGTGGTCAAGAGATAAATGAAGAACACAAGACAACATGTGTCTCTGGTAAGAAAGAAAAGATCGATGAGATTGCTGAGGGCATCGTTACACTTGCTGATCAATTGAAAACTAAAGAAGCAGTTCTTTCAGAAACACAACAGATCATGAAGACGGTGGGTAAACTACAGAATGATGTATCACAGGAAACCCATTCACAAAACTCTTTGATGAAGTATGCAAGCAAACTCCAGAAAGACATTACCGAGATCATGACGGAGCGTGGTAATCTTGTAGACGAAAGGGAACGTCTAGATGAACTGCGACAAAAGACTTCAGATTTCAAAACACAAATTGATGAGGCAACTAAAGAGTTGTATAATTTATCTGTTGTTCTTGATCTCCTGAAGGACAAGGGAATCAAAGCAAAGATCATTAAGTATTACCTTCCGATCATGAATAAACTGATCAACAAGTATCTTACTGCCATGGACTTCTTCGTTAAGTTTACATTGGATGAGAACTTCAACGAGACAATCAAGAGTCGGCACAGAGATGAGTTTAGTTACATGAGTTTCAGTGAGGGCGAAAAGATGCGGATAGATCTTGCACTTCTTCTGGCGTGGAGAGAAGTTGCCAGAATGAAGAACAGTGCAAACACAAACCTTCTAATTCTAGACGAAGTGTTTGATTCATCTCTGGACGCCGGCGGAACCGAAGAGTTCATTAAGTTACTACATGAACTAGGCAAGAACTGCAACATCTTTGTGATCAGTCACAAGTCTGATCAGTTGGTGGACAAGTTCCCGGATGCCATGACCTTTGTGAAGAAGAACAACTTTAGTAAGATGGTGTGATATGTTATTCCAAGAAACAATTAGTGACTACCTTCCTCTGATTGGTGATTGGCAAGACACGTTGCCTGATCCCGTGATCGAGGAACACGAAGGCATACAAGTTGTTCGTGATGACCTACTTGGTGGTGGATCGAAGATGCGATTCGCCGATTACTTAATTAAATCTAACGAGGAGATCGAAGAATGGGTATATGGGAGTTCTCCGGCAACTGGGTACGCACAGATTTCTCTTGCTTCCTTATGCCGCAGATATGGTAAAAAGGCAGTAGTTTTCATGGCCGAAAGGGCATGGGATAAACTTCATGATTATCAGTTGCAAGCAATACATGAAGGTGCTATAATGAAATGGATACCCAACGGGATGTTGAGTGTCACAGAAAAGAGAGCGAGAGATTATGTTGCAGAAGATAGAAACCGCCGTGCATTACTCCCTATTGGTTTTGACCATCCTACTGTTATCGCTTCCATCATTAGGGTTGCTTTACGGTGCGATGTTCGACCAAACGAAGTATGGACAGTTGGATCATCAGGAACCCTTACGCGAGGACTCCAACTCGCTTGGCCAGATGCAGACTTTCATTGTGTTACCGTTGGACACAAAGGAAATTACGGAAGAGCAAAGACGTACAAGTGCGAGATTGCTTTTAATAAACCCGCAAAGGTGATACCACCTTTCCCATCAGCGATTACCTATGACGCTAAGGCCTGGCAGTTCATTAAAGAACATGCTAGTCCCGGCGCACTTTTTTGGAATGTTGGAGCATGAAACCCTTTTACGAAAAAAATACAGCAGTCGTTGAATCAGAAATGAATGTTCTGTTCGAAGATCTTTTGTCGATGACACCCGACGAGTTTCGTGTGTGGGTAGGAGAGATGCGGAAAACCATTCTCAAGTCATGGGATGAAACCGGCAGTCCACCTCGTATGGGTAAGACCGAAGATGTCATCATCGACAACTGGAACAAACTTGCTGAGTATCCTGTACACACATTTACAAAGACAGATGAACTGTCTGATGTTGAAGACGATGTGATTGTAAACAAGTCACGGATGGGTGTTGAGGTAGATCAGTTCTTCTCTAATATGATGAAGACCAGAATCAACTATAGTGATAGTGATAATGGGTACTCGATTTATGATCTGTTTGCCGACGATACAAAGTTCGAGAGGATTTACAAAGGTGCATTGCGACACCTTCGCCGTGACTCTTTCTACAACCATGCACTCTCTGCTATCAAGTTTAGTACGAAGTATTCCGTGGTTGATGTTCCTGATGCCATGTCTTGGATGAAAGCGTTCTTTACTAGTCCGGAAGTGTTTGAGGGATATGACTTCCTTCTGGAGCAGGTGAAGATCCGTGAGGGACTTAATAGTGGTTACTTTCAAATCCAACAGACAGACATCCTCCAATTAACAAAAGAGCAGTTGGAGAAGTGGATCCCCAAACTTTCGTATCGTCACCACTCGACGTTTGATATTGAGAATCTTCCTGACGATAGGTTGTACGCAATTCGCATTTACAAGAAGGGCAATCGTGTCTTCCCGGCCGGACTAAAGTCGTTCAGGATTGGATACATCCAACCTGCCGTTAACTTCCCGCCGATGACAGCGAAGTATTTGTATGAAAGATACACTGAACACATCAAAGATCAAGAGACGATCAATGTTTACGATCCTTCTTCTGGATGGGGTGGTCGTATCCTTGGCGCTATGTCCGTGCGTGATGATCGGAATATTCATTATGTTGGAACCGACCCCAACCCTGATAACATTTTTCCCGATAGTGGTCTTAGTAAGTATCAACATATTGCTGATTTTTACAATGCCAAGACTTACCGAGGCAATCCATTCTTTTCTCAGACGAATACTTACGAAATTTTCTCGGAAGGATCTGAAGTAGTTCACATCCACCCTGACTTCAGAAAGTACAAAGGCAAGTTGGATATGATCTTCACTTCGCCGCCATACTTTAATCGTGAAGCATATAGTGAGGATGAGAACCAGTCATACAAAAAGTACGGTAGTTCGTATGAGTCATGGAGGCATGGTTTCCTTGCACCGACACTTGAGACTTGTGCCGAATACCTTCGGCCGGGTAGATACCTGTTGTGGAATATTGCCGATGTCCTTATCAAAGGCAGTTACCTACCACTCGAACAGGACTCGAAGGATATTCTAGAATCGTTTGGTTTGGTCTATAAATACAGGTTGAAAATGGCATTGGAATCGATGCCGGGACAGAACCGAATAGGCGAGGATGGATTGCCTAAGTGCAAGAACTACTGTAAGGTAGACGGCAAGTTCCTCAAGTATGAACCGATTATGGTTTTTTACAAACCAGAATAAACTACTTGACAACACACCGATCACGGGTTATAATAATAGCATGTCAAAGCGAAAAAAGAAAACCAAGAAGAAGATCGTTAAAAAGGCAATCAAGAAGACATGGGACAACGGTGACAATCCAATCGGATTGAATCTGGTTTCTCCTATGTCATATGAATCTTACATGAAAACGGCATTGGAGACATTCTCCAAGAGATTTCAGATTCGGACCTATAAACTTGCACCGGCAGAAGATTACCCCCAGTTCATTAGGGGCAAAGATCTCCGCGTTCAGATTTGGTTTGATAAGAAGTATCTTGGATATGAATTCTTGATCGAGATTCCTTTCTGGGTGCAGACAAACCGCAACAAGGAAGATCGTAACTTCATGCGAAGGGCGGCAAATGTCCACCTGAAGTGTATCCATGAACAGGTTGAGAAAGCGAAGGCAAAGTTCAAGAAGAACGAGACATCTGCGCCCAAGAAAAAGACTCGTAAGAAAACAACAAAGAAGACCGGTATCACGACTCAAGATGCCTTCGATAAGAATATCGCAAAGAAGACATCTAGTCGCCGGAAGAAAGCAGCAAAAAGAAAATGATTTTGATCGACAACAACCAAGTGATCCTGTCGAGTATCTTTGCTCAAACAAGAGGCAAAAAGGATCTGGACGAGGATCAAGTACGTCACATTACTTTAAACATCTATCGTAGTATTCGCAATAAGTTTTATTCTGAGTACGGCGAACTTATCATCTGTCAGGATTCTTCTAACTGCTGGAGGAAAGACATCTTCCCGCAATATAAGGCAGGAAGAAAGAAGACACAACAAAAGGATGCCGAAGATTGGAACAAGATCTTTGATGTCCTTGGAAAAATTCGACGAGAGATTAGGGAGACATTCCCATACAAGAACATCTCTATCCAACGATGTGAGGCAGACGATATCATTGCCGTCCTTGCCAAGAAGTACAGTCCAACAGAGAAGGTAGTGATCGTCTCTTCGGACAAGGACTTCAAGCAATTGCAACGATATGATAACATCAAGCAATATTGTCTACGGAAGAAGCAGTTTCTTGTTGAGGAAGATCCGCAAAGGTTCTTGTTTGATCACATCATGTACGGAGATTCCTCAGACGGAATCCCCAATGTATTGTCTGCCGACAATGTGTTTGTTGATAGCATCAGGCAACGTCCAATCTCTAAGAAGAAGTTGGAAAAATTGTATAGACAAGAGGAAGATCTTGGTGTAGAATTTGAGAGGAACTGGGACAGAAACTCCCAACTCGTAGATCTAGACAGGATCCCGGAAAAATATGTCACGGAAATTCTTGAGGCGTTCGAAGAATCTCCTATTGGTGCAAGAAGCAATATATTTAACTATTTTGTCAGCAATAAACTGCGTATGCTGATGGAAAACATTCAGGATTTCTGAGGAAATAACTATGCCACGCGGAAACAAAGACAACCATCGTGACGACGAACGCATGATGAAGAATGCAGAGAAGAAGTTTCACAAGACTGTGAAAGCAAAAGCAAAACGGCATGAGGTAAAGAATCTTATGCGTAACATACAACATGGTGATTTAGAATATGACGACTATGACTTTGAAGGAGACGAACGATATGACCACGGCAACTGAGGGAATGAAAGTAAGTGCTGATACACTCACTATCCTCAAAAACTTTTCCACCATCAACTCAAACATCCTGATCAAACCTGGCAGTGTACTCACTACCATTTCACCGATCAAGAACATTATGTCTGAGTGTACGATCGAAGAAGAGTTCGACACAGAGATTGGTATCTGGGATCTGAACAAGTTCCTTGGTACGGTCTCACTTTTCAAGAGTCCTCGGTTTCACTTCGGTGATACTTCCGTGATGATCTCGGACGATAGTTCCAGTGCATCGGTGACGTACCACTACAGCGAACCCAAGTTGCTCTCCACTGTGAACAAGAAGGTTGATATGCCAGACACTGTTCTGTCTATCACAATGTCCACTGATATTCTCAACGAACTTCAGCGAGCATCTTCTGTTCTCGGTGTCAGTGATCTTGCCATCAAGGGTGCCGGTGGCGAAGTTCTTCTCACTGTTCTTGACAAGCAGGACAAGTCCACTAACGACTTCAGTGTTGAAGTTGAAGGTACGTTTGATGCGGATGCAGAGTTCTGTTTCTTCTTCAAGATGGAGAACCTTAAGATGCTCCCCGGTGAGTATACGGCAAACATTACCGATCGTGGTGTGAGCGAATTCGTTTCGACTACACATGATCTTCGTTATTGGATCGCACTGGAAGCAGATTCTTCCTATAAGGGTAACTGATGGACAACAAAGATTTCTTGTGGGTCGAAAAGTATCGTCCCCAGACAATCAAAGATTGCATTTTGCCAGAGAATGTCAAGGAGACATTCGAAGACATGGTTCGTGTAGGCGAAGCACAGAACCTGTTGCTGTCGGGTGGCGCCGGTTGTGGAAAGACTAGTATTGCAAGGGCCCTTTGTAATGAACTTGGTGCTGAGTACATTCTGATCAACTGTTCAGAAGATGGAAACATCGATACTCTTCGTACTAAGATTCGAAACTTTGCAAGTACGATCTCGTTGAGTGATGCGAAGAAGGTTGTTATTCTAGATGAATTCGACTATTCTAACGCACAGTCTACACAACCGGCGCTACGCGGTTTTATTGAGGAGTTCTCGAAGAACTGTCGGTTTATTCTGACATGTAACTTCAAGAATCGAATCATCCAACCGCTACACTCCAGATGCACGAACGTGGACTTCAAGATTGCCAAGGCAGATCGTCCTCATTTGGCAATGCAGTTGATGGGCAACATCAAGAAAATTCTTGATGCGGAAGATGTGACATACGACGAGAAGGTTCTTGCTGAACTGATCTCCAAGTATTTCCCTGACTTCCGGCGTATCATTAATGAGTTGCAACGCTACTCGGTTTCTGGTACAATTGATGTCGGTATTCTTGCGAACATTGGTGATGTGCAGATCAAGGATCTGATCTCCTTCATGAAGAAGAAGGAGTTCACCAATGTCCGTAAGTGGGTGATTGACAGTATCGACAATGATCCTGCCGTTATCTTCAGGAAAATCTATGATGGACTGTACGAGCATTTCGCCCCACAAAGTATTCCTCAAGCAGTCATGGTACTCGCAGACTACCAGTACAAGTCTGCTTTCGTCGCGGATCAGGAGATTAACCTGACTGCTTGCCTAACAGAACTGATGTTGGAGTGTGAATTCAAATGAGTGAAAAGTTTTATCCCGTCAGAGGGAAAGTTGTGATCAAGAGGAATGTAAAAAAGGGAACCACGGATGCTGGAGTTGTTTATACTCCAAGAGAACATCCAAAGTATCTGATTGGTATGGTTTCTTCGATTGGCAATTCGACTGTTCTATCAAACGGAAAAGAAATGGAACCGGGATATAAAGTGGGTGATTATGTGATGTATGATTACTCGCGTGGTATGGAGGGTTTCGGTGGATTTGATTTGGTTATGCAGGATCAGGTTATCGCTGTTGTCGATAAGGACACTGAGATTTCATGACGAAGTTGGGTGACTATCTAAACGCAGTAAACCACACCAAGGTGCCTCTTCTCGACACGGATGATGAATCCATCGAGAAGGGGTACGTCCCTTTCGTTATGAATCGATGTCTATCGTACTTCCCAGACACAATCTTTTATGTGAATGAGATGAATATCAGACCAGATACATCAAAGAAGATGCAGTTTGATTTCTATCTACATTCGTTGAGGAAGAGAAAGCGGTTCAGTAAGTGGTTGAAGAGAGAGAATCCGGATGATCTACAAGCAGTCATGGACTACTTTGAGTATTCCGAAGCAAAGGCCCGGGAAGCACTGAACGTGTTGCCAAAGGAAACTGTATTGGAAATTGTGGACATGATGTCCAAAAGGGACGGTTAGATCCCATAAAACATACATAAGAAGGATAGAGTGCCTTTTTATGGAGTTTATACAAATGGGACAATCGAATATTGAAATAGGTGATTTACTCGAAATCACCTTATATGAACCAGATGATTTTTTGAAGATTAAAGAGACGCTCACGCGAATTGGTGTATCGTCAAGAAAAGAAAAGAAGTTGTATCAGTCATGCCATATCTTACATAAAAGAGGTAAGTATTATATTGTACACTTCAAAGAACTCTTTGCACTGGACGGTCTGCCAACCGATATAGCAGAAAACGATATAGGAAGACGAAATACGATTGCTAAATTGCTAGAGGAATGGGAACTATTAGAGATAGTCCTGCCTGCAAAAGCAGTGGAACCATCAGTTCCAATTAGTCAAATAAAGATTCTTCCTTACAAAGAAAAAGGTGATTGGGAATTATGTCCCAAGTACCACATAGGTCGGACTAAATAGAATAAAAGGATTTATATTATGCGACTACTGATCAAGTTTCCTACCCGTTCCCGTCCTGAAAAATTCAAAAAAGTGTTAGAAATGTACATCGATTACCTATCTGGTAAGCACGATGTGCGTTTTGTTATTACATGCGACGAAGATGACGAGACAATGAACAACCCCGAAGTCCGCAACTGGTTTGCGTCCCTACAAGAAAGTGGCGTAAACTTAACTGCATACTACGGCAACTCTAAAACCAAAATTGAAGCATGTAATGCAAACATGGAAGGTGAAACTTTCGATGTGGGACTTCTGGCATCAGATGATATGATCCCTCAATTGAGAGAGTATGATGATATCATTGCTCAGGTATTTGAGTCCACTTGGCCTGAGTTTGATGGTGCAGTTAAATTTAATGATGGCCTTCGTCCTGATGCACTTTGCACACTTCCTGTTATGGGAAAGAAACTATATGATGCAATCGGACATTGGTATCACCCAGACTACACCAGCATTTATTGCGACACCGAAATGACAGAACTCTGTATGATGCTCGGTAAATTTGCCGTGTGTGAAACGTGTATCATTAAGCACGAGTGGGTTCCCGGTGGTCACGAAGAATCTGATGAACTACACACGATGCAAGAAAGTCCTGAGATGTACGAGAAGGACGGCGGCGTTTTCAATAAAAGAAAGAACGAACTTCAGTTTGATGTTCAGGAAGTAGCGAAGAGACTTAATCATGCCTAAGAATAAAGACGATATAAAATTTAGTGTGTTGATGCTTTCGATCCCATCGAGACTCGACAAGTATAGAGTTCTACAAGACAAACTCCTCGATCAGATTGGCGACCGAGAAGATGTAGAAGTCATTTGTGTTATTGATAATAAATCTCTACACATCTGGGAGAAGAGAAATGAACTTCTCCGTATGGCAAGAGGAACTCACATTGCATGGTTGGACGACGACGATGATGTGGCAGACAACTACATTGAACGATTGACGGAAACCATCGAGGCAAATCCTAATGCTGATGTTATTTCATTCAACCAAGACTGTTACCTCGATGGTATTCATGCTAGAGTGTTCCTGAAGATGGGCAACCCACACGAAGCAGTTGTGCCTGTTTCTGATGGTTACTCACAGGGATTCAAAGATACCCGGCGTCCTCCATATCATTTCAATGTGTGGAAGAGAACTCTTGCACAATCAGAACCATTCAGGAGTGTATATCATCCACAGACTGGTCAGTCTTGTGAAGATATTGACTGGTTGTCTCGATTGTATCCGAAGGTGGAAGAGAGCGTTGCT
>Ga0098060_1000218_pt1 | contig 27724 bp, 14 predicted proteins | sample 21_taG_FD_77063 | JGI IMG/M metagenome (GOLD analysis project Ga0098060, IMG submission 77063) | Marine viral communities from the Subarctic Pacific Ocean - 21_ETSP_OMZ_AT15319 metaG | ecosystem: Environmental > Aquatic > Marine > Oceanic | place: Pacific Ocean | collected 2015-01-19 | reverse complement strand
TGGCTACCAGTATGATTCTGAAGTTTGCCAGCGATGTTGGCTGCAAGAGAGTAATCTTCTCTAGTTCCTCTGCTGTTGTCGGCAATGGCAGCGGACCAACGAATCCTTACGGTCTACATAAAAAAATTTCTGAGCTAGAATGCAAACTTTATTCTGAACTCTATGGTCTGGATACTGTGTGTCTTAGGTATTTCAATGTCTATTCTCCGGATCAACCTGCTGATGGACCGTATGCTACCGCTATCTCAAATTATATGCACTATATTCGCATCGGAAAAAACCCATTCATCACTGGCGACGGTGAGCAGCGTAGAGATATGGTCAATGTAAAGGATATTGTAGGCGCTAATGTTTTTGCTATGGAATACAAAGAAAATTTTAACGGCGAAAACTATGATGTTGGAACAGGTGAAAACATTTCCCTTAACGAAATCAAGGATATAATATTACAATACTACCCGGAGGTTGTATTTGATTACATCGATGAAAGACCCGGAGAAGTTGCAACAACCCAAGGAGACCCTATTCCCCTGCGTAAGTTGGGGTGGGAAACAAAAATAGATACAAACAAAGGAATCAATGAGTGTTTTAACTTATTGAAAATAGATAAAGAAAAGGAGAAATAAAATGAAATTATCTAATCAAGCAGTGGGCGCATTACTAATGACGCTCCAAAAGTGCCTAGCTGAGGAAACGGATATTACCGAACTTTTAGCCGATTGGGATCTGCAAGTGGATGCTGATGGAGAGATTGTTGTAACTAATCCCCCCACAATCAAACAAACCCCAGCCTTTCAAACCACCACTGAATAATGCCTTTATATAACTATACATGTTCAGAATGTGACAAAAATTTTGACATCCGTCATTCATATGCGGATAAGAATATTGAATGTGTATTTTGTAATTCCCTAAATATCAAGAAAAATTTGTCTAAAGTTTTACGGGTTACAAAAAAATGTTATAATAACAAAGAGCAAGTAGGAAGTCAAGTAAAAAAAGCGATTGAAGAAGGTAAAGACGAATTGAAAAAATATAAAAAGATCCAAAGCGGCAAGGTTTACGGTAAAAAATAATGTTATTGTATATCTTAGCTACAATTTCGTGCTTATCTCTTCTATTGAGTTTAGTACTTGTGTGGTATACTAAAAGACTCGTAAACTATATGGCTTTATTTACTGATGATTCACTAGATGTATTACAGGCTTTACGGGACTATTATGAGCACTTGAACAGTGTTTACGGTATGGATCTGTTTTATGGGGATGCAACTCTAGAATCTCTATTGGAACATACTAAAAATATAATTGAAGAAATCGATGCTTTTGTGTCTACCACAGAGCAAATAAACGTGGAAGACACTAATGAATAAGAAAAAGCGATCGTCTAAAAAGAACTATTATTTTACTGAACGTACCGAAAAGGCAATTGTAGATTACTGTAAGACAGAGAACATATCAAGACGGTCGGACCTTTATATAGAACATATTCAGCCCGCATTTGATGAATTGGTGAACAAAATTGTCTATACTTATAAGTTCACATCCCTAGAAAATATAGAACACCACAAGGACGATTGTAAAATATGGCTCACTACAATCCTCGGTAAGTTCGATCCGACCAAAAACAAAAAGGCTTTTTCTTATTTTTCAGTTGTTACTAAAAATTGGTTTACTCACAAAGCAAAAAAACAAACTAAGAAAAACCGCAGAGAAGTCAATTATGACGAGATGATCCGGGAAGTTGAGGCATTAGAAAATAATACTACACCGGATTTATTTACTGACATAGAAGAAAAAGAATTCTGGATGTCACTTATGACGGAGATCCACAGTTGGAGATCTCTCAAACTAAAAGCCAATGAAGAGAAGGTGCTTGAGGCTGTAATAACTTTAATGGAAAATATTGAGAAGATAGAGATTTTCAACAAAAAAGCAGTTTATCTTTATATGAGAGAGATAACAGGACTCAATACAAAGCAAATTGTAAGTGCTCTTAATAAAATGAGGGAACGGTACCGTAATTTTAAAAAGAAATGGAATGAGGGAGAAATTCATTAACATTCTAATTATTGTATGAAAAAAGACTTAAACTCTCTCATAGAGCAGGCCTTGGATAATATTCAAAAAGACCGTCAAGAGACGGAAATCTTACTGGATAATCTCAAGGAATATATGAATGTGTCTAAAGATAGGTATTCAGACTCCGGACCTACGGCGGCTAAGTTCGTCGAAACACTACAGAGGAGCAACGAACAACTGGTAAAGTTGGCAAACTTAGTTTTTAAGAAAGATCATAATTCTGGTCACGCAGGTTTATCCGATGATGATAAAGACCAGTTGTTTGATATCCTAAAGGACGAATAGAATGGCTGTGCAAAAACCTCCCATTCCTCAGGATCCTCAAACTGCAAAACAGTTGAGATCATCTACTATGACTGGACCCCCGCTCAATCAGGTGGTGTGGGATCTTGATAGATCAACCCCGTTAGGAACTCTAAAGGCGATGATCCGTGAAAGGATGAGCCCAGAGGTCTTATCTGGAATTCGAGTCCAAGCAATGGTCGTAAGTAGAGCAGCCGGAGTCCCCCCAGTAGTCGAAACGATATATGGGGAAGGCGGCGGCGACCAAAATTTCCAAATGATCAGAGTAAGGGTTATTTCTGATTCTCGCCATTACTGGATGCCTCAGCCACAAAACCCCCAGGATCCAACAGCGGGATTTTATCCCGTCATTAAGCATGATCTAGCTAAAACTCAAGGACGCCAGCTTGAATGGGGTCAGTTTGTAGAGGTTCAATTTTATGATAACAAAACCCAATTCACCAGTCATATGGAAGTAGGGGACACTGTTAGTCTTTTGCCTTCTTCGTATTTATCAGATTATGCAGATTCTTATTCTGACCAAACTAAACACGGTTTTCTTGGCGCTAACTGCACGGTTGGTACTAAGCAAGTAACTCGTCTGGTAACAATAGGTCAACGCCAGGAAGGCGAGATGATGGTTCCTATCCAAGAGGAGCGAACCGTAGTCACACAAACTATTGAGGGGTGTGGAAAAGTTGAACAACTGAAAGAACATGATATGCCTGAGCCCGACCCAACTGCCGCAGGAGAAAAGGTGAAGCTTTTCTGGCCTAGTGCCTTCGAGGGGGAAGTGACCGGCGGCGGCGGATGGGCACCGGCAAGAACCATCAACGGCAAAACTAGACCTCATAAAGGAGTAGATATTCGTGCTCTCTGGGGCACTCCTATATTTGCAGTATTGGATGGTAAGATAAAACATAACATAAATTCAGGCGGACCCGGTAAGGGTTTCGGTTATTATATCACTATGGCTCACGGAAAGTATTCTATTTCTCCCGGCGCCGCCCCAGTTAACATATCTACTATCTATGCCCATTTACAGAACCCGTCAATTGTTCCTATCGTAGCCGATAACGCCGTAGTTAAGAAGGGGCAACTCATAGCCATCTCCGCAGCATCAGGCAGAATCGTCCCGGCGGGACCCAGTGGGGCTCACTTACATTTTGAAATTATAGTTGATAGCTCAAAAGTGGATCCGGAACCTTTTCTTAAGAATGGTTTATACCGACCACCCGGAGGAGCCAGTTGATGATAGGTTTGAATGTAGTAGCAGCGTTAATTGGAACGGCAAAAGAAAACGCCCAAAATTCAGACGGACCAGCCCAAGCTCGCAATAAAAGCGGGTTTCTGCACCAAGAGATATTAGAGCCTATTCCGCACTATAACCAAGCACCATCTGAAAGTATAATTAAAGGCAAAAGTAATACTATCATTATTATGGGTCGGGATAGACCCGGAGATGAAGGAACCGGAAAAGGTTCCACCGCTGCTACTCATGTGGGTTGTATTGATATTATTGCCGGAATGTCAGGTATGCAGGCTCGGGAAGTCAACACTGAAGGTAAGAAAGTGCTTACTAACAAAAACGTGTGGCTAGACTCGGCAAGGATCTATATTTCACAGCGAGCAGATATTGATTCGCCTGAGTACTTCAATTTAGCAGAAGGCAAGGTGGGAAATTTATCTAACCGGTCTGCGATTGCCATTAAAGCAGATTCCGTGCGCCTAATAGGGCGTGAGGGCATTAAGTTAGTAACAAGCGGTGATCAATATAGCGGCGGCGCTGGGCTTTTCATCGGTGATAATATCCAGGGCATCGATCTTATAGCTGGAAATAACGACAGTGATCTTCAGCCTATGGTCAAGGGTGACGACCTTGCGATGCTATTAGATAATCTTATAGAGATTGTAGCAGATGTCCAGTCTACAGCCTCATTCAACCTTCAAGTGATCGCTTACACTATTGCTTCTTTTATAGATCCCACAGGTACCGCTCAAAAAAAACTACAGAGCCTGCTCGACCGAATGCCAGTTGAAGTAATTAATTTGGCGATCCAAGAATTAAACTTAGTATTCCACCAGTTAAACTACGACCCTCTCAACCCTTGGGCATACTATAATTTTCGCAGTAAACATAACAACGTAAACTAAGTAACATATTATGGCTTTAACTGAAAGACAGAAAAATATTATCAACCCATATCCTCAAAATATTGAGGGCGCTCCGACATTTGAGTGGTACAACACTTTAGATAATAAATTTGTTCTTGACGCTATTCACGAGAGTTATATATATTTTTTGACTTTCCCTAGTGTCGGAACCGATTTGATAGGAAAAGATAGAAGCATTACAGCAGAAGATTACACCGCTTATTTTGCACTTTACCCCCAGAACGGTAAAATACAAAACAACCAAGTTGTAACTATATCGGTGGACGAATCCAAGCAAAAACTCAGAAACGTTGTCACGAGCCTCCAGCAAGCCGAAGTATTGTCAAAATACACGACCAACACCACAGAACTCAGTAGGCTACCTGAATACGAGGATGATCAGAATATAGCTAAACTGATAGCAATACCGCAGAATAATTCCCTTCCATATCGCAAACAACTAAGAAGATCCTTGGGTTTGTCCGACGAGATATTGACCGAGACCTCTGATGTGACACAAATGCTGGATTATGTTCCAGAGGTGAGTGTTTTTATAGGTTCTGATAGCAACGTAGACCTTTATGATTGGCGAGAGAACTGCCTTCCTGGACAGCAGGATTCTAGAGTTTACTATAATAGTGTGGATAAGACATATTATTTTACCCGCCGCACAGACTCTTTAAGATATCAAGACTTTGCGTTAGGTTTTGGACGTGGGTCCCAAACTGCATTTAGATATTCTCAAGAGCAACAACAGCAAGAATTCTCTGATGAAGAGCGGCAGCGTCAACTCGCACAAAGCTGGTTTAACCTAGAAAACGTCGGCGCAAATTCCGCTAAACAAAATTATCAACAAGCCTATGATCTAGGTGTAAAGCAGATACTCAAACTTACTGGTCGTTATTCCGAAGAAAACACAACCTCAGTTAAAACAGAGCTTGGGGTACCCCCTGCGGCAATAAGTACATACTGGGACATAAGACCCGGCTCTAAATGGTGTTATGCCGTCAAAATACCAGCTTATATAATCAGTAAACTCCCTCAGACAGTCGCAGATGATAATAGACCATCTTATGAAGAAGACGAACTATCGCCCCTTCAAAAATCTCAAATCTTGATAAATACCACACCCGGCGACGAGCCTCATAATCTCACTGCCTTCACGGCTGACTTTAAAATAGATGATCTCTTTCGATATATGGTAGGAGCACGAGAGGTATTGAACGACTGCGGCACCCAATTACATAACGAAGACGTCCCACCAGACGTAATTTCTAATATATCTATCGACAAAGAGAGGGGGAATACATCATCTCTGTTTGATATGATATCGGAGTTTTACACTTATAATAAGCTGGCAATGGAGGATGATGATCTCATAGAATTTTGTTTGACAGAAATCTATGGTCTGGACCATATTATAATAAATGGAAATTTTTATTACAGAGGAGCCGGTAACAGAACTTATTTAAGACCGACGGAAGTGGTTGCCCAAACCCTTGATGCCTTTCCACTTACTACGGCGACTACTTGGTCAATACTTCGAAATTGCTATGAAATGTATCAGGAGAGTAGAAATACTACACCTGATACTCGGATGCCAGCTATAGATTTTTTAACTAAATTTTTGTACCCCAAGGTTGACAGAGAAAAATATAAAAATTTCATCCTGGATAAGTCATCCACAACGACTCGCCGAGACCGCCGAAACGAAATATTCACAGTGTTGAGTAGATTGTCTCAAACTCCTCCCGAGCAATTCGAAGAACTTTGGTCCAACCGAGAACTATCTTATAAAGTTGGTACAACGCTGACTGGACTCAATTGCGATACGGGACAGATGTTGAGGGCCAAACAAGCTCTAAAGTTTTGGCAAGCAGCACAATCAAAGACAAAATGGAGATCGCTAATACGAGAAACGGTCTTGATTCTTCGGAGTGAGATAATAGATGACGCTTATGCTCGTGAGGCACTGAGATTGGGTGCTACAGGGCTCACAAACCCTGCTCGGATGAGAAAAGAGATAGAACTATATGTTGATCAACAAATTTCTTGCTCACTTGATGTGGTAGGAGACTTTTTAGAGAAAGGCGTTCTGGATCCTCTTGGTGTGCCCCCCGTCGCCGGCCGGTTAGTCCGAACAACCTTGAACCAACCCCTGAAGATAAATCTTAAAAAAGCCCCCATGGCATCAGCAAAATCCAGACAATCAACACTATATCGCCAGATGATTAAGACTATTTTACAGAGTTTTATAAAATCTCTAGTTGCCGGCGTGGCAAAAGATATATTGACTGCGTTGCTCGGCTGCGATACCGACGGTAATCAGCCAAGGTTTGGCGAAGACGGACCTAATACAAGCCTAGCAAACCCTCTAAAAAAATATGATTTTGGCTTCGCTGATCTCCGAGATATGGTAGAGGATGTAGATCTAGTTAGCCTAGCTCGTGGGGCTGATTTTGACAAGAGACCCCAGGGTGAAGATCTCCCAATAACAGAAAAGCAGGTGCTGCAATTTATAAAAGATACCTCCGAGATGTGTACTCCAATGGAGTTAGAAAGACTTTTGAGCGGTGATTCTTCTGGTAAGGTCTTAAGTCATTTATTGGAGATTCAATCTAATAATTCTACACATTTTACTGTTCCTGTTTCTCTCATACAAAACGGCGATAACCTCGACGAGGTAGTCTATGAAACTATTAATCCTCGGGCATATAGTCATTTTGTAATAACTAGAGAAAGTTTGATTGACTTTTATGTTTCTTTGGGACAAGCCCTAGAAGGAACAGAATCCTTAGGCGAGCTTCCCTTTAACTCTCCGTTGGAAGCATATTGTGCAAAAAAAGAACAACCCCTTACGAGACTTAAATTAGAAGTTTCGAACGAGGATTTAGAAGCACAGTATTTTGAAATAGTAGCCGATAAAATAGCAAGAATAAACAATTTGTGTGGTTGGCTCAGGGACGCCTTACAAATTCAATTAGAGATGCAGAGATTGATAGAGAACCTTCCTTTTATGGGGTGGTATAATGATTTTATAGAATTTATTGCAAAACTTAGCAACTGGTTTGCTGATTGGATGGCATCGTTATGGGAAGATGATGTAAGTAAGTCCCTCAATTCACATCCTGTGGGTAAATATAATATCTATCATACACAATTAGGACAAGAAATCATATATCAGTGTTTTTGGGCGTTGCGAGATATTCCAATCAGTGAAATATGGGTTAACGGGTCGGATAAACCTGCTTTTGTTACTCCTACCAACTATATTTCTTCAAAAACTCTTCTCTTCAGCGAAAACAACGCTGACGAGACCATGCAATCAGCCGCTTCATTTATCGAAACAGAGAGTGCTCAAACAGCAACTCACGTTCACCAATTCATATGGAATGGTGGCGATGCTAAATCCCAAAGAGAGCACAACAACGCCCACGGTCCCCGCCGCTTACGATTCCCCCAATACCGAGCATCACCTCAGGCTGAATATGAGTCCTGGGACTTTTCTTATTATTCCCTCCGTAATGCCCCCCATGCTCTAGAGGCTTTATATGATAGTGTGGATAAAATCTCTGAACCCCCTATAAGTCCTGGCCAAGCCCGATCGGCCGAAGAGCGTCTCTTTCTGAGTGATATTGCTAGGGTAAACAGAGATTATCTATTCGAACAATCCCGTGGTGAAGGCTGGACTGGCTATACTTGGCTTCGTTGTGATGGTGGTCCCAGTGCTAATATTAGAATATATTTCCGGGAAGTCGGCGATGGTGGCCACCCAAGGTCTTTAGCCTACTATACACCACGAGGGAACTTATATAAAGAAAGTACCACAAAATATAATGTTGGTGTAAATGGAGATTTAGACAGTGTAGACTATAGGATATTTGATAGATTAGAAGTCCCAACCGTCCACTCTCCTACAACTATAATATCAGTAAGGGATGGCCATACTCTGTATGTGGGCAATGGAAACACTGAAATTCGCCTGCCAAGATTAGCGCATGCTGATACCCAGCGAACTTATGGTAATTTTTCCGTAGGTCTCGCTACTACAATGATCCAGGCTGATAATCCAGGTCCCGATTATTCCACACGCCAAAGTCAAAACGGCGGTCAAGGACAGGATCTCGTTTCTATGAATAATTTCAGTCTTCGTACAGACGAAACCCTCAACAGATCGATGGTTACGCCCGACGGCAAAAAATCCTTCAGGAAGTATGTCAGAGCGATTAACCTTGGTCCTTTTAAATTATCTGATGATGACTGCATTGACAGAGAGGACAGAAATAAGGCAGATGCGGCTGTGGCATCTATCCAAACCAGATTACAAGCATTCTTTTTAAATGTTCTGCCTCTGAGAACGGTTTATCCTAATTGGGGCGCTTTGGGCACAACACGCCTTATAAGTGATTATTTGACTAACAAAACTCTGGAGCAGTTGTCCACGGAGCCAGAACTCTGGGGTGCGTGGCAGGAATCATTCAGATACATAAAACTGGTATACCCCCATCTAGAAGAAGAAGAATATAAGAATAATCCTATTATTGAAGACAGTCTGTCCCCTCGAAATAACCTGCGTAACATTATAGAAGCCATGTACTTGTCTATGCTCAGCAAAATGGACGAGTCACTAGGTAGACCTAGTTTGAGGTTGTCTCCATTTGAGGCAACCCAAGCCAACTATTCTCGCTATCGCAAAACCCTAGGATATTTCTACCGAGGTATGGTCAGTGCCATAAGCCCAGGCGCTGGCCCTGGAAGACAGACCGATCATTTTGGCATCGCCGAGGCTGATGCTCCCGCAGTGCGAGCTTTGCTTATGCAGTGTTATGTTTTGCAAAATAATGAAGTTTCCGATGTCACCGATCTGGGTATGTTATTGGGCGCTTACTATTTCCCAATTGCATTTCAGATCGCATCGTATTTGATGTATTACGATTATGGATTGAAATATGCTGAGCGGTTTAGTATTACAAAAGCTCGATTACTGGCTGAGATGGGTGCGGTTGATGATGGGCTTCTCACAGCACTTAGGGGCGGTAATGTAACAAAATATAGTGATAGGTATATTGGGTTCCCGGCAGACGTTGACTCCTGGGTCGATGAAGAAGGACCTTTGAAATATTATCAGCGGAGTGAGGTACTGGAGAGAATTGCTTTCTTGGATAGAACATACTTGACTCCTAATCCCGATACTTGGAACGGAAAGTTTGTCATAGCGTACAGACCATTGATATCTGATTTTGGACATTATCAACGCCAAGGAAATCAACTTGCTCAGACGATCGCCACCATCGCCGCCTTTCAGGCGATGGGTGCAAGGCAGCAAGGTGTTTCTCCTACTGTAGGAGCCCTTGTAACCGGCATTATTGCACGAAATGACCCTGAGGGAAGTATTTTAAGGGCGTGGGCACTAGCATATCAAGCTGGTGTGATTCCTACAATAAGTAGCGTGTATGGATCTGATGAAATATTTTTCGATACAACATCAGAGATTAGAATACTCAGAGATGAGACGATTGCTGCAATCTTGGAAGAGAAAAGTGAGTTAGAAACCCTAATTAACCCAGGTGGATAAATAAACTATGAGCAAACTACAAGGCATATCTGTAAAGCTCCCGCTAACATATGACCCAGCGGACGGTCCCTATTTGTTAAATAAGACTCTAGGGGAAACCATAAAACAAAACCTTAGAATGCTTATTCTCACTTCCCCTGGGGAAAGAATAATGGATCCGGACTTCGGCGTGGGAATGAGGAAATTTTTATTTCAATCTGTCGGCGACGAGACTTTTTCCCTAATTGTTGAACAAATTAAAAAACAAGTCGCAGACTATATTCCCGTTGTCAATTTAAAAGAAATACGTTTTGTTACTAGTGATGAAGACTCTACAATTCCGGCAAATCAAGTATTAGTAGCTATTAAATATAGTATAGAACCGTATGATACAGAGGATGAGTTGTTAATAACATCGTCATTGACTACTTAAAACGAGGCGAAAATAAAATATGGCAAAAAGACCTATAAATTATACCAGCAGAGACTTCCAAACAATCAAAAATGATTTGGAAAATTATGCTAAGAGATATTATCCTACAACATTTAAGGATTTTAGCGAAGCTTCGTTTGGGTCTTTGATGCTGGACATGGTTGCGTATGTTGGCGACCAATTGTCATTTTATGCCGATTTTCAAGCTAATGAAAGTTTTTTAGATAGTGCAATTCGTTATGAAAATATTGTGAGACTATCAGAAACTTTGGGATATAAACATACCGGAGCAGCCCGCTCGACTGGCTTGGCTACATTTTATATTTTAGTTCCCGTCGCAGCAAGCTCCCGATCACCGGATACAAATTATTTACCTATTTTGCAGGCTGGTACAACTTTATCGGGCGAAAGTAATGCTATTTTTACTCTCATTGAGGACGTAGATTTTGCTAACCCATCCAATGAAATAACAGTTGCTCGAACTAATTCTACGACAGGTAATCCTACCTTTTTTGCGGTCAGAGCATCAGGACAAGTTGTTTCAGGACAAAAATTCTCAGAGCAGATAACCGTCGGAAACTATCAGAGATTCCTGCGTCTTCGGTTGGAAAAAGATAATGTAACTGAGATTATTTCTGTCACCGACTCTCAAGGGAATGAATATTATGAAGTAGAACACTTATCTCAAGATATTGTGTTGTCACAAATTACAAATACTGACTCTTCTACACGAGACACTGTGCCTTATAATATTCGCACTAAGCCTGTTCCTCGGCGATTTGTAACAGAGTTTGACACTTCAGGAAATACTTTTATTCAGTTTGGCTATGGGTCTGCTGATAATCTTACCAGTAATCTAATCGCTGATCCAGCGGATGTAGTCTTGAACGTTGATAGTAAACCATATGTTACAGATCAGACATTTGATCCTACGAACTTGATAAAAACGGATAAATTTGGGGTGGTTCCCGTCAACACTACATTGACTGTAAATTATACCGCCAACACATCGGACACTTCTAATGCTTCTGTGGGCACTATCAATACAATTATAACTCCACAGTTTCGCTTCAAGGACCGTTCAATTCTTTCTGAGACCACAATCTCTACTATGGTGGCAGCTATAGAAGTCGATAACGAAGAACCAATCTTAGGCGATACAGCAATTTTGAGTGGCGATGAAATCAGGGCTCGTGCTTTTGGAACTTTTGCCTCCCAGAACCGTGCTGTTACTAGAGAGGATTACATTAGTCTTGCGTACCGTTTGCCTCCTAAGTTTGGCAAAATCAAAAGAGTCAATGTAGTAAGAGACGAAAAATCGCTAAAAAGAAACTTGAACTTATATATTTTAGCAGAATCTGGTAACGGGTCTTTTGCGCTGCCTAACACCGTGCTCAAGGAAAATGTCAAAACCTGGCTTCAGCAATATAAGATGATCAACGATACAATAGATATTTTGTCGGGTCGGATAATAAACTTTGGCATTCGCTATACAATTATTGCCGAAATAGATCAGAACAAATTCGATATTTTAGAGAGTTGCACACAGAAACTCCAAGAAGAATATCTCAATGTAAAGCTAAACTTAGGCGAGCCAGTATATTTATCAGAGATTTATAAGCTCCTTAATCAGGTACCAGGGGTTATAGATACCACAAATGTAGAATTGTATAACCTTGTTGGTGGTCGTTACAGCGACTACGCATATGATATTACTTCTCATATGTCTCCTGATGGTAGATACCTAGTGGTGCCTCAAGATGCTGCCGCAGAATTGCTCTTTCCCGGCACTGATCTCGTGGGAGTAATAACATAAAATGGCAATAAAAAGATATTTTGCAACTAAAGATAATACTATAACCGACGCTTTCGAGGAGAATTTACTTACTCGTGGCACTGGTTCTAATATGGGCGCTGCTGACATATTGGAAGCTTTTGTTATTCACGGACAGACAAGTGCATCAATTGACGCCGCAAACGCTGAGCAGTCGAGAATTATTGTACAGTTCCCGTTGGACACAATTAGTAGTGATATGGCTGCTGGTATTATCCCCAATTCTTCGGGCAGTATGAGGTTTTATCTTAATCTTTATAATGCTCCCCATGGAAACACTTTGCCAGAAGATTTCAACTTAGATGTTGTTATGTTATCTCAAAGTTGGACTGAAGGTACTGGACTAGATATGGACAACTATAGTGATATAGGTGTCTCCAACTGGGAACAAAGATCTACGGGGAATAGTTGGGATCAAGCTGGCGGCAAATATCACGTTGGCAATCGTTTCGATGCTACAGGTTCATTCCCTACAGGGTTAGAAAATCTGTCGATTGATGTCTCTCAGATGGTTTATAAGTGGCTAAACTCGGAGATGGACAATGACGGGTTCCTCGTCAAATTCCCCGATTCGGTAGTTTCTGGAACTATCTCCAACTATACGAAGATGTTCTTCTCTAGAACTAGCGAGTATTACTTTTACAGACCAGTGTTAGAGGCCCGATGGAATTCTGCCCGAAAAGATAATCGAGGCAACTTTTATGAAAGTAGCAGCATGGTTCCTGCGACAGATAACATTAATACTTTGTATCTTTATAACGTAGTGAGAGGCCAGTTAGCTAATATACCAAACCTTGCCGGAGACACTTTATCGATCTCTATTTACTCTGGGAGTGCGGGTCCTACGGGGTCATCTTTGCTGGTAGACGATGCAAGTCAATTGACTAGTATGGTGACTGGCGGTCTTTTGGTAGAAAATGGCGTTGTACAAACAGGAATCTACACTGCTTCTTTTGCCTCCACCAGTAGTTTTGAAACGGTTTACGATGTTTGGCACACCGGCTCCGCCGGCTCTAGAGTTAATTTTTATACGGGATCCTACGCTCCTATATCGATTGGCACGACCGACCATCTTTATGATACTGTATACCTCAACACTATCACAAACCTGAATGATTCCTACTTGAAGGGTCAAAAGCCTAAGCTTCGAGTCTTTTCTCGTGATAAGAATTGGAAGCCTAATATTTATACTGTCGCTACTCAAGAAGTAGTCCCAAAGATTATAGAAAATGCGTATTATCGACTGATACGAACGATAGATAATCTTGAGATAATTCCTTTTGGAACAGGAAGTGCTGTGAAGAACTTTACTCGTATGTCTTACGACGTAAGCGGGAATTATTTTGAACTTGATACCAGTCACTTAGAACCAGGGTATTCATATGGTATTCAATTTGCTTATTATTTGAATGGTCAATACAGAGAACAACCGGAAGTATTTAAATTTAGAGTAGAAGAAGAGTAGGTATGAGCAGTATAAAAAGTTTATACCAATCTAATCGAGAAGGTATAACCATAAGCAAGTATCTTAAGGCGAGTTCTCCTAGTGAGCTTGGAGAAGGGATAGAGTCCCAAGAGCACCTAAAAGCTCTGAGCAAGAAGAAAGAATATTTCTTACCACCCATCGACTATTCAGACCCAGAGAATTTTGTCAAGTTTGGTTCGGCAGAACAATATTACAAGAACGCCTTTGAATATATTGTTAGTTACTATCCTTATGATGGCTCTTCTTTAGAGAAGACCCAATTTTATAACAATATCAACCCTCTTGAAAAGTATACACTAGAGGTTACGTATCCTCGGTCCACTGGATTCGTGACTATTGGATCTCCATACGGAACCAAGCCCACTCAAACAGAATACTCTACTTCATCTGGGTATTATTCTTCATCTTTGGATCAATACATACAAGTCAAGGGTGGACCACATAAAAATACTAAATTCAACGTTGGCAAAAATAGAACTTCAAATTTGCAATTTGGCGGTGTGAGCGGATCTAGTGTAGAATTCTTTTTCCAGAAAAACAATCTAATAGATTCTGGATCGGAGTCTCCTAACCAAGTTATTTTTGATATAAACAACGCCCAATCTGATGCCACCGCAGAAGACTATGGAAGATTCAGAATAGAGATCATCTCCGGGTCCGAAACTCAATTTAGGGTGACAATGCTCTCTGGGACAAACGGCTTTGAGAACGTTATGGTTCCTTCGACCCCAGACCAAATAGCAATATCTGATGGAACCTGGAGAAACTTTGGGTTTATATTTGATACTTCTGAGAATCTAGGAAAATTAGATTTCTATATTAACGGTAAATGTATCGAGACCAGTATCCCATCTAACGGAGCAGGTGGAAAACTTGTCAACGAGGTTACAGGTACGCTAATAGGTAATATAGGCGCTTTGCGTGGAAACACAAAAGCAACAACCTTACTTACTGAGGGTGCGGGAAAATTATCTGCATCGTTAGATGAATTTCGGTTCTGGAAAACGGCTCGAACCGCTGAACAAATTGGCAGGTATTGGTTTACCAATGTTCAGGGCGGTAGCGACAATTATGATGCAAATGTTTCCCTTGGAGTATATTATAAGTTTAACGAGGGATTGACCCTAACATCTAGTATAGATCAGGTGATGCTAGACTATTCTGGTCGTGTATCTAATGGAAACTATGTGGGATACAACTCAACATATTCTAGAAGCACAGGTTCAGCTATAAATTCTTTGGGTTTAGAGTCGGTAAGCGAAAGGGGCTCGCCAATCGTAAGAAAGCGTAATCCTCTTTATATATCGGCGAAGGATTCCTATGAACTGACGGGAAGTAATTACGACTATTCTAATTCGGGGCGACTTATAAATCACTTGCCAGCTTGGGTAACTGAAATGGAAGAAGCAGGCGGCAATGAGATCTTGGGTTTGACTCAGATCATGTCGTCTTATTTTGATACTCTCTATAATCAATTGACCGCACTTCGGCAACTTAAATATAACAAATACATTAGTGGAAGTCTTACTGATTCCATTGATGAGTTTACCTACAATGACCGATTGATTGATAATATGGGTATTGCTACTCCTGAATTATTTGAGAATATCGGCGTGCTCGGACAGTTTTTTCAAAGGGATGAAAAAATCAATTTCGACCAACAATTAGTTGACATAAAGAATTCTATCTATAAAAACATATACAACAACCTAACATATATCCTTAAGTCCAAAGGAAACGAAAAAGCAATTCGTAACTTTATTCGATGCCTTGGGGTAGGAGAAGAGATTCTGGCACTCAATACTTACCCAGACAATACAGATTATGTGCTGAGTAGTAGTTACCAGACATCAGTAAGTGCTAAAAAATTCGCTGATTTTACCTCTTTGTTATATCAAGGGGACAGCGAAGCAACAGCGTATCAATATTATGACTCAAGCAATGCAAACTCGGTAGGTGTTATCAGTGGCTCAATAAGCGGCTCGGATGACCAAGGTCAGTTTGCGTTTACTTTGCAAGGGGACTTTGTTTTCCCCAACAAAGATAACCGATTATCCCTTTCATATGACCTACCTTCGGTAATTTCATCTTCTTTGGTCGGCTTTCACATCCCAGAAGATACATCGCCCGATTCGACTGAATTGACTTGGACCGGATCTGCTGCTGATTATGGCTTGCAATTATACGCTGTCAAGAAACCCGGCGACTATGCGGAAATTATAGCACCTTTGGATAGGGTTAAAGATGCTTACTTTGTAGTGGAAGATAGAAATGGAACGGTATATCTTACTACTGATACATTTACTAACGTTTATGATAACCAAAGATGGAACTTTTCTTTGTCTCTTAAACCTAAAAAATATCCATTTAGTAGCGGGCTCCCTGGCGCTTCGGCTTCTAACTCTACTTATGAACTCCAGCTTTATGGAGTAAACTATGATACTGGAATAAAGAAAAATTCATTCACGGTTTCTAGTGATCTTTCTAATCAATCAGGTATGAATATCCTGAAAAGCACCAAGCGTATTTATACCGGGGCACATAAGATAAACTTCACGGGATCTACACTAAACAAGTCAGATGTTAGAGCTTCTAGCATAAGATATTGGACCGATTATATAGCTCCATCAGTGATAGATATGCAGTCTAGGCATGTTGACTCATATGGCATCAACCGTCCGTCAAGAAATGCTTACCTGTTTCAGACCGGAAGTTTGAGTGTGGCAATTCCCGCCGCCCAAACTTTAGCCCTTAACTGGGATTTTGATAATATTACGGGCAGCAACGATTCAGGTCGATTTACCATCGCTGACGCTTCTTCTGGTTCAGTAGGTTCTTCGTATCCCGCAAACTATCAAGGACCTTTCTTAAGTAATATAAACCTTCGACAGCATACGGGTCGAGGAGACTTTTTCACAGCAAACTCGACACCTGTGCGCAAAGAATATCTCTACACTGAAAAAATGATCCCAGCGGAATACACTGCCCAAGATGATATGGTTAGGGTTCTATCTACTGATGATAAAGCGTTCGCTAGTTTCCGCAAGCCGAGCAGTACTTATTTCGCAGTAGAAAAAAGTATGTACAGGGGCATCTCAAATCGGATGTTACATCTGTTTGCTTCCATAGATGAATTTAATAACCTTATCGGTGAACCTGTCAATAAATATCGTTTGAATTATAAGGCAATGGAGAAAATGAGAGAAATTTTCTTCCGTAAAGTTCAAAATGATATACCTAGTATTCAAAAATATTTAGACTATTACAAGTGGCTTGACAGTGCCATGGGACAAATGATAGAGCAATTGTTCCCGGCATCGGCAAGGTATGCGCCAAGTGTTCGTAATATTATAGAAAGTCACACTTTAGAGCGCAACAAATACCAACATAAATATCCTATCCTAAAGGATTCTCGTGCTATAGCTAGAAGCGGAATTGTAGGTGAAGTTGGCGGCTCTAATACGCCCCTGGGTGTCGAGGGAGATCCTCACTATCCTAGTAGCTATGGACCTCAGAGACCTTCGGACGACAATCCTGGCAACCAGGCTGGGGAGGGTAATAACGGTCAGCAAGATGAAAACGATCCAAATTTTGAGCGTAACCTGCGAGACAATCCACCCGGAGAGAACGACGACAACGGCGGCGATGATGCGCCTACGAGCAGATCGATGTCCCCACCACCAGAGCGCATCGACCCGAACCAAGGTCAGCAAGGCGGCGGCAACAATCCAGGTATCGGGCAAGGACAAGGCGATGACTTTGACCCAGGTATGGGATTCGGATAATGAACATATAAACCGTAAAGAGACTAGTTACTAAATGGCAAACAGGACAATAATAAGCACGCTACCTCCAGACCCCTCAAGCAGGATCATTGGTGGCTCCAACCAGAGAAGCGCACACCGCCTAAATTTGCAAGGTGGTAGCGGATGGCAGTATAATCATCACCCGGTCGATAATGATCAATCTAAAGACCCGTTGTATTGGCAATCTGCGGCACCTCGGTTTGACGCTCCTTTGTCTTCTTCCGGTGACGTATTATATACCCGCCAGGCTATACAGAGAGCGAGACTCCGAGAGGTCGAGCGCCAAAGGGTTGTGTCTTATACCTTTGATTTGCAACGACCGATTGGCTCAAGTAATCAAACCTTTAATAAAAAGCCAAGAATTCGTGACATTACTTTTGATGCCTTCGAGCCCGAACTGGATATTACCACAACTACTGCGCCGAATATCAAGAAAAGAATTTCATTCAGAGCCACAAAAGATCAGATTGCGTATAACGGTGAAAATATAACACCATTCAGTGTATTTAGCTCCAGTGTCACAACAGGATACCGAGCCGAACTAGTTTCTTCTGGTCTTTCAAATGTTGATTTAACCAATTTCCATACGGATAGTGTACTGCCTTATGGAAAAGCCACTCCTATGCAGGGACCATTTACAGAGAAATATGTAGGCGGGGTCCAAGCTCGTCACGTCTCACCGTTTAGATCGAAGGATAGACCAGAGGAATACGATCTAACTATTACTACTGGCACCGGGTCCCTAACATCGATTACCACTAAAGCACACACCGCTAAGGGTCAATATTTGCGAGACTCTGGCGCAAAGGCTCCCATAAACATTAAAAACATAAAAACACTATTCACATCTGATAGTGTTCGAATTGTGGGGAATTATACTCGTAACTATGAAGTAGTCCAGGGGAATGATCGTAATGCTACAAATATCGATTTTGCCTACAATGCTGCTAATTATGCGTACACGGCTCCTACCGCTTTTTTGACCACACCCGCTATGCTTGCTTTGGGTCGTTCCGGCTCTGCCGATTATCCGGCACCTCGACAGATAGCCTCTCGAAAGATTAGCCAAACAATTATCGCAGGAACTTTTGCTGCCCCAGGCTCTAAACAGGATTCAAAACAATTGTTTAGGGACGTTCGGTCTAATCAATTTTCTCCTAACTCTGTCCTTCCGTATCGAAATTGGGTAGTCCGACAACCTTTTAATAAAAACTTAGGAACCCATGTTACACGAGGTGGGTATCTGAGTGATGAGCCGGGCATCCCAGCGAGGATAAAAACTCAACGCAATCAAACTGATAGGGTTCAAATTTTGTCTACCGCTCCTGTTGCTACTTATCATACAGGAACTTTTTACGATACAGCCTTTGTTACTCGTCCCGTGCCTGCGGGAGATAGTACTCAGTGGTTTATGGCAACGTCTGGTTCTGATACTTCTAATTATAGTGATTATGTTCTAGCTGGATCTAGATATCCGGCGGATATTTCAATATACAAGTCTACCTTACCACCATATTCCCCTGCGGTTGCTGGTGCTTATGCCAGTGCTGTCCTTGTCTTCACTAATACTAGTGAAGCTGACGCTAATACTAAAGATTTCGTCCTTATTGATAACTCCGAAACTCCAGCTACAGTTAGCTTCCACGCCGAAGCTGGCCTGGACTTGAATAAGAATTCAAGAGCAGGCGCAGTAAAATGGAGCTTTGGTGTATCGGGTATGAGCACATCGGCAGAATTTTTGAATACTGTCTCATTTGCTATAGCATCTGCAAGTGTTGCTGGTGATTTATCTATATTTCCTCTTCTTTCTTCTGACCCAGCAATGCAAATAGGTCAAATTATGGCTGGGGCCGGAGGTAATACGGTCATCACAGGAACTTTAGTATCTTATGGTTACTTCTTCGTTGACGGCGGCTACGGGTTTGCTGGGGGTGTAGATTCTGAGGCTGCCTCTGGGTTTGTGGCAGGAAAATCAGGTTATACTTATATCGACGGGAACACAAGGTATATCTGGGCAAATTCTCCTTGGGTGCCCTGGACCCAAACCCGCTTAGGGTCAAAGAATGAAGCTTTATATTACAAAAAGAACAATATTTATCAGTTTGATCCAGATGTCACCCTTGGGAGTTCTTATAAGCTGTCCGAGCCTCAACAGACCACTTTAGGCTCCACTTTGTCCCGAACGATTACAGATCAGGCAGGTAACACAAGAACATCTTTTTATTCCAAACAATATGTTGAACCACCCGTCACTTCCAGGTATAAGCCGTTGGTTCACCAAATCGAAACCTTTGTAGGGACTCCTTCTTCTACGAGTAAGGATAAGACAGTCCTAAGTTTAGAATACGCTTACGGCAATTCTTTGATGGGCTTTACTAATAAAGAACTAAACAATTCTTTACTAGGAAATTTGAAAGCGTTCCAGGGAAAAGTAAAGCGCCCCTATGAAGTATTGAGAGATCAGCTTTCTGGGCGCTCATCTCGTGCTGCAAGTGGGATACACCAGATAAAAATGTTCTCCTATGGGGAAACAATTTATCCCAAAGAAAGATATACATTTCTTTCTGGTACCCGAACAAGATTATCTTTTGCCAATGATTTCTGGCGAGATGATATAGCCGTAACATCGCCTCTTATTCAGCAGCTTAACTTTTATGCCTACCGCTTAGACAACTCTTGGGCACGTGGTGAAGCCCGCACTTATAACCGACAATATAATCGACTCAAGAGCCCTTTTGTAAATTCTCAGGGTATGGAACTGGAAAATGCGTGGCAAGGTCCCTACAATACTGTTAATCCCTATTACTATATCATGTCTGGTTCCGGTACTGGTTCTATATGGCCTATGGACTCTTTCCTGTGGTCAGATGATATTAAGAGCTATGCGACTGTACTAACAGGTACTTGGCAGACGCCTGTAATATTGGCAGACCAAGCCACTCTTCCGGCTGGGGAGTTGATGTCTGTCAATTATGGACCTTTGAATGATCGTAATACTGATTATCCTTTATCTAATAATGATGGAAGCAGTAGTTATAATACTGGAAGTTCGGAATCCTATTTTGGACTCCCTGTGAACGCTCAATATGTGTATAGTGTTCCGTTTGTTACAGGTAATCTTTTCGACGGGTATCAGCCCGAGCCTCGCAGTCCTGGTGATGTCTATTCACGCCCGGCATGGACGGCAGGCAGTAAGAGGAGATACGTTGACGGACCTTTGAAGGGTGAGTTATCTACTAAAATATACCCTTTTTATGATACTTATGAGAAGTATGCCGAAGATGTTCGAGTTATTGGTCGTGACTATGGCATCGTTCCGGAATTTCGTGTAAGTGAGAATATATCAACTTATCAATCTAATACTACTCCATTCGCTTTAGTTTCCGCAAGTCTTGAAATTACGGGAGCGTCCCTAAATTTATTCAACGGAACATCGCCAGGATTTTATTCAAGATATGCCATAACAGACGATATGGAATTTTTGAGTGATTTCCTATCTTATGAAAAGAGTAATCCTAATTATATTTTCAATAAATTTCCTAAGCATTTTGAGCTAAGTTCTGAGGCTGTTGTTAAGCTTTTGCCTTATGACGGATTTTACCCCACCAAGAGAACTGTTCAATTAGCAGGCTTATATTCTCAGTCATACGGGCATCATGCAGCATATAGCGGTGTCGATGCTTCGGGTAGTTCCGCCTGGCGACCATTATTGCGACCGTTTTTTGCCCCAGGTATCATGTATAATTCTATCAAATCTGGAATAGCTGTAAATTATCCTATTCGCCGAGCTACCAAGAACAATGACGCATTTCAGGTTTATTCTTCAATAAATTACGCAACGCCAGTCTGGTACCCTACACACGGTATTTGGATCGACCCTGCGCCTTATATGATAGGTACTCCATTGTTTGGTTGCCTTAATCAGGATTTGGTACTTTCGGCTTCCCTATATAATGGTGTTTTGCCTGACAACTCCCGCCGTGCCAGGGGTTCCGGAAGTTGGTCTGGAAGTATCGATACGGATAATTTATTTTGGGCAGATAAGTTACCTTTTGAATCTATAATAAACCCCGAAGAATATTTAACAGCAAATAGTTATGGAACTTTTGCTTCTTCTTCTGTATATGAGGAAGGTCCTTCTGGTTCTCTTCCAATCGTATCAGCAGACAATAACGTCTATGTGGAACAAAAAGTAACAGCATCTTTTGCCCCCGCCGCTAATATTTCGAATCTGTACAGTAAGGCTGTTTCAAACTTTTTGGCAAATGTCCCTCAGTTTTTCCTAAAGAGTAAACCCAACAAATATGGTACTCCTGGTCATTTGACCAAGTTTGTATCTCAGTTCGGAGCAGTACCTAAAGGGTCTCAGGAAACCAGCGCAGCCACGAGGACAGTGGCGGCAAAAGCAAATGCTGCGTATATGATGGAGGTTGGTCTGATGCAAACAGATCAATTCAATATGTACAGCAACCCTCATGCTTTTGGTATGCCCACCAATGTCAGCAACCTCACTGGCAGTTGGGATCTCATCACCAAAGCTGGCGGAGCCGTCCCTCAAGGTGCTAATTGGCCTAGACACCGAGGCGAGTTCGCCCCATTTGCCCCGCCGTACTATTATGGACCGTCTTTAGTTCGCATAACATTTATGCCAACTTCTGATGGGGAGTATACTTTGAACGAGATTATCAACAATACTAAGGGCGAGGTATTTGTTGATTACCTCAATGAGAGTAGTAGCTACTATGATGTACAATCTGGTTCGTTCTATAATAGAGAAGGGATGCGTATAGAAACGAACAGAACACCATCTTACCAGTGGAACCGAGCGTGGCTTAACCGGATGGACATCGATGCTTCTGTTACTATTGGTAATGAATTTTCTTTAGGCAAGGGCGCAAAATATAAATCATCTGACCCAAATAAGTGGACTATTATGACCAAATGGGAATGTCCAGCTTTAGATTTCCCAGATCACATTGGAAGCTCAACTTCTGGAACTCCTTATTCTTTTTCTTCTTCTGTTACTCCAGGTGAATATACACAGCCTACTGTAGGGATGTGGCACCAGTATGGGCAAACACCACAAGACAATAAGGGTATTTATCTTTATATAAAAGATATACCAACTGGAAACGATGAGGAGTATGATAGAGTTTTCACTTATCATAAATCTCAAAATCTTGGCACCAATCCAGTTTACTGGCCTAAGGGAGCGGACTTTGGGCTGATTAGCCAAGTTAGAAAAATCCCATCTTTCGTAATAGAATCTGGTCGTGAAGTGCTTTCTTTGGCTGACTTGTGCGGCTTTGATGAGGACGAGATCATCAGGAAAGGCTTCGACCCCTCTAAGGCTAAGCGAATTGGTGAATTGGCTGACGATAATAAGTCTTCTATTTCTGAAGCAGTAATTGCAATGCCATTTTATTTAGATGATTCCGGAACACCCCGCCTGGTCAATCTCCAGGCTCCTGCTAATAAGTTAGGACCCAAGATAAAAGAATTCAGAAGAAGCTTTACTAAGTATTCTCTACCCCCAGCCTTGGCTCAAAAATTAGTAGGCTTAGTCCCGCAAGGATATCCTAATATTCCTAATTACATTAATCCTTTTGGTGGCGATGATTATGATCAAATCTTGTCTGGAGAAGATATCAATCAAATACCTGTCATTTATTTGATGGAACACAATGTCACTCTGACCAAGCAGGATCTTGCGGATATTTGGCAAGGAATAATGCCTGATTTTGGAACTAAGATAAAGTTTAGCTTTTCAGCTATAGATCATTATATGCCGGGAGACAAGGTTGAAACCAAAGCATCCCAGTTCCCGGAAATATTGAAAGAACAGATCAATCTTGGGGCTGTCAGAGACGGTCATCCAAGGTATGACTTGTTGGATATAGCAGAAAAATGCAACAAGGGCTTTACTCCAGATATCAAATGGCTGGTATTCAAGGTAAAACAAAAAGGGTTATCGTCTTATTCTGAAATGATTATAGAAGAAGTGGATGGTTCGGACGCCCTGAGCTATGATAATGTAAAAGAGTTATTATCTCTCCAGGGTCTTCCAGACAGCCAAGTGGAGAAAATTCTAAACGATCGTGACGAATATGCGAAGAACTTATATATTGGAAAGCATTCTTTACATGATCCAACTTATAATTGGCCTTATGATTATTGTTCGCTTATAGAAAGTGTCAAGATCAGCAGTAAGGTGGGTTTCCGACCCGATCTTTCAAAAGAGTACGAAGAGGTCGAAAAAAGCACCGAACAAGCTACAATAGATAAAAAGACGGGTAACAAATAATAATGTGTGGGAATACTTAGGGTATGGTACTTTTTTTCAACCAAAAAGAAGAAGTCATTTCTCTTGAACTAACTCCTTACGGAAAGAAGAAATTTTCTGACGGTGAGTTTTTACCTAAATTCTATTCTTTCTATGATAGCGATATCCTTTATGATGGGATGTATGGTAACTTATATGAAGAGCAAAATAATATTGTAACTAGAATATCTAATGGGACACCTCGCATTAAAACAATGGCTCGGTTTACTGGTAGTATGGCTTCGGTATTTTCATATGCTTCAGCCGCCGGTAAAGATGAATTTATTCAGGACAGTGTTGCTAATTCTGCATTTTTCGGCTCACTCGGTCAATCAAGCCCATATGCCCAGAACGCTCCAGCTTGGTCGATTGCTCCTATATCAATGGGGGACGTAGGATTTAATGATGGAGTTAGCTACAGTTCTGCTCACACTATTCCAATGATGAGTGCCACGCTGGACATAAGATACCAACCCTTTACTATGCCCGGCGGACAAACTTCCTATACCCTGCTTTCAAATGATAAGATAGTTATTGACGTACAGGAATTGAACACCATTTTCAAGGGAAATGGAAATTTTGATATTCAGGTCATGTTGTCTGGTACCGATGGAGAGCTTAGGAGTTTAGAATTTATCAATAGCGACACGACTGAGGGTAGCAACCTGTTGGACCAACGTGATCCTTATACGTTATCTCGGCGTCTAAACGGAACAGAAGAACAAATTTCAGAGAACTTCCCCATCCTAACTGACAATCTCGTTGAGTTTTTTCTGGATATTGCAACTGATACTGAAATTGAAAATATTTCTTCGGTTATGAACTCTACTTTATACAAAGAACAGGTAAATCGGTCCCCGGCTGAAATATGTGATGTTTTGGATAATTTAGGAGGAAGGGACTAAAATGCTAAATCTGTTATCCCAAGTCAACATAGAATCAATTTTTCTAGATGACAAGATAGATTCAACTTCTGAGGATAAGACAAAGACAGTAACTTTGGGTCTTTCTGTTCAAGCTAGGACTAATCAAAAGGAATACCCTGATTTGCAGATGCGAATCATCGCCGCCACAGACAATTCGGGGAAATACTTGGATTTTATAGCGCAGCGGTATAACGACTACCTGACCAAAGATATGGATAATTTAGTGAGTAGTTATTTGTATAATGACTTTGTTTATGATGCGCTCCGAACTAATAAAGTTTATCTAAGACTTTCTGCTCCGTTTTCCCCATTTTCTATCACCAAGATGGAACAGGATCTCCTTTTTCGCAACGGTAGGTTCGCCTCTAGTATCACCGACCCTATACCTCCTGGTCTTGTTATTGGGGACTTTCCCGTTGCAGAACTCATAGAACATCGCAAAGAAAACCAAATTACTTTTAAGTCAATAAGCTTTGATTTAGTCGAGCCTCAAGATATTCAAAACCTATCATTTTATGTCTATATTTATCAGCGCCCGGATGAAGAAGGGTTTGCTATCAACACTTCTATGACCCCGATAGCTAGTAGTACACCGATTGGCTTACATTATCACTTTGGTGAGGCAACACTAGAGAACCCTTATGTTGGAATGGGTAAATTCACTACTCAAAGCGCCCCCAATAAAAGCCAGCTAGTTGTAAGAAGTCAAAAATCGAACAGTGACCCGCTGGCAGAGGTTGTCTCTATATTGGAAAAACTTAGAAACATCGATGAGGTTCTCTTGGAAAAAGGCTCTGTTTCACCAAAGGGCAATAATTACTTTTCTAATTTATGGCTGAGTCGTGATGACAAAGACAACAATAGAGTAGTGTGTGCATTTGATATTAAATCATTTCTTATAAATAATAGTACTTTTCCTTCATTGTACAGTAGTGAAAAAATCTGTAAAATTCTCTTAGGAGATTTTTCCGAAGGGCCTATTATTGCTCCGAAAGAAGCGTCTCAAATAAAAATAATGGAACTCTTGAGAAAACAAGTGGATTCATATGCGCTGGCTCCAGGGAACTCTTTAGGTACTGGCGGTCATTATATAACCGTCGGTCCCTCTGAAGCTTTCCCGGAAGTAGTAATTGGGACTCTTAAAGAAGTGGATGGTCTGTCTGATGCTTATGGAGAGACAAGATTTTTAGAAGCTGTTGATTCCACCGCCGGCGGAAACAAACAGGAAAGCGGAACTTTTCAATATGGTATAAGATTCTCTGTTTCGGATTCATCTCTAGAGGTGATGAGAGAAATAGCTGACCTGTTTATACGGCTAGAATTTTCTACAGTTTTAATTGTCGATTCTTTGACCACATCCATAACTCGATCCGCCACTAAGAGCCTCCTTAGTAATTTGGAAGGTCTGGATTATTTGCTTGGCTTGATGGATCCGTCTAGTAGCATTGATTTGAAAAATTATTACACATCTAGAATTCAAACTGGCGATATAAAAGGTAAAGTTAGGTTCTTGGAAGAAATTAAAGAGATATTTAGTTTTATTTCCCGAGATACTGTTGACCGGCTCAGTAAAATTGTTCCTAACAATCCTCTGGGAGGCTCTTCAACCCTGGGTCCAAAAGCCATGTCGATGGGTCAGAATAAAATTAGCAGAACACTTCAACAAAACTCCGCCTACTATTTCCCGGAAGTTTTTGAAATAGGTAAGAACCTAAGTTATGGTGCAGATTATATCATAGAGGAAAACAAAACAACCAACGGCATTGAATCTGTAAAAATTGAAGATTTTTTATCACGCCGTACAGAAGAATTTGAAAAATATTTTCAACCAATTGTTGGCTCTGATATTTCCCCTCCAGACACGGGTTATTTTGCAGACGCTTCTTATAGTTATATGACACCTAAAATAATCAGAACCCCTCTCCGGAAGGTAATGAATCAGCCATCGGCTAAGAATGAGAGGTATGCTATTGTATATGACTATGAAAGGTATGCGCAATTATTTACTGATATTGTGAGTATAAATTTACAAAAAAAGGCAGGATTTGTTAGTCCTATTCTTGCTCAAAGACCTGCGAAACAATCAAAGGAAAGTTTTGTATACAGTTCAGCCTTGAGTCTTTTAGAATCAAATTTTGGCGTACAAGTAAAGGATATAGTCATCCCACAATTTAGCCAAGTTAAGGTCTCTACCGGGCTTCCTGGGAGCACAATTATTGAAAAATCATCTGATCAAGCGTGCGGAACCAACTCTTCAGGTAAACTTATACCAGCTATTATAGGTGGCATCGATTCGCTGCAACCTACCACCGATGCTCTAATCAATTCTATAGATTTAGAGCTTTTGTCACAAGATAAGATAAAACTCCCAGGGTATACTACACTAAAGGAAAATGCTCAAGCTGAACGCATCGGTTCAATAAAATTACCATTTGCAATCTTGGGGGAGCTTACTTTGGATCCTGAGTTCGCCCCAGCCAAACTTTCCAAAAAACAAGGGTACAACTCGCTCACCCGCCTGAGAAATTTCCTCAATATTTCCACTGACCAACTGAATGAAGCATTTCAAGAATCCTTGATATCAGCTTTCCCTAATCAAATAAAGAGTATGTTGGCTTTTGCTACTTCTAACGAGAGGGAGATTTTGGGAGACAACGACGGGAATACTCAATATACCGCCACTCGACCACAACTTCAGGATTCAGAGCACTCCGAAGATCCGGGTGAGATGATCAGTTACTACGGGAACGAGGAAAAAATTCCTCCTTACCCCAAAACAGCAGACCCCATGAAAACATATTCTAAATTCTTGGCTTTTTGGATGAATTATAAACAAATTGGGGTTG
>Ga0098060_1000215_pt1 | contig 27902 bp, 40 predicted proteins | sample 21_taG_FD_77063 | JGI IMG/M metagenome (GOLD analysis project Ga0098060, IMG submission 77063) | Marine viral communities from the Subarctic Pacific Ocean - 21_ETSP_OMZ_AT15319 metaG | ecosystem: Environmental > Aquatic > Marine > Oceanic | place: Pacific Ocean | collected 2015-01-19 | reverse complement strand
TAAGAGGAGTAGGTTTTAAAGTTACTACTTCTCCATATCCGTTTATTCCAGTCATATTATTTATTGTTTTTAATTATGGTACAAATATACAAAATATATTTTAAACTACCAAATGTTTTATTATTTATTTTTGTTTGCTTCTTGTAATTCTTTCCATAAAGTCCAGAAGTCAGTTCTATTTAAGAAGTCAGAGAAGTCTTCGTAGTTCTTGTAAGTAACCTCTTTTTGCATGAACCAGAATTGTCTTCTTTTATCACAGTTAAATCTTGCTTTATCTTGCTCCCATTCTGGTAGTTTATCAAATCCAGCTTTGTAGAATTGACAGTGTAATTTCCACTGGTCATGAGCTTCATTATATTGTTCTTCTAAGAAGTCTAATTGAGCTTTTAAATTAGGAGTAGTTAAGTTTTCGTAGTATCTTTCTAGATTAGTTGTCATTTTTTTTATTTTATTGTTATTAATTATACTGCAAATATACAGCTTTTTTTTAATCTACCAAAGTTTTTATAATAAATTTTTAAATAATTTTTCTATATCCTCTAAACTATCTTCGTCAGCTAATACAGTTCCATCTTCGTCAGCTATGTAAAACCATGAACCATCAGTATATATATGGTATGTTAGTTCGTTTTCTAAGTTGATGTCTTTTATTAATGTCATTTCTTTGTTGTTTAATTATACAGCAAATATACGACATAAAAAGGAATAACCAACTATAAAAGCTAAAAAAGTTTAAAACTTATTAACAATTACAGTCGGTTATTAACAATTACTCTAGTAATACCTTTGATTATTTTCCTAATTCCATTGGACAGTGTAATGGCTGAGTACCATTATTTAGCATAACCATACAAGAAATAGCTGGTTTCTTTCCAGCTTTAGCATATCCGAAGGCATATTTTTTATGGTCAATTCCACAACCTATCTGAGAACAGTGTATACGATAGTTAACTCCTACATATATATCTGTATAAAGCTGGGTATGTAAATGACCTTGAACAGTTGACATCATATCTCCTCTACCTTTTGTTCTAGCTGTACCTCCTTCTCCATGTACATACTGTACGTCATCATATACAAATCTTTCACCAAATGTCCAGTTAGGAGCTTCTAATACTTCTGAGTATGTTCTTATCCATTGCTTAGGAATATGTCCAGACTGGGCTTTCCTTGATATAATACGGTCATGGTTTCCTATGCATACATCAGCCACTGGGAACGCTTTTACCCATCTAGCTATACGTTTAATAGCTAATTCTAATTCATCTCCTCCACCTAGTCCATTCGCATCTGTCTCATGATATGATGAAAAATGATTGTCGATGACGTCTCCTATGAATATTACTTGACTACAGTTATGCTCTTTATACATAGCTATACAGTGGTCTAAGTAACTATCTAGACAAAATGGTTCATGTAAGTCTCCTATTACTAGGATATTTCTATTATTTTTATTTCTCATCTTTACTACTTTTGCAGCTTCAGATGGTTTTAATCTCATTCTAATTGATGGTTCTTTTTTCATAGTTGTAATTGTTTTTAGTTATTATTGTTATTCCTTTTTTCTATTGTACGTCCTCCGAAGTATGCTCCTATAGTTGTAATTAATACTATCTGTAATAAGTCAACATATTGCTGAGGTACGTTAAACTGTAAGCTACCAGCATCAATAAACATCATTAATACAGTTGATACTATTAAGAATATTAGCATCATAGGTCTTACGTTTTTACTTAGTTTACTATCAGAAGCCATATCTGAAGTCCATCTATCAGTGACATTTCTTTCTATATCAGCTTCGTATCTAGCTACTAATTCTTTTATTTTTAATTCGGCTGCGAGTTTTTCTTCTTTAGAAGTTATAACGTCATCTAATACATTTCCTACGTTTTCTACTAATTCAGAAGCTCCAGCTGAGAATAATTTATTCCATATACTCATATTATAATCTGTTTTTAATTAATATTTCCATATTGCTATGGTTCATGTTTTCTAAGATAACTTGCATTAATAATGTATGAGCTTTCTTAGAACCTAATATCATATCGTCTTTCCTACTCATTCCAGTTAATATACAACCTTTAGTGTCTTTTGCAGTGTTACCTATATGAAACAGTATAAAGCTTCTATTAGGTACTTCTAAGACTTGTAAGTGTACATATTTATATTTAGTACTATCAGCTCCAGAACGTATACATAAGTCGTATAATCCACATGGAATTGCTGATACATCTCTTCTATTGTTTTTATATGGTAGCTCTAAAGTATCACAGAGTTTAGCTCCATTAAGATATAAACTACCTATAGTGCTATTCTCTGTAAATACTTCTCTTTCTAATATGAAGTTAGCTTTTGGTTTTTCTATATTTTCAAATCCTTGCATATATATTTTTTTTAGTTAATAACTGCAAATATACGAAAACTTTTTGACTTGACCAAATGTTTTTATATTTATTTTAGAAATAATGCTGAAATCTTAATTGTAGATTTACGACCTTTATAGTCAGTCTTCTCTACTTCTTTGATTAATTCTCTTCTGTATTCTACTACAGCTTCTTCAGAATTAGTTAAGTACTTTGGATTTTTCGAGTTTAATTTTCTTTTTTTCATAGTGTTTTCTTTTTTCGGTTAATATTCTTTGTTTTCTTTTTTCTCTTCTTTCATCTATAGTCATGTACATTCTTTGTAATGTATAAGCTATAGATACTACTAGCATTAATATACTAAGACCTTGTTCTACGCTGTCTATTGCTGTTATTGATAGTACTGCAGTCGTTAGACTTGCATGTATTCCTATCTCTCTTATATTTGCTAACATCGTTTAAAAATGTTCTTAGTTTAATTAAATTAGTTTCTTTTACCTTATAGTTTCGTTTCATATAATAATAGAATTTTAGTTAATATATTTGACTATTTAGAATTAGTATAAATAACCTCCTAATCTTTCTAAATCTATACCGTCTTCGTTACCTAAATGTATACCAGTAAAATATGCTGAGCTTCTATCTGGATTAATTTCAGAACCAGTATTAGTCTTATATTCTGGATATTTTATATTGTTCTCACATAATTCAGATAATAATCTTTCAGTATAAAATTCAGCTGTATTTCTAACCTCTTCTCTTAATGATTGAGCTTCACTTTCAGATAACTGATTTCCAGTCTCAGAAGTCTTAGAATATATATTTCCGTTCTGTATCTTAAATCTTAGGAATGGTATACATTCATAGAATGACCAGTGTACCAACATTGGAGCTACATAATCGTCTACTAAAGTTTTATAAGTACCAGATAAAGTACCAGCTGTAATATCAGCTCCTATCTTATTATATAGGTCTGAACCTAATCTAGTATGTACATACTTCTCTTGAGCTACATTTACATAAGGAAGTAGAAATTTAGGGTCTACGTTTCCATTTATTGCTGTACTTTGTTTAAGCTTATTTTCGCTTATCATTAATGCTATCGCCATTTCTTTTTATTTTTATTTATTAACAAATCCTTTATTAACCATATCAGTAGGAGCTACTGGTACTTCTTGTTCATTTGGAGTAGTCTTAAATCCTTGACTTCTTGCAGCTGTAGTAGTAATAACTAAGTCACTTCTTGATGGTTTTTCTCCATTTTCAGTTACCAAAATTACTCTATTCCATTTATGTTTACATGCTCCACCTCCCTTGTACTTCCAAATTGAGTAAGTATCAGCTCCGTCTAGTCCCCAGCCCTTATTAACTGGAAGTTTACCCATTTGTAAAATATCTTCCTTCCTAAAGAGTTTATTTGCTTTAATCATTTTCTGACAAAATTCTCTCTCTGGATTAGGGTTACCTACATATCTATATCTTACTCTGTAAATATTATCATTTTGTTTAGATGTACCGTCTTGTTCTGACTTACTATTAGGTCTAGCTGTACCAGTACTAGCTAATTCTAAATGATTTCTATTTAATTCATTCTCAAAATCAAAATCTTCTCCTTCGTCCATACTATCGTCTTCATGAATAATTTGATATCCTTCCATTGTTTCACCGTTGTTAGCTAGGAAGTCATCTAACTGGCTACTAAAATTTACTGACATTTTTGTCTTTTTACAGTCACAACCTCCTTCACTATCATACTGACAATATGCAGGGTTCTTACAGTCCTTTTTAAGCTCTGTATCAGCATTATCTTCGTCTTCTACTGTATCTTCTAATCCTAATGCTTCAAGCCCTAATTCCTCCCTAATTTCATCAGTAGTCATTACTTCTTTTAATGTAGCCATATCAAATCTTGAAGATACTGGTTTATTTTGTATAAATTCTAAAGGCAAATCCATACCATTTACAGCTAATACTTTTGATATACTTCTTAAGATTACTTCTTGCATTGGCTTTATTACAGTATTTAAATATATTTCAAAAGCGTCATTTAATTCATTAGCATTAGAACCAAATCCATTCTCTGACTTAATACCAAATAACATAGGAGAAGTAACTCTATGAGCTGTTAATACGTTCTGTACCATTAATTCCTGCAGTGCTATAAATTGCTCATGATTATTAGAATTAGTCAAAGGAGTAATCTCTGGAGTTCTAGTTTTATCGTCTGAGAATGATAATATCATTTTACCAGCATTCTGAGAACCAGCAAATTTCTTCTTTAAATTGTTTTCTATTTGGTTTCTTTCTTGAGTAGTAGGTATTCCATTAGCAAAAGAAATAAAATGACCACCAGAAAAACCATTAGAAATATTAGATAAATGGAATTCAGATATTTTACTATCAATTAAAGCCCAGTTACAACCAGCTGAATAATCTGGAGTACCATATAAATCTAAATTAGGTGAATAAGACTTAACATATAATAATTGACTTGGAGAAGTTCTATCATGAGTATTAAAAGCTGGTACAGATACTGGTTCATTATTTCTTAAATCAGACCAGTCAGCACTTACAAAGTACTCTTCAACTCTACCCATAACATTTGGTTTTCCACTCCTAACTCTTTCAACTGGTACATGAAATACTTCTGATATAGCTGTCTTATTTCTGTTATATACAATATTTAGACAGTAAGCTCCTTGTAATTTATAATCAAAAGCTAATTTTTTTACTACGTCATGCATTGTCTCATTAGAATTAGCATTAGCAAAGAATTGCTTAATTTTTACTAAGTTGTTAAGGTCTTCAGTATCAGATACTTCTAAAGATTGACCAGCTACCATCTCAGCTGTAGCGTTAATAATACTAGCATGGGTACTACTTCCATAGTATAAATCAATTAAAAACTGAGGATATAGGTTTCTCCATTCTTCGTTACCGTATTCTATCCAGTCTTTATTAGATACCTCCATTACTTTTGGAGAAATATCACTTTCTAATTTTATATGTCCTATTGTATTTTTCATATTTTATTTTTCTTTAGTTAATTTTTCAAATTTATTATTTGCAGCTTTTTGACTTTTGTATAAGCCCATGAATTTTACTTTCCCATCTATAATTAATTGTACTTTCCAACCTCTTCTACATTTTATTACTTCATTATAAACTGGTAGTATTTCTTTTTCTTTTTTCATAGTTTAAATTTTTATGTTTGCAAATATACAAAAATTATTTTAATTGACCAAATAATTCTTTAATTAATTTCCTCTTCAATATTACACCAACCTAAGCTGGTAGAGGTCAGAATTCTTAGACTAAGCTTATCAATAAATCTATATCCTTGACATTTAGCTAAAAATAATGGAGCTTGACCTCTATAACTTAATAGAATTTTCTCTCTTGTATTTGACCACCTGCATTGATAATCATTCATTTCACATACTTGAGACCACTTTACATGTTCTATATCATTCGAATTTAATATAACGTATCTTCTTTTAGTTCTCATTAGCTTAATCCGTTTATAACTACATTCTGGATATCATTAGATACCATAGAATTTAACTGTAATTTAGTATAATTTTGGTCTAAAGACATAACTTGATTTCTAATCATATTAGAATAACTATCATTAGTACCATCTCCCATTAACCAAACTTGAGTAGCTGTTACTGAATTACTCTGATAAGTAGCTCCATTAACAAAAGTTTGCTCGTTTTGTCCATATCCTACTCTGAATGGGTTATTATGTTTATAATCAGATAACCACTTAGTAGGGTCTGTAATCATTAATTCAGCTTCAGCTTCAGTAGGCATAGCTTGATTAATTCTTAAAGTTGTAGTTACAAAAGAAGCTACTTTACCATGAAAATTTCTATTAGAACCTCGACCTCCTATTGTCATGTTACCTCCTATAGCTCTATCCATTCTAATACCAGTAGATGTCCAGTTAGTAGAAGTAGATAAGTTAGAACCTAAAGAAGCAAAGCTATCACCAGAAGACATTAATCTAATATCAAAAGCATTAGCTAAATTAGAAGCTGTAGCATTAGAACCACTTAATCTAGTACCATTATGAGCTATATATAGTCCGAACCATTTAGAAGTCTCATTATAAGCTATATCATAAAGTTCACATTCATTATTAGCTGAACCTCTACCCCAGCCGAAGTATAGTCTTCCAGAAGCTGATAATCTTATATAGATATTATCATCATTCTGTCCAGCTCCGTCTCCACAGTTCCATATATGTTGATTAGAGCTATGTCTATCTACTCTAAATACACATGTAGTAGCAAAAGGTCTAGAATAAAAGTCTCCAGCTGTATTCCCAGAAGTAGAAGGAGCTGAAGATAGAGCTGATAGACCATCACATGCTATAGGTACATAATTAGTATTAGTTCCTACTTGTTTAGCATGTTCATTAGAACCAGAAAAATCTAAAGCTTTATCCCATGAAGTATCATTAGTAGATACTGGAGGTACATCAGTAGCAACTATCTCAAAAGAACCTACAGAAGAACCATATGAATTAGCTCTAGTAACTGTAATAGTATAAGTAGTATCAGCTGATACATCAGCTAGAGTACCTTGTAATAATCCATTATTTGTATTATATACTAATCCAGAACCTGCAGGAGATATACTTACAGATTGAGACCATGTAGCTCCAGCTGGTAGTAATTGTAAGTTAACTACAGTACCTTCTACATACATAAAGTCTAAAGAAGAGAATTGACTAGGAGTTAAATCAGCATTAATATACGATGTAATCTCAGTATAAGTAACAGCATTTCCATCAAAAGTAGTAGTAGAAGGAGCTGAAGTATGTTGATATGCATTAGCATCATGAGTAGCTTCTGGCATATACCATGTAGTGTTAGTAGGGTCATCAACATAAGTATGAGTATGAGCTGCAGGAGTAGTAGCACTATTTACGATTTCATCATAATATTTAGCTTCTTCTTCAGTAGCGAATAAAGGATAGTGATATACACCGTCTGGACTTTCTATATATCTAAAATACATAGTAGGAGCTGCAGGTTCTAATAAATGTACTTTAGGAGTAGAATATAATCTAGCATTAGTATCACCGAATTTAATACCTAATTTAAAAGATACACCTTCAGCTATTACATATGAAGTTCTAGCATGAGGTACAAATAATGAAGTAGTAGGGTCAAAACTTTCTATAGAAATATATCCATTAGTATCTAGTCCTACTCTCATTTTTATAGGGTTACCATCTAACCAATTTTGTTGATTAGGGAAGTTAGACCAGCCACTTCTCATAGAATATCCAGTATTAGCTCCGTAGTTAGTCCATGAACCATTAGGAGTAGGGTGAAACCAGTGAGAGAATTGATATCCATAATGACCAGAATTTATACCATTTAACCATGCAGCTGGGTCTCCATATACAGTAGAACCATTTACATCATTTACATCAGTACAAACTAATCCAAATCCTATAGTTCCTTCTCCTCTTATATCAAATGTAAAATATTCACCAGCTTGGTCTATAGTTTCTGTAGTTAATATACCAGAATTATTATATCCAGAAGCTGTAGAACCAGCTATATCATTTCCAGTAGGGTCTATAGCATTTCCTCCTAAAGTTATGTTAGTATCAACACCTCCTACGTCAGCTACCATAGTAGCGTAAGGGTCTGATATTACAACTTGTTCAAAAGCTCCTACTTGAAATAGCTCATTTAAAGCGTTTACAACGTCTGAGAGACCTCCTACTGCATTAACTCCGTCTATTGATACGTTTGTATGGTCAAGCTTAGTAAAGTACGTTAAATCACCTAATTCAGATACTATATGAATTGTACCATCAGCATCAGCAATAGCTTTAATTGTATTTACACCGTAAGCAAATCCATTATCTAACATAATAGAAGTACTTGTAGCATCTAATTTAAAGTCAATATTTTCTCCAGTAACATCAGTTCCGTTACCATCTCCTCCATTTGCTCCAGTTAATTGAGATTGTCCATTAATATAATCAACTACTTGCTGTACTGTATAACCTAACTGAGATACTAGCTCTTCTCCTTGTTGATTACAAACTCTATTAGCATTTAATTTTTTAAATAATACTCTAAATGTTACTCCGTCTTCTTGAAATCTATCGTTTCTTTCTACTAATATTCTATCTTGACCATTAAAATCAATTAAAGAAGCTACTACTGTACCTAATGCTTTAGGGTCTACTGTAGAATTAATAAAGAAAATACTTCCACTATCTAAATCTCCATATATTTTTATATTCGCCATTTCTTTTTATTTTTTTATTTGTTAATATACCATGTTAAAGCTCTTAATTTAAGAGTACCTTCAACGTTACTTTTTATTTGAAATCTACATTTACCAGCATCACCTACAGCATTTGTATCAATAGTATCACCTATAAAGAATGATAACATAGGTTCTGATACATAATCAATATCAGCTCCATTTTGCATAGATAAAGATACTTCTTCAATAGAGAAGTCTGTATTAGGAGTAGTACCAGAATGTCTATTAAATAATAATCTACTTTCTAACTGTCCTTCGTCTTCAGCTGGTACAAATGACATAGAAGCTCTAAAGTTTACAAATCCTCTGATATCTAATCCTTCTAAATCAAAGATAATAGGGTCTCCTGCAGTACCAGTACCAGTATGTCCATTAGCTTGAGCTTCTTTCATTCCTAGAGGTCTATTATCAAATAGTCCAGAAGCATCAGTAGTTAAATTTACATCTACAAATTGATTAATTTGAGTAGCATCTATAGTAGTTTCTGTAGCTGTACCAGAAAAATAGAAGCCAGATAACATACCGTAGTAACCTTGAGTTAATAATGTAGCATTTCCAATTACTGCATTTAATTGTTGAGTAGCATAAGTACCATCAGCTTGACCTATTAATACATCATTTTCTGTAGCTGTAGGTAGTCCTCCTAATTCTACCCATTCTGTACCATCTGTAGTATATAATTTCTTATCAGTCTTATTATATACGATTACACCTTCTTCTTTTTTTATTAATGCTAAATCTGAAGTCTCTAATATATTAGGTCTTACTTCATAGCTTGTATTTCTTGTTACTGTTCCCATTTTATTTTATTTTTTTTTTATTAAGGTACGTCTGTCTCAAATACAGCTCCAGATACCGTACCATCATGATTATTATTTGTTTCGTCTAATAAGCTATTCTCTAATAAGAGACATGCTTTTAAGTCATTTACAGCTGATAATCCTCCATTTTGAGTATAACTACTATCATATAAAGGATTTAATCCATCTCCAGAATTATATAAAGAAGCTATTTGATTGCTGTCTAAGGCACTTTCCCAAACAAAGAAGCTACTTATATTCCCAGAATGATATCTTTCAGCTGAAGTCCTCCCAGAACGTCCTACGAGAACGTTAGTAGTGTTATTATAAGTTAAAGTTACATTAGTATTTCCAGAATTACTAGCTCCTTGTTGTACTCCATTAAAATACATTCTCCAGTCACTTCTACTAGCATCAGCCATTACAAAAGTTAGCATATACCATGTATTAGTAGTTAACGTTGTAGTAGTTTGTCTAGTTAATCTATTATTAGAACCAGCTCCAGAAGTTGTACCATTTAATCCATATTTATGTATTTGAGCTTTTAAGTTATTTCCTATCTGAAATCCATATCCATAATATCTATTATGATTTCTACCAACACAAAATAATGGCTCTGAACCAGAAATAGCATCAAATTTAATCCAACAACTCATAGTAACTCCATGAGTATTAAGTTCTGATACAGTATATTGAAAGGTTTTACTAGGGTCTGATAAGTTTAAACTATCATTAATACCATCGAACATAAGACTATGAGTAGAATTTAGAGGTATTAAATCTTCTCCTCCATGAGTTATGAATGAGTTATGGAATTGCATTATAGTTCTGTATCTGTAGTTCTATGAGCATGTATCATTACTTTTAATCCTTGACCAGCTGTACTACTACCGATTTGGTCTATATTAAAAGACATTTTAGAACCTATAGGAAAATAAGTATTATTAGTAAAATCTGGCTGAGAAGTAGATACGTTATTTCCTTGCACAACTTTAAAGCTGTTAGAAGACTGAAACATAGTACTACCATTTTTCTGTACATCTACTATTACATCAGCTCCTACGCTTTGTGAATTTAAACTTAGATACATTTTATCTATAGTTAAATCATAAGGCAAGTAGAAAGTATATACTCCGTCACCAGTAGTAAGGTCGGAGGTTTCGTCACTCAAAGGAATGACTAAACTCTCCGTAAAACCTTTATTACCGTTTTTACCTAAATAATCCATTATCTAGATACAACTACTCTATAAGCTCCAGATGAAACAGAAGCTCCAAATCCTAAAGTAACTACAGAAGCTGAAGTTCTTGAAATATCACAAAATACTTCTGAACCATCAGATTTCTTATAAATAGATACATGTACATCTTTAGTACCTAAGTTGTGAGTACAAGTATGAGAAGTACCAGAACCTATATCTTCAGCGTATCTATAAGCAACTAAATGAGCTGGAGTTACATATCTAGTAGTATCAGCTGAACCAGATAAAGCTTTAGCTTCAGTATCTGTAGCTCTTTCTACAATACCTTTACTGTTAGTAGCTGCATCTGGTAGAATAGCATCTACGTTACCAGTAGTAATAGTACCAAATTCAGTTAAAGATGACGTTACAACACCAGAAGCTAGTGCAGTACCAGTTAAAGTACCAGCATCAGCTACAGCTGTAATAGTAATATCAGATGAACCATCAAAAGCAACACCGTTAATATCTACAGTAGCTGCAAGTTTAGTAGCTGTAGAAGAGTTACCAGTCACATCTCCAGTTACATCACCAACTAAATTAGTATGTAGGTCTTTGTTCATTTCCCACTTATCACCAGTATTATTATAAGTAATAGTAGCATTTGCTCCGTCTATTGTAATACCTCCTCCAGAAGCTTGAGCTGGAGTAGAACCAGAAGCTAATACGATGTTTTTATCGTCTATAGTAACCTCAGTAGAGTTAACTGTAGTAGTCGTACCATCTATCTGTAAATCACCTTTTATAACTACTGTAGTATCATTTCCACTATCTCCTATAGTTAAAGTCTCAGTACCATCATAAGAAGCTAAAACAGTCTCTAAATTAGCTTTAGTTAAAGATACTTTAGAAGTGTTTGCAGTAATTTCGTTAGCTTGAGCTGTAGTTATACCAGTCTTAGCATTGTTATTAGATACATCACCTCTCATCGTATCTAAGTCTGTAGCTGCAGTAACTGTTAAATGACCTACCTTAGTAGCGTCACCAGTTGGATATGAGTTCTTAGAATTGTTAGTAGATACATCAGAAGCTAAAGTATCTAAGTCAATAGCTGAAGTAACAGTCAAGTGACCTACTTTAGTAGCATCTCCAGAAGGATAAGAATTCTTAAGTGTATTAGCTGCGATTTCATTTGCTTGACCAGTAGTAATACCAGTTTTTAATGTATTCGCTGCAATTTCATTAGCTTGAGAAGTTGTAATTCCTACTTTTGCAGTGTTATCTGATATAGCTGTTACTGTAGCACTATCTAAGTTAACAGTCACAGTACCAGATTGTCCAGTACCACCGTCAGTATCTGTAATAGATATGCTAGTTCCTCCTAATACACCAGTGATATCACCGTCAGCGTTAGAAGTTCCTACAGCTACCCAGTCAGTACCATCATGATACTTAAGTTGATTAGTGGTCGAATTAAAGTATAATTCACCTTTTGTACCAGACGATGCTGCAGGTTCTACAGCTGCTAAAGAAATTACAGCTCCTTGAAGTTCATTCTGGTTCAAGTTTATGTTAGTTAAAAAATTCATTTTGTTTTATTTTAGTTATTATTAATTAATTAATTTAGATATGCAATTCCTCCAAATTCTGCAGTAAAACTAACAGTAAGAGTATTGATATCAATATAGTCTACTTCACCTTGTACCTTCGAGTTATAATTGTCGACAATACTTACCGAAGGGAATTTCTGTAGATTATGACATATAGTCCATGTCGATAAGGACTGTATTTGAGTATGCATATAGTGTTTATCAACATTATTTGGAGCTGATACTGGGTCTCCATAAGGATAAATATAATTATCAGAAGCTCCGTCAAGTAATACATACTCTTCTTCTTCATTTCCATCTATATTATGTACATGTAGTTTTCCCATGTCTACTCTTCCTTGTACGATACCATTTTCTTGAGAAGGGGTCAATACATCAACTTCTGTAGAAGGGCTGTTAGAAGCATCGTAAATAGCATTAGGGACTTCGTATGATACTTCATATATCTCATATTTCCAGTAACCAGCTGGAATTAAGTTAATTTGTGATAAATGAGTATCAGATGTTCTATTATAATCTACTTCCATAGAAGTAAATCTAGATTTAACTACTACATTTTTACCATATGCATATAGTATTTTACCAGAGAATTCTGACGTAAATTTAATCAGAAATCTTAGTTGGTCTGTAGGTACATCAGTATTAAATCTACTTTCTTGAGTAGTACCTATAAGTTTTAAAGTGTTCGTTAGTGTATAGTGTATCATATTATTTAATAGAAAAAATTATATATTGTTTTGATTTAAGAATAAAAAAAGAGGAGCAATTAAGCTCCCCTCTTTACAAAGAAAATATGAAAAACACTATTACGAAACAGTTACCGTAAAGTCTGTATTATCAAATGGTACAGAAGTATAAGGAGCTACTAAGACCATAGGGTCAGCTTCTTGTCCGTCCATTGTAAAATCATAACCAGACATATCACCTAGTCCAACTCCAGAAGAAGCTGTACCAGAATTTAATTCTAATCCGTTATTACGTCCTAAACATAATATTTGATTTTTTCCGTTATCTTGTGCATTTAACTCAGCAAAAACTAAAAGTCTTTGAGAAGCTAAAAGTTTAATTTCATTTTGGTCTTCCTTAGTAAGTTTATGAAGTTTCATATTTACTGAAGGAGTATAGTATATGCTACCGTTTTCAGTCGAACCAACAATAGTTTCCGTAACTGAAGCTAATCCTCTTCTAAACTCATATTTAAATAAGTCTGCAGGATTTAAGTCAAAATCAGTTACTTCACCATTAGATACAACTAAAGTCGCAGCACTTAAAGGAGCTAAGTAAATAGCTTTAACACCACCAGTAGAAGTTCTACAGTCGATGCTTCGTCCTCTTGTTAATGCAGTACATGACATAGTTTTATTTTTTTTATAGTTAGTAAATAAAAGGGAGGAGGTTAGTCCCCCCTTTCTGATTATTTGTTATTAGCTTAAGTGAACGATTTCAGAACCGATACCGATTTGAGTTCCTGCAGTATATTTACAGATTACTCTAATGTTATCAGAACCATCGATGTCAGCCATATCTAGCATCTTAAGTGATGACTGGTCTCCTACTAAATCAGTCCCAAAGAATAAATTACTTCTTCTTGCAGCAACTAATTGGTCGTTAGGCATTCCATCAACTACACATAATTTGATACCTTCAAATACTGGAGTATAGTCAGCTGACATATTAAATCTGTCAATATAACCTAGCTCAGACATTTTGTGTATGTAGTTTCTGTAGTGCTTTTGGTTAAGGAAGATACATAGGTCTTCTTTACCTAAAACAGTAGAAGGAATAGCGTCAGCACAAGCTGATAATTCATCTACGATAGTAGCTGCAGTGATTGAACCACCTTTAGCAACTGCGATAACGTTACCGTCTTGAGCAAAAGCTCCAGTTGAAGCTGTTAAGAAACCTTCGAATTCACCACCGTTAGCGTCAGCTCCAGTCCAGATGTTGTTCTCAGTGCTTTCAGCAATAGCGTCAGCTAAGTAAGACATAACAAAAGCATGAAATTCTGGAGTATTTCTGTTGTTTGCTCCAGCTCCCATTTGATTGCTTTCCCATGCTGATAATAAATCTTGTTTACATAATTGTAAATTCAATTTTAAATTCTTTGGAGTAATTACTTTTTCTGATAAAGTAAGTGTTCCAGTTGGAGTAAAATCACAGCTTTCGTCTTGTACGAAGTCAGCTCCTACTAGAGACTTAACGATTGCTTTATATTTTACGTTATCCATAATTGTAAGTTCATTTAGAGACTTACTTTCTTTCATCGCAGCTGCGATATACATTCCAGCATCTTTACCTACAAATGATGAATTGATTGTTGTTGTTGTAGCCATAGTTTTTAATTTTTTTTAAAGTTATTATTTAGTTAAGTTATATAAAAATCTCTCTTGTCTTGTCATTCTTGACAATTCTTTAGAAGATAATATTTTTGTTTCTTTTGCAAATTTGTTAGTGTTAACTGGAGTAGTAGCACTTTCCTCTAATTGAGATTTTAAGTCTACATTTTCAGCTTTTAAAGTTTCAATTTCACTCTTAAGAGCTACGATTGAAGCATTTATTTCACTTAAAAATTCGTCTTTGTTGAATTCTACTTTTTCAGTAGTAGTAGTAGTAATAGTTTTAGGTGAAGCAACTACTGGAGCAACCTCTTCTTCAACTACTTCTTCTAGTACTTCTTCTTCAGTAATTTCTTCGTCTAGTTCAGTCTCTAGCTCAGCTTCTGGAGTTTCTTCTTCTTCTGATAACTCTGGAGCTACTTCTTCAGTAACTTCTTCGTCTTCAGCTGGAGCTTCTCCTTCTACTAAACTTTCAACTATACCTTCTTCAGCCACTACAAAAGATAAGTTATCCTCAGTCTGATATTCACCTACTGGAAGTGCTATAGTAGTTCCGTCCTCAGTAAGAACGTTTACTAATGAACCTTCAGCTAGAACGTCATCTTCAGAAACTATAATAGTACCATCTACGAGCTTAGCTTGAAAAGAAAGATTAGTTGTTTCTTCAGAAACCTCTTCTTTTTTATCTAGTCCTAGAGCTACTAAAATTTGATTTTTTAAATCCATAGTATATAGTTTTTTAGTTAATAATTAGTGTTAGTTATAAATAGAATTAATTTCTATCCGTTTGATTTTCAAAAATTAAAGAATGTAAAGCTTCTAATATTTGGTCATTAGTTGGATTAGATTGTGCTGACATATTTTGCATTTTGTTCACAAAAAATCCCTCTATACTTAGACCTTTAAGTTCTCCAGATTTAATCTTTTTCCACATGTCATCGTTAAGTATTTCCATCTTAACAAACCATGTCCCATCTGGGAGGTCGTAGCCATACATTTTTGACTTATCTTGGTCACCTTCTTTTATCCAACTTTCTACAGTGTATACATCTAAAACGTCTTCTTCATGCTGATATGTAGCATTGTTATTATTGTTATGTTTTAAGTATAAAGCTGCAGCTTGTTTAACAGTTTCTTTAGAAAAATATACATAATACTCGCTATCTGTATTAGCATCATATCTAAATATTTGTTTATTAGGAATTAAAGCTGGTGAAACTAGACATCTTTGCTCTTCGTCTATCTTAGCTAGAGTTAAATTCATTTTCTTATCGTCATTAAAAAAAACAAAATTTTCTTCTATAGCTGGAGTAGTAACTAGAGAAATAGCTGAGATTGTTAAATCTAAGTTATCTTCTGCAATTACTAGCTCTATGATTGATGTTGATTTTCCTTTTTCCATATTATTTAATAGAAGTTTTTTATTTGTATTTGATTTTAACGATTGCAAATATACAAAAAATAATTTACATGACCAAACATATCTAGTATTTTTTTCTTATAGTTTAATTTTGATACTATTAGGACTAGGTTAAAGTTCTAAAGGTCTCAATTTTAAACTTTCATTATACTTATTATTAGTATTATATATATATATATATTATTAATATATTAGTAGTATATACTGACAGTTTAATTTTGAGACTATTAGGAATTACTAGAGAAGCCCTATAGTTTAATTTTGAGACTATTAGAGAGTAGCTCTTTCTCTAATTTTACTTAATCCGTCTTGACTATCAGTTATTTCATCAGTAACTACATAAGCTTTTAATGGAGCTTGTTCTTCTCCTTTACCTAAAGCAAAGTTACCAGATAACATAGCTGGAGCTGGAGCTTGAGCTTGTACACCACCTACAGAACCTCCACTATCACCAGTAGGAAGCTTAGTAGATAATATATTCTTAACATTTGCTAGACCACCAGCTAATACAGTACCTGCAGCTACAAATTTTAAAGCTGTAGAAGGAATAGTCTTATCTTTCATTACTTCAGATACACCTTGATAAGTATTAATTAATGTCTGAGCTACTGCTAATTGTTTATTCTCATTTGCTAATTTACCTACAGCTCCTGCAAAATTAGATATGATATTTAACTTTTGATTTTCAGTTAACTCTACTACTTTTGTAGTTTTCTTAGCGTTATCTCTTACTAAAGCTTGATATTTATTTTCTGCAGCTTCTTTTAATTTTAATTTTTGCTCTTCAGTTATTTTCATATTCTCTATCTCTCTTAACTGCATATCTCTCTGGATTTCTAACTGTTTTGCAGCTCTTTCTTTTTCATCTTCAATTAATAACAAAGTAGTCTCATTTTCTAGAGCTAATAACTTATCTTGAAAGGATTTAGTTTGTTCTATTATTAAATCTTGTTCAGCTTTTAAATTATCAGCTTTTAATTTTTCAGCATCAGCTTTATCTTTTGCAATTTGTTTATCTGCAGCTTCTTGTTCTCTTACTAATGCTATCTCTTCAGATTTCATTCTTTTTCTTTCACTAAAGTTACTTCTTTTAATTCTAAATACCTCAGCTTCTAATCTAGCTTCTTCGTCTAGATTTTCTTTACTAGATTTATTATATGAATTTTCTTCCTTTCTAAATCTTAATTTTTCTTCAGCAACATGTAAATCTTTTTCTAATTGCATAGCTGCAAGTTCATTAGCTTTCCTCATAAATTCTAATCTTTCTTCTGTATCAAAATTTTCTATATCTCTAGCTTTTAATCTTAATTCCATCATTTCAGCTTCAGCTTTAGCTTTAGATACTTGAGCTTCTCTTTCAAATATTTGAAGAGCTAATCTATCTTGTTCTAATTTCTTAGCTTTAGCCATTTCTTCTCTTGTAGTTTCTCCGAATTCACCTATACCTTTTTTTACTTCTTTTAATCCTTCTTTAAATCCATCTAAGTCACCAGACATAAGCTTAAATAGTGATTTACCGACATTAGAGACGATATCAGTAATATTTCCTAATACAACACCTAATTGAGCTGAAATCTCTTTAAATTTACTAGCTCCAGCTTCACTATCTCTAAAATATTGAGTTAAAGAACCTATAGCAACTAAAAAAGCTCCTATTCCAGTAGATATTAATCCAGCTTTTATACTACCAAACATTAACTTAGATACTGGTATTATCTTCTGAAATCCAGTTTTAATACCATTTAGAGACATTCCAAATAAAGTAAAAGAACCAGCTGTATCTTTAGCTTCTTTGTTTAAGTCTTTTACGTTTTTTTTAGCTTCTTTAGTATTTTTTGCAAGTTTTTCGGTATCTTTTGCTACCTTACCGATTGTACTTTTTACTTCATAAGTGATAGTTTTCTTAGCCATTGTTTAATTTGTTGTTAAATTAGTGTTTAAATCATGTATTTGCTCTACTAAATTAATAGAAATACTCCATGTAACGTTTTTAGTAGCTCCTACTCCAGATAAAAAGTCTTGAACCATTACTACATATATTTCTCCAGTATCATAATCAGTAGTACCAGTATCTGAATTAGCTTGAGTACCGTCAGCTACTCCTAATCCTACGTTACCTATATTATCTACTAAAGGAGTATCTATAGTTAAATCTGATACATTTGCTACTCCAGAAGAGTTCTTAGTAACAGAACATTTAAATTCAGTTAGATATCTTTGTCCAGTACCTTCAGAAGAACCTATTACTGTACCTTTCATAAATCCTATAGAATTATTATGCATTGGAATACCGAAAATACCTTCTTTACCAGATAAAGTTAAGTAATTTAAAGCATCAGCTATTTTAGTATCTCCAGTAACATGGAAAGTAGTAGTCTGAGTTCTAAATTTAGATAATCCAGTAGTAGTAGTAGGTAGTCCATCGTCTTTAGAACCTCCTATAATAACTTCTCCAGTTCTAATAGCTTCTGCATTACTTCCAGATAAGATAGCTGCATTATTTACTCCATTTGCTACTGTATTATCATTTCCAGATATGAATATACTATCATTCTGTCCTTTAGCTTCATTATTGTTACCATTTATAGTAGCATTAGTTACTTTTGCATTAATTTTGTTTTTTATACCAGATAAATTATTACTATCTAGATTAAATTCTTTAGATAAATTAAAAGATGTATTATCTACTGAACATGTACCAGTAAATTTATTATATTTATATCCATAAGCTTCACATGAGATTTGATTAGGATTTACTTCATTAGTTCCATCTGTAAAGTATACTCTACCTACTCCGTCTATTCTTTCTGGTTTTATTTTAAATCCTTTTTTAAATTCCATTATGGTATTAGTATTAATTCGACCTTAGATATTCCATTTGGCTTATAGTCGATGTTATTCACTCTATATTCTCTATTTTTTAACATTATTTTATCATAAAATCTAAATGCAGCTATATCATTTGCTGATAATACAACTTCTGTAGTAACTACCTTAGTATCTACATGATATAATTCATCATAATAAGCTCCCCAGTATTCATTAAATAAATTTCTTACACCTCCATATCCTCCAAATATCATAGGACATGCTTTCCAGTTTAAATCTAAAGAACCTACATTCTGAGGAAAATCTGAGAAGTGAGAGAATTGTAAGTAAGTATATTTATTACTAAATGACATATTTCCATTCTGAGCTGGTGATGTATAAGGAAATCCTCCATTTATTCTACCATTATCATATAATATTCTAGGTAGATTTTCATATGAGCTTAATTCTGTATTATCTTCATTAGATTTATACATTACTGGAGTTATCATACTAGACTGTCCTTGTTTTATAGGTTTCATTAACGTAGGAGCAAATATTACAGTATCAATAGTTTGTTCTCCTCTTAAAATTGTTAAATTAGAAGCATCAAATGTTTCTGAACCATACAAATAAGGTTTATTATTAGTCTGAGGTATAGCATTAGTATAAACATTAGAAGCATGGTCATCTTCGTCACGAATATAAGTAAAATGAGACGTTTTAACGAGTTCTAAGCTCTTTATGGTATGTTGACCTCTATTTTCTTTCATAGTCCAGTCATGCGTCTTAATATCGCTATTATAGACAAATATATCGTTATATGGTTCTATGATAAATGACTTACTATCCATTGGATTAGGCATAGTAATTAAATTAAACATATTAAATAGTGATTTAATGAATTCCCATTGTTTAATATCTCCTCTAGCTGATTGTAATAAGCTTTCAGCATCTACTCCTATACTTGTTACATCAAATCCAACTCTATTAAAAAGCTGCTGCCAGATTGATACATCACCAGTAGTAACTTGACTAATATCATTTTGATGAGTATCTCCTTTACCTTGTAATTCTAATGTTTCTCCTGCATTTAATGTAACTGTATTTCCAAATGATACTAATTCAATACCTCCAGAACCAAAGAAGCTATTATTAGGTGATATAGCTGTAGTCATTTCATCAAATACCTCTTCTGTACCATCAGCTCTAGTTACTAAAGCTCTAGTAGTAATATTTCTAGTAGTGAAAGCGTCATCATTAAAGAATTGTAAAGATACTCCGTAAGTTACTTGTTGATTATTAGTAGTAGCTGTAAATATTCTGTTAGAAGTATCATAGAAGTCTGAATTATTAGGATTTAAAGGACTATTGATAAAAAAGTTTTTATATCCGTTACCTCCATGATTATTTTTATAATATACTCTCTGACCTCCTCTCCACTCTTGAGTAATTAACTTATCAACACCACTAGAAGCTCCATTTCCTTCACCAAAATTAAAATCCATGAATAGCTTAGTGAATTTATCTTGTTGCATGAAATTGCTTTCATATTTAAATCCTGCAGCATCAAATATTTTATCTACTAAGTATTTAACTTGTATAAATGGTCTAAAAGCATCTTCTAACCTACTCAAATTGAATGAGTTACCAGATACATCTAAAGAACCAGTATAATCTACAAAAGGATATTTTAATACTGGAGTAATTCCTAAGTCACCTCCACCATCATAAGCGAATGAAGTACCAGATAAATTATTAGTAAGTTCTAGTTCACCTATCCAACTATTTTCTATATTGTCTGAGTTATAATCATGTTCTAATTCACTTAAATCTAAATCAGAAAAAGCTCTTTCTTTTAATGTATCAGCTAGTGATATTACATCTGAATATAAATGTACATTGTATACTGGTTCGTCATCTACAAAAGATATATCATTTAATTTTAAAAATCCTTCAAATATTAATATACCATCTTCAGATATTTTAGCTTTTGTTTGTATTAGTGGATTAAATGTCTTAACTTTGTCTTTTACAGATACAGTTACATCATATAAATTAAAAAATACTTTATTATTATTCTTTGTAGCTGGTAGACTAAAGTCTTTTGAGTAAGATTGTACTTTTTCAGTAGCATTCTTAAAGTTATCTATACTTAATTTTAAAGGTATATCGTCATCTTTAAATAAATCTAACATTTCTTGACCATCATATATATCTGAATAACTAAATGTAGGAATAGCTAAACTTTCCATAATAGATACACTATCTATACTAGCATTCTTATTAGTAAAAGGTGAATACTGTATAATTAATACTTCTTCAGTAGATTGAGCTTCAAAAGTGATAGTATTACTACCAGCATTAGTAGAAAATGAAGTAAAATCACCTCCACCTAGTGTATCAGTTCTTCCTTGTACTCCTATTACAAATAATCCAGCATTAGCTGAAGAAGTAGTACAATTTATAGTTAAATCATATGATTTTAAAGGTACTAAGTTATAAATCTTCTGATATATACCAGAATGACAGTTAAATGTATTATTACTAAAGAATAGTACACCAGTCTGAGTATTTCCTAGTCCTTGTTGTATTTTTGTGTTACCAAATAGATTAGGAGGTTGTACATATGAGAAACCTCCTCCATTTGCAGTATTAAATCTCTTCCAGTTACCATTAGCAACGTCACTATCCATAGCATTTGAGCCAGTATCAGAAGTAGTATCGCTAAATGATGGGTCTAAGGGTACAGTCTGAAATAAAGAACCATCAGCTGCATGTTCATTCTGAATAGGAGTAGCTGTATAAGAATAACCGTCCTTATATTGAGGATATAGAGCTAATTGTATCATATTCTTTGAGTATTTGTATTTTTAGATTTTTCTATAGTAAAAGTATGTTGAATTAACTTATCATTAGCTTTAGTTTTTCTAGTTATACTATCTGAAGTTAATAATACTGGTTCTACATATTTATTTACTAATCCAGTTAAATCAGAAGCTTCATTTTCATGTATTATATAAACTTCTGGAGACATTACTAATTGTTCTAGATATATTCCTTCTTCTTCTGTAATATAATCTGTATTTATTGTTATACTTTCTTTACTAGATACGTTAAAGCTTCTTAGACCTCCGATTGAACCATTCATAGAGTACGATGTACTATTCCATGTACCAGAATGCTGAGTATAATTTTGTCTTTTGCTATTTATTGTTCTAGTTGATTTTTTATTAAAAGTATAGTAATCAAATACGCCATATTTATTAATCCATGCTAATCTAATTCCTTCATAACCTTTACAGTCATTATCAATTAATTCTATGTTGTATATTTTAGATATTTCGTTCCCAGCGTCATCAAAAGCTTGTATATCATAGTTTGTAGTACCAGATGGTATAATATAACTTGCATTTTGTAAATTTGCAGGATATACACCAGCATATAATCTCTTATCATTTCTATTTTGTGAATTAGATTGAGGACTAGACATAAATCTAGTAGATAAAGATATTCCGTTACCTTTAAATGATATTTTAATAAAAGATACTCTACCATCAGTACTTCCAGAAGTACCTACTTTAAAATCTTCTTTAACAGTAGTTAAATTATCGAAAAATCCTATAGTACCATAATCATTCATTCTAGCATATAGTTTAGTAGGCATATCAGATAAGAAACATGCATCAGTATCATTTAAAATTAAATTATTAGCATCTAAATTATATCCATAATCTAAAGTACTATTAGATAAGACATCTGATTGAAATAAATAACCATTATATATTAGTCTATGGTCATCAGCTACAGATTGTCCACTATCAGATACAACACCACCAGCTGTATCAGAATATTCTACTTTAAAATTAACTACAAACCAATTCATTCCAGTATCGTCATCAGAAATCTCATCTATTAAATGTATTGAATGATTTATAGACATTCCTTTAAATGTAGTACCAGAACCTTCTCTCATGGTATCTACTTGACTACTTAATATAGATTTTAAGTCCATTATACCAACTCCATTAGCATTAGGTGATACCTTAACTGTATTTATTAAGTTACTTGAAGATATAGCGTTATTTGAGCTTCCTAGTATATGTATATCAGCTACATACTTTACTTTAAACTTAGTAGCAATAGCTGTAGTATCACTAACTGTATAAAACATAGAAGAAGCTGCAGGAAGGAGCTTATATTGAGGTTTTTGTATAATTGTTAAAGCCATTTATTTTATTTTAGGGTCTATTGATTTTAAAAAGTCTTTTTCTATACTATCTAATAGATTTTTAGGAAATTTAGTCAGAACGATATGTAGAGGTTTTGAGAAGAAAGATAATCCTCCATATCCATTAACCATTCTATACCTACTCATAGCAAAAGCTAAAGATTTTCTAGTTATGAAACGTCCAGTCTTTTTAGAACGTCCTCTTATACCTTTTTTCTTAATCCATTTTTCAAATACAGAAGTTGGAGGAGGTGAATTCTTATAAGAGTAAGGTGATTGCTTTTTCTTACCAGTTTCATCTATATAATATTGTTTTGTTTTGTTACCAGAAACTCCTTTATCCATAAATTCCCCATAATCTGACATAGAGAATTCTAGGATATAAGAATTTCCTCTCTTAACTAATTTGTAGGATATACTGTCTTCTAATTTACTTCCAGTAACTCCTTTAGTTCTTAATACGTTTTTAGCATTAGCTACAGTCTGTCTACCTACAGACCTCAAGTAATTCTTTGTAGCTTTTAAACTCTTCATTATGATACTATAGGAAGGTCACAACTTTGGTAGTCATTATCAACTATAATAGGTACATTTACTACCCAGCCAGTTAAAGAGTTATCAAATCTCTCTACAAATGGTTCAATAGTATAATTTCCTTCTGTATAAAATCCTTCATACGTTTGATTTCTTAAAAGTGACAGAATGTCAGTAACTATTTGTAAAACATCTGACAAAACGTCTTCTTCACTTTCTGTATCTTCAGTAACTATATCACAAATGAATATTTGAAAATTCATAGTCATCGTAGCTTCGTCAACTTGTACATTTAACGGATTTACATGCATTAGAGGAAATTCTGTAAATTTTTCTAAGTCAAGTTCGTAAATATCACCAACTGTAGTAGAATGTATCATTAAATGGCTTGTACCTATGTCTCTAAAGAGTTTTAAGGCATTATTAAATGTTTTTGGGGTCATAGTGTATTATTATGTTGTACGTCTAATTCGCTTTCGTATGTTAACCATGTTAAGCATTCGTATAGACTTGTATTAGTAATTTTATTTAATTTAGTTATATCTTTATTCGTTAATCTGTATATTATTCCATACCATGACCAGTTACTAGCAAAATCATTAGTTACTACTGGTCTATCTTCGCTTTCTTCATTATCTTCTGTATCAAATACGATGGAAAAATTTTGAATAGTTCGTTCACGAAACTGCAAAAAAAAACCATAGCATTTTGTACTTGTATTCCAGACATATCCATAAAAAGCCGACTTCTCCTTTGTTGAGTAGTAGCATCATATCCTTCTATAATATAATAGTCTTTATGGTCTTCTACAATAGGTCTAAATAGTACTGACATTATATTAGCTAAGTTATTTTCTATTCCATTCTTTATAAATGTCTCTATATCGGCATATTCACCTAATGATATATCTTCTAACGAAGGAATAAAGCCATATTTAACGCCATGTAACGTAAAAGTAGATTTAAATGACATATCTTTATCTTCTTCCATGTCAGATAGTATCTTAAGCATTCCTAATACATCTTCTAATCTTAATTGCTTAATAATATCTTTAGGCATATCAGAAAACATATTAATAGTATTAACAGCTTCAGCTGTAGGAGATAACTTTCTATATTCTAATAGTCTTCCTAATTCCTTTAATGATACATCATTCCACGAATTAATTAGCTTATACTCCTTTTTCTGTTTATTTATGTCTACTATTACGTTCATATTATATAATAGAATTAGCTAAAAAGTAGTTTATTTAAAGAAATTTTAAATTATTTTACTCTAGTAAAGTAAAGTTTTTTAAAAAAAAGTGTAAAAAAGTTTGGTAGTTATAAAATAGGTCGTATATTTGTATCATAATAATTAACTAATAAAATAAAAAAAATGAGAACAAGAATAACTTTCAACAAAATATCTGAGACATCAACTGGAGTACCTATCGCTGAATGTTCAATAGACCTTTGTGATAAAATGTACAGAAGTAACACTATAGTAAGAATTAAAGTAAACATTACTCATCATGCTGTTAAAGTAACTTCAGACCATACTATGTCAGACTTAAGGTTCATAGCTGAAAGCTTAGACGAAGATAGAGTAAGAAACTTCGGTATAGAAAAAATAACAGCTCATAACATTTTACAAGCTGGATTACAATTTTAAAAAAAAAGTGTAAAAAGATTTGGAGGTTTAAAAAACTTCCTTATCTTTGCACTATAATTAATAACAATAAAACTAAAAACGATGAACAGAGAATTAATAAAAAACCTAAACTCACTAAAACAAGTACTAACTTTAGGAATGATAACTGAAGCTGAATATAACGTAAGATTTACTAACTTAATGAATGCTCATAATGTAGAATACAAAAGAGCTGCAAGAAATATAAAACACTAATAATAATAAATAAAAGAAAATGAGAAATAAAGAAAAAATGAGAAAAAGAAATGCTAATAATTTCAACTCACAAAATAACGACAGAAAACAAATGGAAATAGCTAGACGTAAAGCTAGAAGAAATAAAAATAAATAATAACTAACTTAATAAATAAAAAAAAATGAATACACTAGAATTTAACTATACTATAAAAATGAATAAAGTATCTATCTTTATTAATAATGAAAAAGCTGGAGCTATCTCTTTTAATGACGGTAGAAAGATTACAGCTCTTAAGTACTCTCACATATCTAAATTCAACTTAAATGATAAAGAGATTATCTTATACGCTACAAGTCAAGAAGACGCTACTATGAAGACTAGAAAGTACTTATTAGACTACGACTGTTATGAAAGCTAAATACATGACAGAAGAGGAGAAGCAGGAATGGAGAGATAAAGCTCACAGACTGTATAAGAAAGCTTCAGCTATTGTAGAAGCTAATCCTAAAAACTACGACCAGAACCTCGTATTCAAGCTTATGTCAGCTGAACAACATTGCTTAGACAGAATACGAACAGATGAAAGAGCTAAACTATTAGATAACCTAACTAAAATTAAAAAAAGATGAATAAAAAAATGACAGATTTTAAAATAAGACTATTAGAATTACTAAATTTAGAGTATGAATTATTAGATAATAATCCTTCTGAAGATGACAGAAAATGTATCTATACTAGAATAGAATTGATTGCTAAATTGTTAAACGAAACATATTATAATAAAAATTAAAAAAAACATTAAAATAATTTGGTAGTATGTAAATAAGTTGTATATTTGTAGTATAATTAAACAAATAAAAAAAATGACTACAAGAAACTACTTAACAAACTTAATCAACGAAAAAGCTAACATCTCTATGGACACTGTAATAGAAGTAGAGGGGAAAGAATGGGGACTTAATATAATACCTCTAGAAGCTATAGTAGAGACTATCTGTAATATGGATAAAGCTACTCAAAAGAAATGTATCAATAACTTAACTATGATAGATTTTAAAAATGGAGATGTTATGCACTTCTTCACTTACATAGCTAAATTCATAGCTAAATAAAAATAATTAAAAAAAAACTGTAAATATATTTGGTTATTAAAAAAAACCTTGTATATTTGCAGTATAATAATTAACTTAAAAATATTAAACATGACAAAATCAACAATAACTTACAGAGAATTTACTTACATAATATTAAGAAGCCAAAAATACACAGACTACATTCAAGAACAAGGTCTTAGTATTGTAAGAGATGATATGAAATTTGCTTATACTATATTTCACCAGCAATTCGGAGAAGCTCCTTTAAAAGCTTTTGGTTCTACAGTTCAATTAAACTCATTTGAATAATGGAAATTAAATCACTAAACTACGATAGGAGCTGTATCATACATGAATTAAAGGTACAGCTTCTACAAGACAATAAAATGACTTCAGATATATGGAATGCTCTATTTACTGAAGAACAATACTTATATCAACTAATAACTGTAATACATCATGACTAGAATTAACTCTGGAATACCTACAAAAGAATTAGTAGACATGCATCTACTAGCTGAACATAGAGAAATAAAACGTATACCTAACTGTATCAAATCTGGACGCTATAGCTTAGATAATATGCCTTCTACCTTTCGTATGGGTACTGGTCATGTTAAGTTCTTCTATGATAAATTACAGTACTTACATAATAGATATTTAGATATATATGCTGAATGTGTTAGTAGAGGTTTTAATGTTACTGACTATTCTGCATGTTTTGACGATTTACCAGCTGAATTATATAATGATTATGTACCAACTGATACTGATAGAATGCTTATTAGAGAACGTATTGCACTACGATTATCTGAGTATAATGAAAAAAAACAAAATAAAGTTAAATAAAGTTTGGTAGTTAAATAAAAGTCTGTATATTTGCAGTATAATAATTAACTTAAAAAATAAAGACATGACTTATCAAGAATTCACTTTAACAGTTTTAAACTCAGTAGACTACTTACCTTGTAAAGACGATATGATGTTCGCTTACACTATCTTTCACCAGCAATTCGGAGAAGCTCCTTTAAAAGCTTATGCTTCTACAGTTGCATTAAACTCATTTGAATAATATGAAAAATACAATTAGAAAAACTCTAGACTTCTTAGTAGGTCTAGCTATTGTTGGAGTAGGGCTAGTATCATTAGCGATGCTAAGCTCTATTATTGACCATGCTACAGAAATGCTATGGAGACTGTTTTAAAGCTCTCTATTGGATTATTAGTAATATTTGATGTATATGTATACTGGAAGGTATATAATGCTTTAAATGAAAGCTATGTAGTTATATTGAGTATTACTGTATAAAGTATTTACCAGTATTCTGGTCTATCTCATAATACATTCTCATC
>Ga0098060_1000210_pt1 | contig 28176 bp, 41 predicted proteins | sample 21_taG_FD_77063 | JGI IMG/M metagenome (GOLD analysis project Ga0098060, IMG submission 77063) | Marine viral communities from the Subarctic Pacific Ocean - 21_ETSP_OMZ_AT15319 metaG | ecosystem: Environmental > Aquatic > Marine > Oceanic | place: Pacific Ocean | collected 2015-01-19 | reverse complement strand
TATATTGCGTTTATTTCGTATATTATAGTCACACTTTGCCCGCTAATCCACGCTTGGCAGTCTCTTTCATTATACAAATATACAACAAATAAGTCAATAAACCAAGCATTTTATTCCAAATAAAGGAAAAATAAATAGGGAAATAGAGGACCTTAAGGCTTCATTGGCACGATTCCGACGCTTCATTGCGTGACATTTAGGTACGCCTATACTTCGGATTCAACACGCTATGTGTAGTAAAACCCACTTAGAAAAAAAATTTTGCCTGCACGCGTCTAGGTAGTTATTAAGACACCTATATTATAGAGTTATTTGGTAAGCCTTGTGATTAAATATATGTAAAATCTCACGATATTCAATGAATTAGGCGTGCACACGTCTATTGGGTATCACACTATGTCTATTACAAGAGAGCACAAAAAAAACTCTAAATATAGAGTTCGTGTGTCATTTGAATTGCTTGGCTCGAAGAGCCTTATTTTGAGGGTCTGGAACTATTTTATTCCAATACAGAGAGATTTCTCATTCATCATTTCAGAAAGTCATCTTGATTTAAAAACTTTTTTATCTGGTATATTGTGAAAGAGCAGATGATTATTAATGCTATGTAATCTATCATTATTTTATCTTAGATAAAATCATTAGGGAGTTTCACTATAGGGACCATCATATGGTGTATATGTTCGATTCGTGGATGTTCCATCGTTAGAATCCATGGCATCATTATCATCATCATCACCATGCAGAAATCTTTTTATTTCCTTTTCAATCTTCGTATCATTATCATCATCATTTCGTTTTACGAAATCATCTTCTATAGTGTTTGCCTTTAGCATTATATCAATAGAATCCACTACTCCATTCACGTGAATCATTTGCAATATCATTCTCTTGAGATTGTAATGAAATGCCTTAGCAATGTTCACTATTGTTAAGATTATATTTTTCAACACCACCATCACTCCACTATACTTCACTACACTTCACTACACTTCAAACACTTGAACCACCTCTTCATCAATCTCTTGATTAATCTTGGTTCTCTATATAGCATTAAGTATAATATATCACGATTCAACGCTTCTTCTCGTTCACTCATCATCACGCTCCCATTCAACGGGACTACCCATCACCATGAAACTATTCTCATCTATTTGACGGATTTCAAAGCTCTTATCTTGAATGTAGTTACGTTGTACTAATACTATTTCCTCAAATGGTATCACTTGTTTGAACGGATTATTGTTAGATAGTTTGTCACCTTGAAAGTTCGACAGAACTTTCGAGGACTCTAATGATAAAGTTATCAATGTAGATTGCGTTGGATTCTCATCACTAGATAGTGGTGATAGTAAGAATAACGATGATAAAATAATTTTTTTACCTCTCATTTATGTTTCCTAAATCTAACGGGTTTCGGGTTGAGGATTACTGCATTCATCCTCTTAATGATATATATAACCAACTTTAATTAAAATACAAAAAATTTTTTAACTTCCTCTATTCTGAGATTTTATAGTCGTAAACTTCCTCAAATTCCTCTGTTTTCAACATCCTGATTGCATCCCACGTTAACTTCGTACATACCTTTGCACATATCTGACAACCTATACACTCATCGAATCTTATCTGTACTGGTGGTATTGGTATATTGTATTTGTCTTTTGGTACTGGTTCTATACAATCTACTGGACAGAACGGTACACATACTTGACAACCTGTACAATTATCTTCATCAACTACTGCTATTAGTTTTGGTTTTTTCTTTTTGTGATTTATTTTTGATGCGGGGTCTGGAACTATTTTATAATGGTCATACATTTTACGGATTAAACATATCCCATACGTGTTTAACAAATAACCCAACGAAACCTGTACCTATGATACCTCTCCACTTTGACGTTGATTGTCTGAATTGTGAATTTTGTTTTGTTTCGGCCCATAATCCTGTATGTGGGTCAAACATATTATCCTTAATGAATTTTAAATCTGCTCTGTTCTTCATATGTTCAGCTTCATTATGAATTTTTATTTCATTAATGGTATTCTTTATAGTATCTATTTTCTCGTGTATTAAGTCAAATTCTTTTCTATCTGATTGGTTCAATGTTATCCCTTATGTGTTTTTCCACCACACTATCCCGAAGATTATCAAGAGTAGAATTGGTAATATTATTTCCATATATTTCACTAACCATGAAGTGAACTCTTATATAAATATTACTCATCAGTAGTTTCGTCCCAAACTTCCTCTAGTTTTTTGCGTAATAAAGTAACATTTTGTGGTGTTGTTAACATACGACCAGTTGGTTTAACTATGAAGAAACAATTGTAACATAACAGATATAAATTCTCTAATGCATAATTACTAGAGTCACCGTCAAGAAAATTAATCATATACGGTCCTCTCATATCTTTTTCTCTGTAGTCATCATAACCACAGTTGTTACATTCTTGTTTTAGATATCCATCACGTACTACTCTTTCTTGTAGCTTCCAATGTGGGTAGTTGGGATGTTTACCATCAAACAAATCTTGTATCTTTACACCCCATCCTGTGTTACCTTTAGTCGTGATACCTTTCCCGCTCTGATTCTTATTGTTCTCGAATAAGTCATACATTATAGCATACTTCTTGAATGTATTATAACTCACACCAAGATGTATAGCTGCAGCTCTAATAGATAACGTAGACCTGATGGCCCATTCTATTCTACTCTTTGGTATAGGTTTACTACGAAATGGATTCTTTTTCTTTGATTTATTTTCGTAGTCGTGTAACTTATTTAAATCTGACATTAAGCTTTCTTTCTATACTTTCTTGGCTTTGGTTTACTATATTGATTTGTTCTGATTTGTTCTTTTAAATCCACTAATGTTTTATTAAGTTGTTTAACTCTATTAGTGTGCATGAATATCATAGATACAACACCTAAAGAACCTCCACTAATAAAACCAATCAGAAAGTAAATTAACTCAACTTTCATTAAATCTCCTTTACTGACTCCTCAGCTGCTTGTTTTTCTTCTTTGATTTCTTTTTTGAAATCTTTTTTCTTACCACCATCATAATTGTAAGCATGTCCTTCTTCTATAAGAATATCATTAATACTAACCCAACCATCAGATGATAAATCAATATTACTATCGGGATTGTTAATTGATTCAGTAATCGAGTCACCGACGTATTCAGGTGAGACAAATACTTCACCAAGAACTCTACCAAATTTACCTGTCCCAAATGATATAAGTTTGAACTTTCCTGCTTCGAGTAGTTCTTTGTTTCTTGCTTTTGCTGCAAGACCTTTTTTCTTTTCATCTAAATCTCGTGTTCTTGATTCCCACGTATCAATACCCATATATCTAATACGCTTCTTTACTTTTAAATCAAAACCTAAATCGATATAACAATCGATTGTGTCACCGTCTAAAACTTTTATTAATTCTGCTTCGTACTCTCGTGTTTCAAGTTTTTTACCCATTAAAGTTCTCCTAATATATACTTTTAAATAAATATCAGTATAACGGAGAATGAATGACTTGTTACTTTTTCTTCGGTGTTATATTATAAGCTATATCTGATAGTTTTTCATTTGTATCATTTAGTAATGTACTATGTTGATGTATTACAATAACATCTTTCTCAGATAATTCTGTTGGGTTTTCTTCAAAATCTTTTTTAACAATGTCTGCTTCAGTTTGTAGAACATTTGCTATATCGTTTAACTCTTTTACTTGGTCTGCTGTTAATATATCAACTATTTTGCTCATTTTCAAAATCCTTTACTAATTCTCGTTCATTACTCCCGAAAGCTCTTTTATATACGGTTTTACCACCATCAGGTGATTCATATATATAACGTTTCTCTTTATCATCAACAATATCCTCAGCTAACTTGTTTTCGTAATATTCTCGTACCCATCCATCATTATATGGACTATTTGCTTGAACTTTATCTTCTATATCTGACATAATTTTTCCTTAAAAATCATCTAACTTGGTAGATTCACCTCTCCACCATTCAATTTTACCTATTGTTTTATTTGGTTTTTTATATTCTTTTACCATAAACAATTTATTAAATGTATCATTATCTAAATTTTTTTGTAATCTAAAATACGTGTGTGCCTCTTCATAATTACTCGTTTGTAATTGTTTTGTATCTATTACTTCTTCATTACACAAAAGCTGCCAAGTCATATTGTTCTCCTTATTCTAAAATTATATAAAAATTCTCACTATTGTCAAACCAAGATGCAGTTAATCTCATTGTATCACCAATCATACTTCTTACTGGAGCTATCATATTATTAACTTCACCTTTACTATTACTATAACTAATCATATTTGATGTAGGTACTTCTTGACCATTAAAACCTATCATATATGAAGTATCTACTGAAACATAGTTCCCTGTATATAAACTAAATCTTCTATTTACTATATATCCTAAAGTGTCTCCTAAATACCAATATAAATCACTATCCCATTCAACCCAAAAGTTTTCAATACCTATATTTTTATCTTGAATTAAACCTGACACTCTATGTAATGTTTGCCAAGACTGTTTGTTAATATTCAAATGGTAGAAACCATTTTTATCTTGTGGTAATCTAATATCAAAAGATACACTTATCGGTTCTTCTGTATGATTGTCATCACACGATACTAATATTAAACTAGCTATTATTCCTAGTATTGTCTTTGACTTTAGTAGACTTTTCATTTTGTTTCCTTTTTGATTTAGTCTTAGTTTTAACAAATGTTTTGTGTTGAGCTTGTTCATTTTGAAGTTTTTCTTCAACTTCGTCCCATTGTTCCCAATTATGAACTGTAGGCATTTATGTTCTCCTTATGTCTAAATATAATACTAAAAATACATATAAGTCAAGCACTTTTTTTAATTCTCCACTTTTCTAACTTATCTAAAAATTTGGTAATTGTATATGATTTCTTGTGGTCATCAAGTATTTGTAAAGATTCTAATAACTCTGGTTGTTGGTTAATAATTCTATTTAGTATCATAAAACCAACTGATGGGTAAAACGTTCCAAAACTTTCTTCTCCTAAAACATTTGTTTCATATAGTGCATCTTTTTCAGAATCACCATTCAATAATAAATAGTACGTCATTTTACCAAAATTAGCTCTTTCTCATAGGTTTTTAGCAATTGTATATCGAACTTAAATATTTCATATTCCATAACACCGACTTCACCGCTTTGTTGAAGTATTTCTGATAAATTAACTAATATTTGAAAGTTATCACTATTAAGTTGTTTAGCATCAAACTCAACTATTATATCATTATCTGGTTTATTGTGATACATATGTTTAATTCTATCTGATAAAACAAAATCAGTATTAGGTTGTTCATCTTTGACATATGAACTTATTATACCTGTAAATTCAATATATATGTTAGAACACCAAGGCTCTATTTCTTTCAACATATTACTATCACAATTCTTTACTACAAAACCAATGTCGTACTTAGGTGGTATTATAGGATACATCATCTCATCGTGTTTGACCATATGACCCCACTTACGAATAAAGTTTCTCGTACTACGTAAGTTTTGAGCTAACCACTCTGAAGACTCTCTACCTTTCATAAAGACTTGACCTGCAGGATTACGAAGTGCTCCGTCTTTAAATCTACTACCTCTACAAGTCATATGGTATACAAAACCTTTCCAAGTCTGAACTAAATCATAACCAGCTAACACGAATCTATTGAAAATATCACTATCCTCTTTTGATTGTGGTGCATATAGTGGGTCGTGTCCATTTATTGCTTGAAAGTCTTCTTTGTATATAGCCCACGGAGCAAATATACCACGAGTTGGTTTTGCTTCTGTGTCTGTAGTGTTCAAGTACTCAAATAATTTTTGTTCTTTAAATTCTTCAGGTTCAATACCAAAGTCTTTTAGTATCTTTTCAGGCCCGTCTGGGTGTAAAGGTGGTTCTATCCTAGTAGCTGATACCACTGTCCCAGGTTTTATTAGTTTTAAAATTTGTTCATCAAGGTAAGGACAAGCATACATATCAGCGTGATATATCATCACGATATCATTTGTAGCATAATCGTTAACTAACGTATCATACAGAATAGTATGTCCTAATCTATTAGGACCTTCATTTCTATGTATCTTGACATTTGAGTCTTTCTCTGCTATCTCTTGCATCCATTCCCAAGTACCATCATCTGAGAAATCATCTGCCCAACATATCTCGTGGTAGTATCCTAGATTCTTTCTGATACTATCATATGACCACTTTAAGTATTTTAGATTGTTTCTACTTGGTTGTATAAAACTAATTGGTTTCATCTACTACTGCTCTTCCTTTTAAGTTTTCCCAATCTCTTTCAGGTCTTACTTCTAAATTTGTTTCCCATACACCTTTAACAGTATTCATATTAATACCTAATGTCTCACCAAAGTTTATGATGGCTTGAATATCTTTTGGAAAACAACTACCACCAAACCCTAACTTACCATCTGGACCTGGTATATTCATATGTGAATGACCAACTCTCCCATCTCTAACAAAACCATCTAACGCTGTTTCCCAATCAACATTACATTTCTCTGCTATTTGATACATTTCATTCATAAATGATACTTTTGTTGCAAAGAAACAATTACACATATATTTAATTAACTCTGCTGTTTCCCACGTTGTTTCAATGATAGGTATTGATTCACCAAATCTCCATCTAAATAACTCAGCTGTTTTATCGACTCCTTCAGTACCACCGAGTATAACTCTTGATTGATTTATAAAATCATACTTAGCACTTCTCTCTGTTAAAAACTCTGGATTAAATACTATTCTTAAATTATCAAATTGTTCTTGTAACTTTCGTGTTGTACCCGGTGTCACAGTTGACCTTAATAACACTATATTATCATCACGTTCATTAATATCTGAAATATCCTGTAGTGCTCGTTTTACTATATCTAAGTTCATTGAACCATCTTTATTTGATGGTGTCGGTACTGATAAAAATATAAACTCTGATTTGTTTACAGTATCTTCAATAGTGTCTACTGATTTTGATGAGTCTTTATCGTAAATTCTAACTGTAGCGTCACATCCTGTTCCTGGTGAGAAACCGAATCTTACAGCAGAACCTACAAACCCATTACCGATAACACCTATTGTTACTTGTTGTTGAATAGCCATTCTTTAATGTAGTCCTTTATATTACGTTTTGGATTCCAGTCTAATAATTCTTTTGCTTTTGATGAATCAGCTAGTGTCATATCATATTCACCTGGTCTTTCTGGAAGATATTCTCTTGGATAGTCTTTACCAAAACAATCTGCTATCTCGTTAATTGAAAAATTAATACCACTACCTAGTTCAAAATCTTCTGCTCTAAAATCTTTACCAATACACCTTACTAACGCATCAACAATATCATCTACGTGAGTAAAATCTCTTCTTTGTTCACCTTTGTTCGTAATTGTTATCGGTTCATTATGTAGATATTGTCTTTCAAATATAGCAAGTACTGTAGCATAATCACCTGAGTGAATGTGATACTTTCCATAAACGTTATAAAATCTACATATAGAAGTATTTAAATCATACATTTTACTATACAACTCACACAAGTTTTCACCTGCTAACTTTGACCATGCATATGGACTTTTATAAATCCCGTGATGTCTTGTACTTGACCCAGCATAAATAAATTGAGAATTATTTTTTCTTGCATATTCTAATATATTTAAAGTGCTCATAAAGTTATTATGAAGAGTTATATGAGGGTGTTTTATAGATGGTTGTATTCTTGCCAAAGCTGCCATATGAAAAATGACATCAGGTTTATCTAACTGAAACCTTACTAATCCCCAAGCACCATGCCTTGGTATATCATCTGATAATTCACAGGTAATATACTTACAACCCTCTTGATGATTTTTTTCAGAACCTGTAGAATAGTTGTCCAACGAAACTACCTCGTGTCCTTCATCAACTAATCTTGATATAAGATTCGTACCAACGAAACCTGCACCACCCGTTATTAATATTTTCATTAAATGTCCTCCAAGAATCTTCTTGCTAATTTGTTAAAAGGTGTATCTATATTTCTGATATTTTCAACTGTCATCCAATCTTCCATTGGATTATCAGGAAAATCTTTTACAAATTCATTCGTTACACTTTTACCTGTCCATAAATGCATTGCATATGATTCATCAAATGTTTCGTCTGTCGTTAATGTACCACCTAATTGACTAACTATACCATCTGAATAATCACACTTTGCATAGTCTACACCATTTCTAAAAAACCATCGTAGATGTTCACTATGATATAAAGGCCAAGCAAATGACTTGTGCCCTAAAACTGTTACTTTATCTGGGAATTCTTGTGCCAATTTATATGGTAGTTCTATAGAATGTTCAACCCATACATCATCATTGAAATCAGTATATCTACTCAACCAAGTCTTTGGAAACTCGGCATCTTTTTTAGATAACATAACTGCGTTAGACAACTTAGGTAAATTGACACCTTCTTTTGACATAATAAAATCACCTTGTTCACCTTCAATATTCAATAAAGGTTCGAATGACTTATTACACAAAACATCTGAATCTAAATAAATACCACCTTCTTCAATTAACAACTGAAGTCGTATCACGTCAGCTTGATGAGCAAAGTGATTAACTGGGTTACCAAATATTTCTGTAGGTGGTTCTATTTCGACTGGTGTTATGTAATCTAAAGCTCTATCCCACCACTCACCATATGGTTTGTGTTTATAGTAAAAAAATATGTTGTCTGGATTATTTACATCGTGTGCTGATTTGATTGTAAGATATCGTATTATATTAAAGACATCAGCTTTTGGTCGTGTCATTGTCTTACCAATTTCTGATACAAAATGAGTATATTCATCCCAACCAAATGTCGGTGACAACCCGTATATAATGTGAATATTGTTTGGTATCTTACTCATAACTTATTAATTATAAATATTCTTTTAGAATTGTTTATTCCAGTTTTCTTTCCAGGCTTCTTCTGTATAAAACTTATCAAACATCTTTCGTGAAGTTACACTACATTCATTGTAAAATTCAATGTCATTTTTTAGTTTGTCGCCGTATAATTGAGCACTCATTATATCACCTACATTCACGGTAGTTAATGGGTGTAATAATTCTTGTGTGTCTAAACCTTTGTAACCAATACAAGGTATACCGTGAAATGCACAATTCATTGCAAATGTCCCTGCTGCATGTGTTCTCATCAGATGAACACCTATGTTGAATTGTGATAATTCATCAATCCAATCTCTCCAGTCCATATAATTTAAATAATTTATATCTTCAATTAAATCTTCTTGTGGTTGTTTTCTACCCATTGACGGTGAATATATTGGGTCTCCAATGTTTCGTGCAACCATATAAGAATCAAACCCACCGTACCAACTTACAAAGTTACCACCAATGATTGTTGCGTTACCAGATTCACTTCTTGGTAGTAGTCTTTCTGGTATCATAAGACTTCGCATAACTCTGATATCTTTACAACCTAATCCTTGATAATATCTCAAATCTGACTCATTATGGCAATATATCCAATCAGCTTTCATTAATGTATTGTAATAATGAAATTGCCACTCTACTTGATAGTCTTGAAAAAACCAATGTGGCCCTTCTTGCATTATTGCTACTTTATCACAACATTTTCTTATAAAATCTAAATCAACGTTTGGGTTTTTCTTAGGTATAATTACAATACCTAAATCAAATTTCTCATCAGGTAAATCACTTAGACTACACATCGGAGCATCAAGTGCAATACACCAAGCAACATCAGTACGTGCGTTTGCGTGGTCTCGTTTGAATTTTTTATTTTCACCTATTTCTGAAAAAAATGCTACTTTCATTCGTAAACATCCTCCCAAGTGTACATCTTAGTCTGTTTAAAAAAGTTATGAGCGTTAAACTCTGATAATTTATTTGCTTTATCATACCAATTGTGAGCTAATCTTGCACCACCAATATCACCTGGTGTAACTTCACCTTCACCTTTCACGTATTTTCTTTTATTCACGTGTTTTCTATTATGAACTAATAATACATTCTTGATAATATATTGTGGTAGTTGACCTTGAAACATAACTAATAAATTATTCATAAAGGCAGTATCCTCGTGTACAAAAAATACACTCTTTGGTATATTTATACCTGCTCTTATGACCTCTGAAGATATTACTAAACCACATCCATTAAATTTCAACTGAGTTGTGCTTCTTATATCTAACTCCTCTACTTTATCATTAAATGAATTCATTTCATCGATAGTCATATTGTATCTAAGACTCCACCAGTTCTCTGTATCTACCCTATCCATATCAATAAACGGTTTATCAGTAAATTCAGGGTGTTCTAATATTTTCCAAGAATCATCCCACATTTTACAAGTAGCAAAGAAACTAACATATTTAGGTGTTTTATCTTTTACACTAGTATGCATCGTATCTAAAATCTGAAAGGTTTGTCTTGGTATAAGTGAATCTGTTTCACCCCACATCAAGACATCAGCTTCATCACAATAATTATCGTTAAAATCTCTTCTATAATCAGCTATAGTATATAATTTATTACTTGGACCTATGTTTGATAATCTTAGGTCATATTTGTTACTAATTATACCTACTTCATCATTGTCTTCATAATCAAAAATATCGAACAAGATTTTATTAAACTTATCACGAATAGAACTCATATAGATTTTATCTTCATCTAATTTCTCAAGTGTTTCATCTGCATTAAAATATAAATCTATAATTACGTCTCTCTTGTTATCAATTATATCAATTGCATTCTTAACACTTTGTAGATATTCTTCTACTAATTCTATTTCATACCACTGCACTAAACAACCTATAGCTATTTTATTCATTTAACTCTCCGTAAAAGTGTTCATACGTCTTTTTCATAAAGTGATTTGTTAACTGATTGTCTTTATTATTTGGTATTGCGTTATATTGATAAATCCAACCAATCTTTGTGAATAATAAATCATCACCTAATATTTCTTTTCTAGCCATATCACACATATTAAATTCATACGGTAACAACTTTAAATCTATATTATGTTTATGTGTTAACATATTAACTGGTGTTTGGTCTGTACCAGTATGAAATGTTTCTTGTAATTGAATTAATGTATCTTGATTCGTAAAATAATAACTAACTATATCATTAAAAAACTGTTTATGATTTTTATTAACTAGAACAAAACCACAATCAAAGTATTTCCACCAAGGCATCATATAATTGTCAAAAGCATACTTTGAATAGTTTTCTATACTTCTTAATACCCAATCCCAACTACCATCAAAATAAGCACCACATAATTTACCTTCACTTATTTCAAAAAAGTTTGGACAATCTGGATGAACTATCGTGTCTGCATCTACCATTAGAACCTGGTCATACTCAATCTCATTAGCTTCTAATATATCGAATAAATAATATCGTTGCCAACAAATTGCCATTTTTTCTTTCTCTACTATTAAATCATTTAATACGAATAATTTACAATCATTTTTCTCACACCAACGTTTCCAACTATCAATAGAATATTTGTATGCTGCTCTTCTACTACTAGCATATCTACCTTCACCACCTAAATCAATATCCATCATAAAAACTAAATTCTTACTCATAATTCAAAATAATCCCTTCTCTGTCGTTCATAACCCAACCAGCTGCTGTTTTGAAACCACTTACTTCACCGATGTGTGGACCTTTAGTTACGAGACCTGAATTGATTGCTTCATCGATTGCTTTTTTTATCTCTACATTTGGATTACCATAGTCATCCATAATGATAATTGGATTATTAAAATAATTTACTACTTTTTCTATATCGTGTTTTACGTGTTCATAAGTATGACCGGCATCAATCATCACAACATCTACTTGAGGTAAATTTACTGACATCCACTCTTCTGAATAGACATCCATATTAATAAATTCTACATTATTCATATTAGAACATTTTATTTCTGCTTGTTCAATATTCCATTCATCTTTTTCGACACCATACACTTTTTTAAATATATTACCATACACAGCTGTAGAATTTCCTTGACAACTACCAATTTCCATCATTGTTAAATCTTTAAACTTATCACCTGAAAAAGTTTTCATTATGTCTTTTTTAAAGTTTCTACTTGTTGTATACTTCGCAGTGTCTTTATGTGGCATCGTATCTAAAATCTTATCATATTTTATCTCATCGTGATTATAATTTTCTTTTATTAAATCCCAAGTTTGTTTCATAATATTAGTTCTATTATCTTTAGGTAAACCATTAAAACTATAGTTATAACCATATTTGATAAAGAATGGCGTTTTATCTTCATTTAACTGCCAGTTATGATTAAATAATTCTTTTCGTTGTAAATGTGTTAGTTTAAATGGTAGTGGTAACTCTGTATTTACATCAACTTGATTGATTTGTAACCAGTAATTCATCGGTGTTTGTTCTGTACCTTTTCTTACTGTTTTATCTTGTAACTTAATGAACTCATCAATATTATTTATATAAAATTCTTTAAATGATGTAAATAATTCTTTATGTTCTTCATTGAAAACCATAAAACCTGAGTTGACGTATTTACTCATATCAAATGACCTACCAGTTGCGTAATTTAATTCTACTAAATGGTCTGCAAATATATCTTTATATCCTTGAATACTTTCGTAAATCCATCTCATATTATCCATATCACGCCAAGCTACGAATTGTCTATCAGTCATATCAAAGAAATTAGGTGCATCGTGTCTAATCATAAATGAACTATCGACTAACGCAATTTGGTCGTATTCAATATTTCTTCTTTCAAGTTCATCAAATAAAAATATTGCTTTCTGCCAATTTATTCGATATCTAAATAAATCTTCTTCAACTGGTTCTGTAAATGGCACGAATAAACAATCATTTCTCTCACACCAATATTCCCAAGTTTTTCGTGAATATTGAAAGTAATCATAACCACCATACTTACTCATATGTGAATCATTTACTACAGCTGGCCACCATACTATATTTTTTTTCAATTTAATAACTCCTGAGGGAATGAGCTAGTTTCACTATTCATCGAGTGTAACAACTCTTGATTTCGTTCTCTGATTAATGATACAAAATTACTATAGTTTTGATAACCACTTTCTGTCCACGAGAATGGATGCATTAAGACGTGAAGTTTTTGAATTTTACTAAAGTCTATTTCTAAAGGATGTCCAAATTTCCATAAATTATTTGAATCAGATAAATAAGTTACGTTTAAAGTTTTTGGTTTCTCTTTCTTAAAGTAATGAAAAAATAACTTACCATTACAGTTAATTAAATCATCAACTTGTACATACCAAGCAAGAAGCTCTGGGTTTAAATTTGGTCTATGAAATGCAAACCTATCAATTTTGAACTCATAATAATGTTCTAATACATCTATGTCTTTTCGTATATTTTCTCTGATTTTATTATCACTAAGATTCGGTGGATTTTGATGTAAACCAATTTTGTGACCTAACTTTTTAATTTCTTGTATTGCTTTGATGTTCTTTTCAGATAAAGCATTATAAGTATTGTTTCGTAACTGAACTGTATACGTAGATGATATACCTAACTCATCAGCTTCTATTCTTGCCATTTTCAAAGCTCTATCAACTGAAAACTCTATGTCGTGTCTAACAACACAAAACTTTTTAGTATCTTTGTTTACGTCTGCAAAATCAACTATTGGTAAATTGACTTTAATTAATTGTATTATATTTTTAAACTCACTATAACTAAACATTTATTAGACCTTTATCTTTAAAATTATTAACTACAGTACTGTATATTTTACTTTGAGGTGATGACATATTAGACAATAAACCTCGTTCACCTTCAAGACAATACTCACTAACTCTATACGTTGGTGATAAGTATCTAATTCTATCTAACAACTGGTTATCATACATAAACCCGTGAAAGCTTTCAATAGGTTTTTCCCAATCCTTCATACTCAAACCACCTTCTGGTGTACTATCTCCATAATACCCCATACCCATATTATCAGTTTCATCTGTTCTATCTAACTCAACTCTGCTCACATCAAAACTACCACCAATTTTTTCTATTAATTCTGTTTTAAAGAAATCAAATGAACCTCTAACTTTACCTGTCCAATTCACAATTGCATTTGATAGTATTAACCAATCATCTGGTTCAACTGATGAAAAATCATCACGTGTTGCGTTTTTAAACTCAGGTAAATCATTTAGTGAATAATCATTTCTATATAGGGTTCTAAAAGTATTACTCAATGTGTGAATAAATAAATCATCACTCAATAAAAAATTATCATCGTGTGTTAATAATAACATTTCATAATCTTTATAATCATATTTTTCTAACCATTGATTTGTTACTGCCCAATCACCACAATTATTTGGTTCTAAACTATATTGCCATCCTGTGCTTTCTAGCCACTCAACAGTTGGTACGTCTTCGTAGAGAATTTTATCAAGTTTCTCTAACGTACCTTCATTTAGTTCTGATATGATAGATTTCTTTTCATCACTTGCAATACTTGGGTCTCTATGTGATATACAAAAATAATCTACTTCCCAACCTTTTGGTATAATTTGATTTTTTATCTGTTTATAAAAAGTGTTTGGAAAGTGCCAACCACTTACAACAACTGCTAATTTTTTCATTGTTTTATTTCCCTTATAAATAAGATATTACGCTTCTTAAATGAGCGTTGACTAAATTATCTTTTTTTAATAATTGTTTAAGTTGATACATCGTTATCCATATATGTGATTTCGAAACTTTTATATTATCTTCAGTTTCAACAATCATATTTTTTACTCTTTTTAAATAAAATCTACCACCGTCTTCAGGATACCATCGTTCAACTATTACGTTCTTTTTTTTCTTACCTTCAAAATATTCATAGTATTTGGGTTTACTACCTTTGTGTAATTTATTTAAGTTATCATAAGTACATTGTAGTGTCGGTGAAAATTGTATTTTTCCATAATTACCAGGTTCGAATTTAACATCTATTAAGTAATGTGGTATACCATCAAATTTCTTTTTTATTAATCCAATTACACTTGCTTCTGTGCCTTGGTCTATCATTGGTTGTGACCAACCTTTACCTGATTCTCTATCCTTTACATTTGTATTTACACCGATTACTTCAAAGAACCCACCTGACTTATGTTTTAAATTACCTGTTTTAGTGTCAAAATACCAATTATCATCAACATCTTTTAAATTTATAGTGTTAACTGCTGATTCATATTTTTTCTTTATAGAAAAAAACCATTCGAGTATTTCATCTAAATTATTGAATTGATTATCATCAGCTGCACATTCTAATAGTTGTTCGACTCTGTTTTTTAAATCTTCAGTAATCGGGTATTTTGTTTTTAATATGTCGAGTATTTTACTCTTCATCTAGTGACCTCACAAACTGTAATACATTATCTTCAGAAGTTTTTTTTATGTCATAATCACTTTCAACAGATTCAATATCGAAATATATATTACCAAAGTTGACATTTTTATCTAGTACTGTAACTAATCGTTTCATTGTAATATCTTCATTAGCACATAAATTTATTGTACCTGATTTACCACTTCGTATAACATTCAGTACGTCTTCATAGGTCGTATAATTCATTATACTATCTTTTGTTAGTACTATTGGTTCATTATTTAAAATTTTTTGAAAAGTATTTTTTTTCATTTCTTTACCTAGTAAACCACTAGGTCTTAATATTAAGTAATCTTCACACGTATCTTTTACGATACACTCAGATATTCTTTTAGAAATACCATACGGTGAATTTTTCTTTTGGTCTATTGATGATATATAAATAAATTTAGATGTATTTAAATTTACTAATGAATCTGTTAAATTAATATTATCATTAAAAAATTGTGCTGGTACGTTATCCCAATCATAATGACTGACATTAGCAGCACAATGTATAATTAAATCAAATTTAAAACCTTTATAATCATTTAAATTAGTATTTCGTGTGAATTTCTCACAATTCTTGTATTGTTGAGAAATATACTTACCTAGACCTCTATTTGTACCTGTTACTAATACGTTCATTTCTTAAAATCCTTAATTGTATTTATAATTTTAGTAACTTCATTATCAGTTAAATTCTGGTGTAAAGGTATACATAATGTGTGATTTTCAACATAATCTGTATTAGGTAAAACTTCATCTGAATCGTAAAAGTTAATTTTATGTAATGGGTAGTATCTAAATGCAGTATATATATTATTTTTTCTCAAGTGTCTAGCTAGTTTATCTCTATCATCTGATTCTTTTGTTTGTATATGATACATATAATATGAACTTGTATGTTTTGTTTCTTTTGGTGTATCTAACCAATCAAGTTTAGATAATTCAAGAGTATATTTTTTATGTATGTTTTTTCTTGTTTTTAAAAATGAATCAACTCTTTTAAGTTGTTCGACACCAATAGCTGCTTGAATGTCATTCATTATAGACCTTCTACCAGGTACTAAAACATCATATTGCCACCACTTACTTTCTATTGATTTTGAAGAGCTTGAAGAGTCCCAACCTAAATATATCATTTTATCTAATTTTTTGATATCGTTTACATCTCGACAATAAACTAAACCACCATCACCAGTAGTCATTATTTTCATAGCATCAAACGACCAAATACCCATATCACCGAATGTACCTGTATTTTGTTTATTGTATTTTGAAAATAAACTATTAGCATTATCTTCAATTAGTTTTATATTATACTGTCTGCATAAATCAACGATATCGTTTATCTCACACGGTACACCTGCATAATGTAGTATTATCACCGCTTTAGTTTTGTTAGTTATTTTGTCTTCAATTGTTTGGGCATTTACATTTAAAGTTCGTTTATCAACGTCACAAAATACTGGTTTTGCTTTTTTACTGACTATAGCATTACCTGTACCAACCCAACTGACTGACGGTAAAATAACTTCATCACCTTCACTTATCCCATATAAATCTAATGATTGGAATAGACCTTCAGTACAAGAATTTATAGTGATTAAGTTATTAGTATTTGTATTTATTTTTTTTGATATATCTGTAATAAAAGTATTAACAACTTTACCTTTACCAATCCATTTTGATTCAAAAACTTTTTTAACTGCCTGTAATTCGTTTTTACCTACAGACGGTTCATATATTTGTATCATAAAACCTTTTTACCTTTATGTGATATTAAAATCATTTATACTCAATACTTTTATGTTTGAATATGTAATCTGGTTCTGTTATATGACATAAATCATATTCACCTGTACTAATCAAAAAATCACGTACTCGTTCATCTCGTTCGAAGCCTCGTGCAGAATGTTCAGTTATTATAACTTTTGGTAAATATTTTTTATAATCAAAAGAATTCAAAACTTTCCAATCCTGACCTCTACAAGATATGTCCAAAATGTCAATACATTTGATATTGTATTTATGTAGAATAGTTTCTAATTTATAACAATTCACACTATAACTAGCACTAGAATCCTCACCGAAAAATTCAACCGAGTATATTTGTGATAACGCTTTCCTATCTCGTGATATAAATAAAGCCTCTCCATCTAGTTCTCCTATAGCAGCGTTTATTGATTCTTTTCTAAATTTAGGTAATGGGTTATTAGGACCTTCATTATCTATACCATCTGAAAAATAAAATTTATCTGCTTCAATACATAAACCCGTCCAGTCATTCATTTCAAAATGATATGTATTAGACCTTTTAATAGCATCTGAAGCCCCAACATCAACAAACACACCTTTATGAGGTAGCTGTAAATTATTAGCAATCCATTCATCCTCTAAATAATTACCGTGAAATTTATTATATTTATTCATATTAATAAGTAGTGTGTTGTTATATCATATACAATTTTTTTTGATACTCTATCATCTCATCTAACATAGACTCAAAAGTATATTCGTGTTCCCAACCTAATACTTCTTTTGCTTTAGTACAATCACCTTTTAAATCATCTAATTCTTCTGGTCTAAAATACTTTTCGTCTACACTAACATAATCTTTATAGTCTAAATCTAGTTTAGTGAACACGTAATCACATAAGTCTTTAACTGAATGAGATATACCTGTTGAACATACAAAATCATCTGGTGTATCGTGTTGTAAAATTAACCACATACAATATACATAATCTTTTGAATGACCCCAATCACGAGTAGCCTTCAAGTTACCTAACATCAACTCTTTTGATAATCCATTTTTTATTTTTACTGCTTCTTTTACAACTTTATTAGTAACAAAGTTAGTGCCTCGTCTTGGTGATTCGTGGTTGAATAATATACCATTACTTAAAAATAAATTGTATGAGTTTCTATAATTTCTAAGTAAGTTATAACCAAAAACTTTAGAACAACCATACGGACTTGTAGGATTCATAGGTGTTGTTTCTCGTTGAAATCCATCTTCATCTATAGAGTTACCAAACATTTCTGATGATGAAGCTTGATACATTCTAACATTTGGACATATCAATCTAATACCTTCTAATAAATTCATAGTACCAATTGCTACTGTTTGTGCAGTGTATATTGGTTGGTCAAATGAAATTCTAACGTGAGACTGTGCTGCTAAATTATAAATCTCATCAGGTTGTACTTCTTGCAACACTCTAACTAATGATGCCATATCTGTCATATCAGCATAGTATAAATTATTCTTTATTAAATGATACGTGTCATCTAATCTTGCAGTTTGATTTTCTGCTACTGAATTTCGTTTAAGTATACCGTGTACTTCATATCCTTTTTCTAATAACAATTCAGTCAAGTATGAACCGTCTTGACCATTAATACCTGTAATTAATGCCTTTTTCATTTTCTAGCCTTTTCATAATTTTCTACAAACCATTCAACTGATTTTTTTATACCAATATCTATTGGTGTAAATTCAAAATCAGGTAAATAACTTTTTAGTTTTGAATTATCAGATGGTTTTCTATACTGACCATCTGGTTTATCTTCTTGCCAATTTACTTTACCTTCGTAACCCATTGCATCTACTATCAAACCGACTACATCTTTGATTGAAATTTCTTCTGATGTTGTAAATATAATTGGTTCATCTTCATCATACTCATCTAAAACCCATTCAGTTAGTTTTGCAATATCTTCTGAATAAATAAATTCTCGTAATGGTTTACCTGAACCCCATACATTAAAATCTGTATTATTATTTTTAGCCAAATAACATTTATGAATCAAAGCTGGTAACACGTGACCATTATCAATATTAAAATTATCATTAGGACCATAAACATTTGTTGGTATTACACTTACGTAATTTAGACCATATTGTTCTCTGTATGCTCTAATTTGAATATCAGCCATTCTCTTAGCATATGCATATGGATAATTAGAACTATGAGGTTCACCAGAGTGAATTTTACTTTCAGTTAACGGATACTCTATATCGTCTGGAAAAACACAAGTTGATAAAAATGCTATTAGTTTTTTTACACCACATATTCTTGCTGCTTCAATAACATTTGTATTAATCATAATATTTTCAAAGAAAAATTCACCTTTATAATTTATATTACTACCGACACCACCCACTCTAGCTGCACAATGAATAATACTATCTGGTGATTCTTGTCTTAAAATACCGTATGTTTCTTCCCATATAGTTAAGTCAGCATCTTGGCTTGACAACTTAGTACCTGTACTAATTGCTGAACCTATCAACCCTGTACCACCTGTTATTAATAATTTTTGAATGTCCAACTCTCTTTTTCTTTTGATATGTAATCACTACATATCCCAGCACAGTTATTATAATCTACTTTTTGTATTTCTGGTAAAACACATATTGATTTTTGTGTTAAAGGGTATGTTGGATATGTCCACAAGTAACCATTTGAAGTTAATGTAACATCATCTTTTTGATGAAAGAAGCAATGAGCTTCTATTTTTTGTAAATGATATAGAGCTTCAATATCTTTAGCGTGACACCAAACTTCTTTCTTTTTTAAGAACTCTGTATTAACTCTGTATTGAGGTCTGTCGTGACCTGTCCAAAATATACCTTCATACCAATGAACATCAATTTCTACATTAAAACCTTTATCAATTGCTTCTTGACAGTATTTATCACCGTTTTCAAGTCCTGACTCTCTACCATTTATATTACCTCTATGTGCAATGAATATCACTTACCTAAATCCTTTAAAAATCTCTCTAATTCATTTGAATTTCTAACTAAATTCACAGCATCACACGTTGGGTATGGATTTGATGTACCGTAATCATTTATTATTGTTCTATTGGCGTGAAACAAATCAAATATAATATTATCGTACTTTATACCCTCACGTTCTAATTGTTCTAGCGTAGCCTCTTTAGCATCTGAACTTCTTGCTGTAGTTAATATAATATAAACTTTACCTGTATCATATAGTTCATTTAAAAACTCAATGTTTTCTTTAATACCTTCTGTTTCACCCCAATAAGGTGGTGTGTATTTACCTGAGCTCTTAACTAATGTCCCATCTAAATCAACAAATAGTGTTTTATATTGTCTAACATAATTAAACCAGTCCTCTTTAGTACCCCAATCTATGTAATCTGTAGATTGCACAGCTTTAAACTTATAACCATCGAGTACCATATTATAAATGATATCAGATAAAAATAGATTATCTTTTTGTAGAGTTTCAAAATAATTACAGAAATCAACTGCTGTTTCGAAAGAATAACTACCACAACCAAATGTTGATGATATTACTTTTTTCTCAACCAAATCTGTTATGTAACCTTTATCATCAATAGTGATATAACTTTTATTTGAAGGGTTAATTGAAGTAGTGTCATTTAAATCGTAATAACACATATAGTTACCATCTTCAACTTTATAAGTAAAATAATTGTCTACTTCTTTTATTATTATCTGACCTTTTATATTGGCCTGTTTGATAACATTATAAACTGTATGTGGTTGATTCTTTGTTTGTTCATCTAATAGTACTATTTCAGTTTTGTCTTCAATACCTAACTCTGTAATACATAGTTTTATTGCATCTAAACAATTATATTGTTCGATATGTTTTCGTAGAAATGATAAATAAACCTTATCAACTGATTTAAAATCAAAAGCCCTTAATGCTTCAACTATCATCCAGTTACCTTTAGGGTGAGTCAACATCCATTTCGGTTTCAGTCCTTCAAAACGTGTTGAAAGACCAGCTGCTGTTACTATTAAGTTTTTCATTATATCTCCTATAACTTTCTCAAATCTAAAAAACTACCACTTTTATATTTTTTTAACGTTGGTAATAACCGACACATTTTATTTGCTATATCAGTTGTGTTTGGTAGAGTATTGTTTTCTTTCATATCAGAAAACTTCTTTTTCCACTTGAATTTATTACCGTCTATGTTTTCATTTATATAATCTTGCATTGGTGTATCAACTGGTCCAGGTGATAATGATAAAAAATGTATATCTGGTTGTTCTTCTGCGTAAACTTTCATCATCATATTAAGTGCTGCCTTAGAAATAGAATATGCTCCCCAGCCCGTGTATGTTTCCTGTGATGCACCAGATGATATTGCAACGACTTGCTTAACTTCTATATTATTTTCTATCATATAATCAATTATAATTTTGTTAGCCCAAGTATTAATTGTAAAAGAAGTTTCAATGTCGTGTAGTTTTATTTTATTTAAATAGTCTATATCACCAAGCACGCCAGCATTTAAATATATGACATCTATCTGTTTAACATCTTTTAATAACGTTGACAGTTTGTATGAAATATCATAAACTTTTTCTAAGTCACATTCTACGTGATTATACTCATTACTCTTTGTTCTACTGAGACCATATATTTCATAACCAGTTTCAGAATATGTTTTAGCTAATGCCTTACCCAAACCAGAACTTGTACCCGTGATTAATATATTACTCAAATTACTCTCCAATTCTCAAGAAGTGTTTTATCAAAGTTATCTCTATCTAAACCTTCTACTGTATTACAAAACTCTGAAAAACTTTTCATATCTAAATTTAACTTTCTAGCTTGTGTTGCATAATGGTCTGTAATACTATATCTACCTGTAACCATAAGATATGGACTTACTGTTTTCTTGAATAAAGATTCGTAATACTTGTGAATAAACTCATTCAGTTTCAATGCCTTATCTTTATCAAGTACATTTTCTAACTTCAGATTTCCAGCACCTTTACCTAATGACATTACTGACGTATCACAAAAGTCTACATAAGGACTTTCAAGACACATAATATAATTCATATATGCTTTACCAGTGTGGTTATGTAAATGAAAACAAGTATTCTTACCAGAGTCTTTTATTCTTTTGAAAAAGTGCTCATATCTTTTTATATCTTTATGTAAGTTTAAATGTCCGTGTGTATCTGCAAAACCTATAATATCAAAATCAGAATCAAGAACTATATCAAGTGCTGAATTAAGTTCAATGTCTGTATAGTTAGTCGTATTGAAAAGATTAAATGCTATCTCTAAGTTAGTATGTTTTTTTAGTTTGACTGCAAAATCAAATCCTTCTTTAACCATATCTTTTCTACAGGTCATTCTAATCATTTTAATTTCATTTTGATTATCTGTAGGATAGTCGTTTAAATCTTTACTACAATAAGAATAATCAATCATTACTGATACATTATTTTTACCTTGTTTACCTGTAACTTCTTTGACTGTATCGATATCTAAATTAAAAAATCTATTTTTACTTTTTGCAGTTTGTTTCCAATAACCCATTTCTACGTAACTAACACCTAATTCACACATCAAATTGTAATACTCTTGTGCAAACTCAATGGGCCAATCAAAATCACAAGTAAATCCACCATCTCTTAATGTAACATCAACTAAGTTCATACATCTCCGCTAGTTTGAAATCATCGAGTGTATCTATCTCTACACTCTCAGGAAATTTTATAGGATAAAAATAGTTGTTATCACTCGTTCTATTTTTATTTTTCATAAACTCTTTTTTTGTAAAAATAAAGAAAGCTCCATTACCCATCTTCACTGGTTCTAAATCCTGTGTTTTAGAAACTACATCAGGGTTAAAATTCACTGGTTCTCCTTTAAAGTAAGTAAATTCTTGATGTTCTGTACAGGCACATACTGTATCGTATTCTGATAACATCTTTGTTGCATCTAACATTGTTTTTAATGTAATAAACGGTGATGTAACGTGAGGTGTTATAATAACTTCATTCTCATCTTGAACATATTTGTTAAGAAAGTTCTCTATCATAAGTAGTACAGGACTTACTCCAAATTCAATATTATTCTCCAGTTCTACGTGTGTAGCATCTCTTTTATAACAAGTTACTTTATCTAAAGTTTTACATTCATTAATTATTGTATCACTATCTGTATCTATATATACGTCTTCAGTTGATAATTCATTTAATAAATGTTTATATAACGGTACACCACCTAAATCTAAAAAGTTTTTATTTAGTAATCGTTCAGATTTTTCTTTTATTATTATAAAAAACTTCATTCTTCAATAAAAGTACAAATAATTTTTCTTGTTTGTTGAGGGTATACATTATCACCTGGGTCTAATTCAAGAAAATGTATATCTTGCCATTTACCTAACATCAACCAACCTTCTTCAACAGGTATCGTCTCAGAGGTGTTAAAAAATAGTGACCTCATATGTGAATATGCATTTATTCTTTCTTCTGGTGGTACATCGTTTCGTAGTGATATCAAATCGTGTAAATATCTTCTGTTATCGGGTTTATGTTTTGGTAAATATTTATCTAACCAAAATCTAATATCAGCGTGATGTAATAATTCATTTTCTAAAACTCTAAGTGATGTTGTTGTATGTGTTGTGTAGATGTGAACTATACCACTTTTACCCCACTCTTTAGCATAACGCTCAACTGTTGGTGTTATAATTGTGAATAGTTTATCTGTTTTAATTTCAATTGTTTGTTTCATTATAGCCTTTCAATAATTTTTTTGTCACCAAAAAGACCAACGTCTTTCCAATTTCTTAAAAATGTTTTATTATTAATTATCTCATCAACAGCTCCAACAACATCCATCCATTTTACACCTTCATCATCTTCTTTTCTCCAAGCTGCTCTTTCATATTTACCTACCCAATAATCATCGAACACAACGATACCACCTTTAGTTACTAAATTTGAATAATCATCCCAATCCTGTAATACACCTTTCTTTGTATGGTCACCGTCAATAAAAAGTAAATCAATCTCAGGGTAGTTTTCTTTTACATAATTTATAACTTTTGAATCGTGTGATGAACCTTTAATTAAATCATATTCGTGTTTCCATTCATTATTTTTCTCTATGTTTTCAGTAACTAATTCTAATGTATTTACACCAAAGTTTTGGTCACTATTTCCCTCACCTAATAACTCTGGATAAAAACCTTCAAACATATCTATTGATACAAATTTTGACTTATGTTCAGTTTGCATCATCGTTAACAATGCACCACCCCACAATGTACCAATCTCTAATACTGTTTTACATTTATCACCTAGTAAATTTTTTATTATATATAAAACGTGAGTTGATTGTAACATATTGTTCAAAGCTACTCTACCATTGATATTGTTATTTAAATCCTCAACAATACCTTTTGCAATACCTTTATATTTAAAATTTTCTATATCATTAAAATTCATTTAAAACCTCATCTAACTTTTTATATTCAAGTTCTTGAAAAGCGTTTGTAGCATCACAATTTAATAAATTTACACTATACTTGTCAAGCTCTTTTTTTACGTGATTATAATTTATCCACTCTCGTTTACCTGGTTTTTGTACTGCGTCATAGAAATGATTCCAACCACCGTCACACCCTAATAAGTATATTTCTTTAAACCCTAAATACACAGCTAATGGTATAGCTAAATTATCAACTGTACTACCACCATATGAAGTGAACACTTTAAAATTTTCTGTATCGATATAATACTCTTCAGTTTTTAATAAATTATCTCTTTCATCATTAACGTGATTAATAAATATACCACTTTTTTCCCAATGTTCTAACGTATAGATATTTTTAAATGTAGGGTCTAATTGTACCCCGATACAAGTAGAGCCTGGACCGTTTGTGCAATTACCTTTACCTGTCATTTTACAACCATTACCTATCACATAAGTACCATTAGACATTCTATCAGAAAATACTGTATCGTAATTATGTTTTATTACTTGAGTATCTGCTACACATAAATAATCAGGTACAAAATCTTTTTTGTGAAGTATTAAATTGATACCAATGGTTATTTCATTTTCTAATAACGACATATCTACGTTATCTAAACTACTTCCAGTACCAACGATAAAACATCTCTTGTCTTTGTGTAAATTTTTCTTTACAGTTTCCATTCATCTAACCAATTAGTATTGTAATACTTATCATCACCTTCGACATAATAAGATGATAGTCTTTTATTTCGTCTCAAAACTTCTACGACTGAATTAGTATTCATAACATACTTGTATTTGTCTCTTACTCTCATTGACCACTCAACATCTTCTGCATCACCCCAAGCTAATTTTTCATCTAATGGGTCTTGTTGCATTACAGTTTTCTTTGCTACCCACCAAAATCCTGAGATTTGCATGTATTGAGTTTTTGTATAATCATATGGTACTAATGCAATTCTATGGTCAAATCCATCAACATTATAACATAAATCTGGGTCATCCCATGCTAACCAATCTCTAAATCTATGACCTTCTATTGCTTTATGAATACACATACAAATATCCCAATCATCACCAAACTTCAGAAACCCGTTGTACCAATCTTTGTCAAGTCTTATATAATCGTGTGAAAAAACTATATTATTAAATTTAGCATTCTCTGTAATCATATTCTTTTTTCGTGTAAACCAACCTGGTCTAGGGTTTATGTCATCAAACTCAAAATGTGTAACATCGTTATCATTTTGATATTCATCGTCACCACCAACGATAATAATTTCATAACTATCATCGGGTATTTTATTTTCTCTGATAGCTTCAATCATCTCTCTAATATGGTTATTAGTATTTCGAGACATTCGTTGTGGTTCTTTTGTTGTTGTTATACCGAAAGTAAATTGCATATTATTTCTTTTTAATTTTAGGTAAGTCTATTTTATCTCGGTCCCATTCTTCATCTGACCAGTAGACAAATGGGTCTTTTTGTCTTATTTGTTTCATTTTTGTTTCAAGTTTTTTTTGTTTTTTACTCTTGAACATCGATTGAATACCTTTTCTCATATAGTATACCCAATTTTTTAACATTACTTCTCCTATACTTTTTTAAGTAGTATCTTTGGTTCATTAAAATATAAATAGTCTATATCTGTTCGTAAAAAACAATTTATTGCGTGTTCTGGTGTTTCAACAATAGGTTCTCTATCATTAAAACTTGTGTTCAGTACAATTGGTACACCTGTTTTTTCTTTGAACTTTTTAATGAAGTTATAATACCATTTGTTATCACTTTCTGTAACGGTTTGTAATCTAGCTGAACCATCAAAATGAACTACTGCTGGTACTTTTTCTCTAACGTCTTTATGAAATTTAATTACTGTAGTCATATAAGGACTATCTATGTCTCTTTCAAACCACTCATTTACATCTTCTCTAATGATTGATGGAGCAAATGGTCTAAACCATTGTCTATGTTTTACTTTTTCATTTATAATATCTTTCATATTTTTACTTCGAGGGTCAGCAAGAATACTTCTGTTACCTAAAGCTCTACGACCTGATTCTGAACCACCACCATATACTGATATAACGTTATCATCTTTTGTTAATAAATCAACAACAGTCTCATCGTCAACAATTTTAGCTGTAACTTTATCTTTATTATTATTAATAGCTTCTTGTATGGTATCTTCGTGATATGTAAACCCTAAATAAGTTGGACTGTTATCTTTCCAGTTAATTCTTGGTTGATTCATAAAGTTTTTACCATGCCAAAGTATTTGACTTGCTCCAATTGGTAGACCAGCATCATATGGTACAGGTGGTATATATATGTTTTCAACTATACCTTCAAAAAATTCATATAATCTACCGACAAGTACAGAGTTCAAAGAGACACCACCTGCTAAACACAAGTTTTTAGGTTTATACTTATGTACGTAATATTCTAGTCTTCTAATGATTTGATACTCAGAAGACCATTGTATTGCTGCTGATACATCGAACTGAGCTTCTTCACCACCTTTTTTGACCACATCTTTAATTTTTGTAGGGTCGATAATTTGTGGTAAGTGTATACGGTCTTTGAAAAAATTACCATATTTTTTATAATCACCCATACAAGCCATTGCCATAATTGTACCAGCTTGATTACCATAAGGATAACCAGTTGATAAATCAAATACGTGTTCTAACATTTTATTCCAACCACCACCAATGTTGAAATCATATATATCTTTAATTTCTAATCTTTTTATATCATTACCATTACCAATAGAAACTGTCCAACCTGTAGCCATAACTTCATCTTTATCATACTGTTGTCTACCTTCACACTCTTCTATGAAGTCCCAACCACCTGCATCGATTGTTACAATTAATGCTTCATCAAAGTTACTTGAGAAAAAAGCATTTGCTGCATGTGATTGGTGATGACCAAAATACCAAAATTCACCATCAACATCTTCAATGTGTTTATCTAACATTTTCGCTGTGTCTGGGTATCTATTTGTATGACCACCTTTCCAATTATCCACAACGTGAGTAAAATATTTTACATTTTTCCAATCATCGTACGTCTGAGTTATAAAATCTAAAGCATCACCTAGATGTTCTTTTTTACGAGTGAACCTTTCAAGTTCATTATGTATAACTGGTATACCTTTATCCATTACAGAATATGAACAATCGTGTCCAGAATGAAATCCTATAATTTTGTTTTCTTTTTTAATCATTGTTTCCTCCGTATAATAAATCTAAAATAACTACATCCTTAAATTTTTTATGTGCATCAAATGAAGGATGTAAATCATCTTGATACCATTTATCTTTTTCTAAATTATATTGTGACCATTC
>Ga0098060_1000206_pt1 | contig 28361 bp, 16 predicted proteins | sample 21_taG_FD_77063 | JGI IMG/M metagenome (GOLD analysis project Ga0098060, IMG submission 77063) | Marine viral communities from the Subarctic Pacific Ocean - 21_ETSP_OMZ_AT15319 metaG | ecosystem: Environmental > Aquatic > Marine > Oceanic | place: Pacific Ocean | collected 2015-01-19 | reverse complement strand
GTCTTTTGGGATAACGCCTACCCTCTGACCTCTCTCAATTCTGATACGGGGTCGGAATATGTGGGGTTCTGGGATGTAGTCAGGTACAGGGATGTGATGAGCAACCCCTTGTATTTCAACCGTGATTCCGTGGGGTTCACCTCCTCTACGGTTGGGCTATTCACCCAGTATGCCACCTACTTCAACAACTACTACACGCAGATTGTCCCGCCACGAACAGATGATGACCTGACTAGCTGGAATGACCGCAAGAATAATGTCGGTATCTATTCCGGGGAGATGGGTGACACCTCTGTATTTGTAACGGATTACTTCTGCAAGATAGTACCTAACCAATGGGGCATAGGGGATTACCCTCACCCTGTCTGGGTACACATGAGGATAGCGGGGGATTCCACCATTATCTTTGCGGAGTTCATGCCATCCAGCCCTGCGGCCGTCTTCGCCTACAACGAGAACGATACTAGGTTAAGGAACATCAGCGTGGCCCACGAGTTAATGGGGTTTCAAGATCAGCTAACCAACCTGTTCTCGCAACTATTGGAAACCACCAAGGCTGACCTCTTCAATGTTGGGGTACTGAACACGGACATCTTCCCAGATTCAGAGGAGGGGATGAAGTTAAGGGAGGAGTTCCGAAAGACAATGAGCGGGGAGAACTACTATGCCACGACCCATGTGCTTGAGGCTTCGTTCCAAAAGCTGGCCAACCTGGGCATAGACACCAGCCCTGACAATGTGTTCAAGATTGTACGAAGTCAGCCTAACTCCCAGATTACCAGCATCTTTAGGTCAATAGCCGAGTTGATTGGTATATCCGAGAGGCTGATGGCGTTGAGTCCACAGGAACAGGGGCAGCCGTCACCTAGGGAAACGAGTGCCACGGAAGTTCTGACTATCAGCAACACCACCGAATCTGTTTACACCTTTATCAGCGAGGCCGTTGACGAGGGAAGGGCTGCCATGAAGCGGGTGATCTATGAGTCCATCATCAGCATGGGCAGCAACACAATCAAGCTACCCGTCAAGGAGAGGTACACTCAAGCAGTCATCGAACAGGCAGGGTTTGAGATAGACCCAGAGGATTCGGATGTAGTGGGTGATGAAGGTGAGAAAAGATACACGGTGATAGGTAGCAAGAACAACTTGCAGCACGACTACATATTCACCAGCCGGGACGGATCGGAGCGAGCATCCAATATGCAACAGGCTCAGGCTTTGATCCAAGTGTTCCAGATCGTTAGCCAATCGCCACTAATACTTGAGGCAATGGGCAAGGATAAATACTTTGAACTAGTCAACGAGATCGCACGGAAGTCTGGTACTGACCTCAAGCTGGAGGTTCCAGCCGGTGGCGACAACAAGTTGGCTGGGCCTAATCAGGAAACCGAACAGGTGATGCAGTCTATGGCGAATGTGATCGAGCAAAACGCTATGGAAATCCAATCAATTAAGGAATCTTTAGGTGGTGGTGGTGAAGAGCAAAACCCACAAAGCGGCACCATGCTAGAGCGACAAGCGGCTGAAGAACGGGCAGCATCAGAACAGATGGCAGCAGAATTGCAGCAACAGCCCCAGCCTATGATGTAGATTTATGGCAGAGACAGCAGTATTAGAAGAGGAGCAGGTACAGGCAGAGGAAACCCAAGAGGTACAGGTACAGGATGAACAGCAGGAACCCCAAAGGGAGGAGTTCTTGGACATTCTCTACAACGATCTTGGAGTAGACATTGCCCCGCCACCGGCTGAAGAAACTGAAGAAGGCAAGGACGAAGGCAAGGAAGACACACCTGCCGAGCCAGAACCAGAGAAAGAACCCGAACCAGAACCAGAGAAGGCTGAAGAAAAGCCAAGGAAACGGTTCAACATTAAGCAACCGGAGCTGTCCAAGGATGACATCAGGCAGACCATCCGTGATGAGTTAAAGCAGCAGACGCCAGCCCCACCCCTACCCCCTCCTACGCTAGACACGGAGGACACGGAGGATGATCTAGAGGATTACTTACCAGAACAAAGGGAGGAGATTGAACTGGCTAGGTACGCCGAATCCTCTAACCCCAAGAAATACAAGGGGATGGAGAAGAAACTGGTCAAATTTTACAACGACCTAGATAATTACATAGATAAGTCGGATGAAGAAGACAGAACCTTCGACGAGAACGATGAGGAGTTCATGCAATGGGTTAAGGAGAACAAGCCCAACGTAAGCCGAGTCGAGCAGCGCAAGTTGGAGCGACAGATGATAAAGGATGAGGCTCTAACCGAGGCAAGGTCAGAGTTCGAGGGCAAGAACAAGGAGTTGGAAGAGAAGATCAGGCAGGTATCTGATAAGCCTAAAGCGGAGAAGGAGTTTACCCGGTATGAAAAGCTTCTATCAGAGGACGGCCCGGAGGAGGGCGATGAGCTTGCCGAGTCTATCTATGAAAACGAAATGGCAGATGCCAAGCGGGTGGGGGAGGAGTATCTTGATCTGTTCTATGGGCTGAAGACCTACGACGAGAAGAACACCTTGCACAGTTGGATTATAGACTTTGTTACCCAGCAATCGGAAGCCTTCAGCAAACACGGAGGGGATCACCTATCCAAAACTGTTGATGGTGTTAAGAAATCGTTTGTGCCTCCGTCCGAGTACGGGAACGTGGATGCCAACAAGCATTGGACTTTCACATCGAGCGACATCATGGACATCATGGGCAATTACTTTCAGACTAGGGCTAAAGATAGCGTAAAATCTGAAGAAGAACGCCTAGGAAAGATGGGCTTTACACGGCAGTCTGGTAAAAAGTCGCAGAGCAAAGCGAAAAAAGAGGAGCCAAAAGCTATCACATCTCCCAAGGCTACCCAATCCTCCAGCCCCGGAACAGCCACAACGGACGGTGTTCAAGAGCAACCTTCCCCCGGCGCTGATGTTGTTACCGCGCTGGGCATGGACTTCCAGCCTTCTCCGTTTACCTAGACGAAAAAAATACCAGCCTCAAGGTTTTATATTTGTTTAGTGTTTAAGCGATGTTACTCGCGATCATAGTGTTACGGCCTACGCTAATGCTTTTAGGAGTATTAGTTATGGCACTACCAACAACAACACTACAAAGCGCGGCGCAAGATACCGCCAACATCTATAACTGCTCACCTCGGCACATACTTGTCGATGACAGTAAGGGATGCACACTAACACGGGCCAGCATTACGGCCTTTAAACGCAGCGACTTCGAGGATCAAGCTTCCAAGGAGGTCGGGATGGACAGGATCATCGCGCAAACTACCGAGGCTCGCCTTGCTGGTATGCACGAGAAATCCCTGTATGACCTGCTACTTTCAAAGCACGTTGCCTTGGGTGAGAAATCTGGTGGCGGTTCGCAGTCTGTAATTGCACCGTTCACTCTGGTTCCACGCAGGAACACGCTGAACTTCAACTACTTTCAGGTTGAGGGACGCTCTGTTACTTGGTCGGAGTTTACTGGTGACATCAGCGGGGCTGGTGCTAACAGCACAAACTACGGGTGGATACCCAGCTCGGCAATTATCCTGACAGTTAACGCTGGCACGGACGGATCGCCTTCGGGCAACTCCAATGCCTTGACCAACACTAAATTCAACAAGAGTCAGGTTGGTAACATCGAGAAGTATTTCAATCCGGGAGCCTACATCAATGTGATGACCAATGGCCGTCAGCTCGGTGGAGGCACGGATACGAACACTACCAAGGCTGGAGCTGAAGTGGCCTATGTTCAGTATAAGGTTCTTGCAGCACAGAACGCTGACTCAGGCACGGTTGCCAAGGCGCGGATCGTTGTTGCTCCTAGTGAGTATGCTTCGACTGCATCAGGTGATTCGGTTGAAACGGCTTGGGGTTCTGCAACGGCCACTAACAAGGCTGATGCCGGGTACAATCTGGTACTTGGTACGGGCATGATTATGGGCAACTCGGTGAGCGACTACGAGAAGTGGTGTCACCAAGGGCCAGCCGTCAATGACCTCACCTTGATTGAATATTGGCAACAAACTCAGAGGTTTAGTCACCAGTTCAATGAGGAATATATCAAGGCTCTTCAGGCTCCGTTGACTTCGGAGTATTTCAAGAAGTTCCGGCAGTTGCCTCTCGCCCAACAGCGCAAGCAGCAGGAGGCTTACCAGCAGCAAGCCTTTATGAACTCTGTGTTCTACGGGCAGCGCATCAACAGCAACCAGAAGGTTGAGACTTACACAAGTCTGCCTACAGTTGTTGATCCTAATACCACCGCTGGTTCCGCTCCGTTCGATAGTTGCAGTTCTGCTCCGACGATTGAGTACAAGTCCAACACCTTGGGCATCCGTACCCAGTTAAGTGAGTGTTCCCGCATTTGGGACAACGCTGGCAACGCCTTGAGCTTGGATGTCTTGTTCGAGACTTGCTACATGATTAAGCGTGAGCGCGAGAACTCTGGTGGCACGGTGGATACCATCGACGCTATGACGGATCGCTTTACTGCGGCCAAGATTCGGGACTTGATGGTGAAATACTACAAGGCCAAATACTCTACTGACCTGACGCTGTTCATGCAGCCCAAGCAGCAGATTAGTTTCGAGGGCAAGGTGGTTCTCGAGTACAACAAGTACGATCTCCCGGATCAAGGGGTTAGCTTGGCTGTCTTCACGGACACCTTCTTTGATGACAAGATCGGCGCACATGGCAGCTTGGTTGCTGCTTCGGGTGCTACTGCCACCAAGGACTCGGCTCGCCAACTCTGGCTGATTGATTGGTCTGACATCGCTATCAACATCCTCAAGACTGCGAGTGTTAAGCGTCAAACCAATGTTGCTGATGACCTCTACAACTGCGTCATTCAGCCCAATGTCTCCCACTATCAGTTGAATAGTAAGACATATGAAGTGCGCGTGGGTAACACCAACCGTCATGCAATGGTCGAAAACTTCAGCGATGCCTCACCTAGTGTGACTGTTGCCGGAGCTGACGTAACCATTTCCTAATCACATTGGGTGGGGGTCTTAACCGGCCCCTGCCCTTAACTTTTATACTGATATGCTAGTAGAAAAATTAACAGGCGTTGCTCCGTACGCAACATTTGCCGACTTAAAAAACAATGCAAGCCTTGGGCATTTCACCCATAGAATTACATTTAGCTACACGGACTACACTCCGACAGATGATGCACTTACAGTAGCGGTAGATGCGTACCTAGCCAAAAACGCTGCGGGAGATTCCAAGGGGTTGCTTAAAGGCTGGCTCATCAGGGATGTTGTTGCCCACACCAAGACGGCGTTCGCTGGAATCACAAACCAGGCGACTGCGGTGTTTGATTTTGGAATCACAGGTGACACAGACAAGTTTATTGACGCCCAAACAGTTGCGATTGCAGGGCAATGGGACGCCTATACAGCACAGGGAGATGGAGACACTTACGGTTATGTAACCAACGGCGATCTGCTCATGAAGGGTACGCTTACGGCCACGGTTAGCTCCGGTTCCGCAAAGCTCGACACTCTCACAGCGGGTGAGGTTCAGGTTTACATGGAAATTGTAGACATGAATGAGCTTTCAACTGAAGGCGGCTGGCGGAACATAGTTCTTTAATTTTTGCTCCATACCTGTTCTGTCTCTGCTACCAAGGGTCGGGGTGTAAAAGCCTCGGCCCTTTTTTCTTTGACAATTTGTAACACTATAATTAGGTTTGCTTAATGGCTGTTAAATACTTCAGCGGAAACGCGAACTCTGGCAAGGAGATGGATGGGTACACCTTTGTCTTTGAGGCTGTGGATGTGTCGGCCGGTAGCTGGTATGGAGCCTTTCAGACCGCTGATCCCGGCGAACAGGCTGCACTTATGAAGCTTGCCGCAAAGGGGCAGGTCAAGGAGTTAACGGCAGAGCAGTATGAGGACTGCACCAAAAAAAAAGTCGAGAGGCAGAGTTCATCTCCTCACTTGAGAGGCGTGTCAGAAACACAGGGTGTGGATCATGTGGCGGCCACGGCTCCCAAGGTGTCAGTCGAAGATGAGGATGATATTCTGGAGGTAAAACAAGTTGCTAAACCTAAAAGAAAGAAAGGTTGAAACTCATGCAGAGAGGGAGGCCATCGGGGAATATTGGAGGCAGCATGGACTAGATTTATTGAAGGAAAAGAATCCAACCTACAGCCAATGCAAGGCGGCAGCCATAGGGAACCAGACAGGGAACCCGGAACTTGCTGCTGATCTCATGGTCAAGGCTAGGAAGTGGAGGAAGAAAAGTGGCAAATAAATTATTTAAAGCGTTGAGTTATCTAGGTGAGGGGTATAGCGCGGTGACAAACCCGATTCCGTGGGCATACGACAAGGTCGCAGATAAAACACCTTTGCCTCCGGTAAGTAAGATACCTGTGGTGGGGCCGATACTTGGACTCCCTAGTAAGATAATAGATAAGACAATACCCCCGATTGTTGAAGGTGTCATTGGGCCACGCAAACCAAGGCCGCGCAAGCCAAGGCCGCCACGCAAACCACCAAAGAAACGGGGTCGGTGGCCAAGGAGGCCAAGTATGGGTGAGAAACGCCTTCGTGATGGTGTTATGATCCAGCGATCACCAGCAGTTAAGAATCAGGCAAGGCGAGCGGCAGCAGGATTTGGAAGAAGAAGGTACCCCGGAAGATGACTTGGCTAGAATTTAAGACGGCGGTTAAGGAACTCATCACGGTGGATGGGGTGAGACAGGGTGTTACCAGTTATGTGGATCGCATGATACGGCTGGGCGTGGTCGAGGTGTTGTCTCATGTTGAGTATTACAGCAAGGGAAGTGTCACCAAGTATAACCTAGCGGGTGTAGCTGGGCATCAACCACTCACGACAGAGGGAAACGCCAGCCTTGGGCAGCTACCGGGTGAGGCCAGACCACAGGAAGCATACAGAATTTTCTACACATCAGCAGAGGAGGCAGCATCACCGTCTACGGACAACGAAGGTTGCAACCGAACACCTCTGGTCAACTACTCCTACGCCAACCGCAACGATCTTATCTGCGCGCACCCTCTGATAAACACCGGGGCCTCGGTCATTGCTGTCGGCAGGGGTGGAGACTTCTACATCTACCCGCAGATGGACCGCAACGAGGTGCTTGAAGTGCATTGGGACGGATTCAAGGCTAACCATTCAGACACGGACAAGGTTCCCTATGATGAGCCGATGGCCGAGTGCGTGGGTGAGTATGTGAAGGCAAAGGTCACTAGGGAGGTGGACAAGGATTTGAAACTGTTTGAGTCCTACTACTCCACCTTCCAGAAGAAACGACAGGAATTATATTTGAACAGCTTTGGGCGGCAAGTGTTGAGGATGAACCCAGAAGGTGGGCCGAACAACCTTGCCTGTGTAACTTAATAAAATGAGTCTACTAAATACAACGGACACCAGTAGCGGTGCGAATGTGCCGGATGCGGCCACCACCACCAAGTGGAAGGATTACATCTGGGTACGCAGGTTAGGAACAAGCGGGGAGGCCAAGTTCTACATCTGGAACGAGAACGCCACGAGTGATGCTACCTACCTTAAATGGCAGGAGAAGAGCGATGTAGTGGTGAGTGACATACCCATGAGTAACGGGCAACTGTTGATCGGCGGGTCTTCCAATGTAGGTACAGCGGTTGCTTTAAGCGGGGATGCCACGGTTGCTAACACGGGGGTATTGACAATAGGCGATGGCAAAATCACGAACGCCAAGGTGGATGCAAGCGCGGCTATTGCGTACAGTAAGTTAAACCTAGGGGCTAATGTCACCAACGCCAATCTTGCCGGAAGCATAGGTCAGGACAAACTGGCCGGTAGTATTCCGTACAGCAAACTCAGTCTGTCTGATGGAGAGGTTCCATTTGGTAAGATTGACAAGATGTTTGAGAAGAACATTAACGTGCAAGCCGGGGGAACAAACGCAAACGGTAACTTCCCTGAACACTCTACTCCAACCGGCTTGGCTATACCCGAGGTCAACGGAGTTAACGGATACACGGGAACAACTAAAACACTTGAAGGAATTTACAGGGCTGTCGTTAACTCCGGCGCCACATCCACCACTATAACCCTGCCTGACCCAAGCAGCGGCACATACGACGGTAAGATATTTAAGCTGTCGATTTACAGAGGTAATGTTACCGAAAACAAAGGGCCTGTTTACTTGAGGATAGCTGGAAAATCTCCTACTGCGGGTTCGTGTAACGTCAGGGAGGTCACCCTTACGATGCCGTCAGGTCACGGCTTTGCAGCCAACGACAAGGTCAGCATCATGGGAGTTGGCGATGCAGCAGGGAGAAGTTATGAAGCTGAAAATGTAACCCTACATACGGTAGGCACATCATCCATTCAGTACACGCTTCCAACCGCGCCTATTACCTCAATCACCGTGTCCAGCACTACGGCCACCGTGACAATGACAAGCCCTCATCCTTTTAAGACAGGCGACACTATCCACATAAGCGGAGCTACCGGGTCAAGTGCTGGGGTTTTCAATGCAAGCCACACGATAACCAGAACCGGCAACAAGAAATTTACGATGACTGTAAGTGCCGGTACTGCCGCAGGTGCGGGGACTTTGATAGCCAGTAGAGCTGGGCTTGGAAGTTGGACGGCGTCAGGAGGTCGAGGTGTAGTTGTTAAGGCGTTTAAGCTAGTGGATAACGCATACGGTTTGTTGCGCGACATGGTTGAAGTGATACCAGCAACCGATGACTCCCTAGCCAAGAAGATTGTACTGGATATTTGTTGTGACTCAAGAAGCTCGGGTGATGGTCAATGGCTCGTAAGCGGTCACAGCTCTATGCAGACAGCCTTTGCTAAAACCGGAACAACGGTAACCACCAAGACAAATTCAGCAGCGGTGGTGATTGATGCAACAGCCACTTTAATAATGGATTTAGACGATACTCTAGCCGCTGGAGATGTGCTGATTGATGCAACAACCGGAGCAAACCTAGAGGTAACAGAAGACGTAGCTGCCGGAAGCGACAAGAATGTAATAGTCACAAACACCGGAAAGGTAGACATCGCTTCTGGCGCAGGGACAAGCCTCACTAAACCTCCCACAAAAGACGTACAGTTTATTGCAAAAGTAGGTGAGGTGTTTCTTGATCCTGATACCGGAGCGTTCAGCCAAGCGATTAAGTGGCTGCCACCAAAACCCGGTACGATTTCCACAACGCCATAATGGCAAAGGCAAGGTACACAAGTGTAACGGCAAAGCCTACTGATGGTGGGCAGCTATTCACCGCCTTGTCCAAGGAGTTCGCTGGCCCTGCCAACTATATCCAGAAGCTCGATTGGCGGCGGGAGCTGGATCAAGAGATCAGGAGGGAGGGATACGATTGGTTCAGCCCTTCAGGCGCAAGTGACGCCAATGGCAACGCCTTCCCTGCATCAACGGAGATTAACCTAGTACACATGGTGCGCCGACCTAACGGTGAGGTGGCAATCATAGTGGGAACCAAGACCCACCTGTACCGCTACCAGAAAAGCGATGATGTAACCTATGTGTCAGGGGATTACTTTGATTCCGAATACATCGACAACACCCCTGACAACTGGGTCACCATAGGAAGCGGGTTCAGTTCGAGCGGTAACAGGTGGCAAGCTGTCAACATCAACGGGTATGCCGTGTTCAACAACGGAGTGGATCTACCTGTATCCTACCGGGTCGAGCATGAGACAGTCACCCCGTTGTATGAGTTAAGGGAGAACGGTATTGCTAGTGTGGATTCGATGGCTGTCTACAACGGCATACTGATGCTGGGCAACATTGATCTGGTTGACGATCTCAACACCTGGATGGCAGGGAGTAGCCCATACGGTGTGGTCACGGGTAACACTACAAGATACCACACTAGGATAATCTGGTCACAAATCCGGGAGCCTTTGAAGTGGGCATCACCTACTCCGGGTAGCATAACAGAAGGTTCGCAAACGCTGACCCTCAAGTACCCTGCAAAGTCCTACGCTATAGGAGACAAGATAACCGTGACCGGAGCCGGAACTAACGGCGGGAATCTTTCCTCTACGATTGCGGGGATCACATCTAACCAAACAATTTTTCTTACTGATGCAGCAAGTACAACCGTATCAGAATTGTCGGTGCTACAAACTGGAGAGATCGGGAGCATCGTAGGGTATGAGGACTTGGAGGATGACGGATCAGGGGTGGTGAACATGGCGCCGCTCCAAAACATGATCGTCATTTACAAGGACACCTCGATCTTTGTCGGCCAGTACACGGGTAACACTAATATCCCTTTCAAGTTTCGGGTGATTAAGGTCCCCAGTTCACAGGCGCTTTACTACAAAAACACGTTGGTCCCTCTTAAGAACTCCCATGTCTACATTGGCAGGGATAGTTTCTATTCGTTCGACCTGTCAAGTGGTGGGCCGAAAGAGGTGTCAGCATTGGCTTCAATCAAGGATTTGTTTTTCTCGCAGTCAGAAATCACATCAACCAATTCTGTTTTTGCTGCCGACAATGTGCTGACTAATGAGATATGGTTTTGTTTCAGCTCACTCACGGATGACAACGCAATCTGTTACGACTACAGGCACGAGACTGCATCCACCACGAACACGGATGTATCGGCAGCCGCCAGCGTAAAGAAGCCGCCAGCCACGAATGAGGATTGGTTTGTAATGGGGACAAACGTGGGAGGTGTGATTCGGTACGGCCTCTCCAACGAGGATGTGTCAGATTGGGAGGGGAAGAGGTCGATATACTGGAAAAGACCGTCCAACTATTCGACAACCAAGGTTAGCTACTCAAGTAAACTGCAAGGCGGCTTGGCTAATTTCGGTGATGCCTATAACGAAAAAGATTTCAGGGGATACTTACTTCAATTGGCCAGCCAACAGGAGGAGAACGCCACGCTAACTATCAAGGTGTATGGGTATTCCAATCCTTACGGCACAGCCACAACCTTGGTGAGTGACTACCAAATTACTGCACCGTCAACCCGGAACCTAGTGCCATGCTTCTTTAGGCAACACTTGTTTCAAGACGAAATCGTAGCAACAGAACAAAAGAACGTAAGGATTGCAGCTCGCACATTTGATGTGGGGATGGTTGCAAGTGCCAGCGAAACAAGACAACCCAGCTTAAGCTAATGCCAGACCCTAATTCAATTACCCTAGTTAAAAGACTCGTCAAAGGCTCGCCACTCACAGCAACAGAGATGGACGCCAACCTCACCAACTTGGCAACAGGTATCACGGGGGATTGGACAAAGTTCTTGGTTGCTCACGGTGTAGATGGAGCAGTTAAGACGGCAAGTGGCACGGTTAACGGCAGCGCATTGACCGATGGAACGGTGACGTACGACAAACTATCGACCATCTTCTATGAGGCAGACAGCAGCGCCGACGCAAACATCATAACCATTACGTTAAGTCCTGAACTTACTGCTGCCCCTGCTGCTGGAAGCGTGTTTTTCATCAAGGTAAACGCAGCCAACACGGGTAGTGTAACACTAAATGTTGTAACCGGGAGCGTCACCACATCGGGCGCAATCAAAAAAGGAGGGGCAACTTTAACAAACCTGACTAATGGCGACTTGCTAAACAATCAGGTGATAGCGGTGGCCTATGCTGGAAGCAGCGAGTTTCACTTGTTAAGCAACCTGTCTGTCAGCGATCCGGGCATAGTGAAGATTGCAACAGTCGAGTCAGACTCCACTTCTCATACATCAGCAGCTCCCTCAGAAACACCGATAGGCAGCTATTCCTTGGCAAGTAATTCATACTCCAAGATTATAATAAAGGCTACAGCTAGGGTGATTGCAGGTTACGGGGTAACGGCGGGGGTACAGTTTTGGAATGGATCAACTGCGATTGCCCCGTCATACGAGATGCCACAGATGCAGGTTCCTTCAGGCAAGGCATACAGCGACAGCAGCGCAACAGCATCGACTGACATCAAGTATGCACCTTGGCAAACATTTGTCGCGGAGTTCGACGGTGGACAGGAAAGCACGGCTACAATTTACTTATACAAGACAGGAACCAGCGCAGACTACAAAGCTGAACTGGACTTCCTAGAAGTTTACGGAGTTATCTAATGAATAAAAGGAGGATAAACTAATGGCTTGGTGGGTAGCAGCGGCAGCGTTGGCGGCTAAAACATACAGTTCTTATCAATCGGGTAAGAGTGCATCTCAGTCACAGAATCAGGCTTACGACAGGATCATTGCCCAGTTAGACAAGGCGTTCCAGTTGAATGTCGAGCAGTCTATTCTGACTAGTGGTGGGTACGGGTTCGCCAACTTGGCAAATTACCTGTACCGGGGGGATCATGCTCCGGGGATGCTCCAGAAGATGAGCGATCAATCCCTGTTGCAGGTTGCCGAGAAGTACGGGGTGGAGCCAACCTACAGGACAGAGTATGAGTCGGGCATCAAGCGGAGAGGAGGCTTGGCTGGGGCATTCGGAGGAACCAAGACGTACAAGAAGGCTGTAAAGACACTTAACAGAGACGAACTGATTGCCGAGCTTGAACCTTTAGCAGTCCAACCGTTTGAGAAGGGAACACTAGGCCCTGATCTAATGGAGACTTACGACCAAGGCCGAAGCCCTGCCGAGAACCTAGCCGCTATGCGTGGCATCCAAGAGAGGTTCCAGCCCACGGTTGATGCAGCCGGACGGGAGGCAAGTGATTTGTTCAGCGGTCAACAGTTGCAGGATCAGCTTGCGGAGTTGAGGCCAGTTGAAACGGCAGAGAGACAGAAGATTGAAGGGATCGCAGACGCATACGCAACACAGACAGCGGAGCAGATGAATCAATTGCGAAGCTCGAACCTAGCAAAGTACGGCAGCGCAAGCACGGGGCTGGGTCAACGCAGGTTAGGCGCACAACTAGGTCTAGCATCTGCCGAATCGCTGGCAGGGATGAGAGGCGACTTGAATGTAGGCCAAGCATCAAGGAGGGCAGGACTACAGGAAGCCAGCCGACAGGCGAAGATGTCCAACCTAGGATTAGGGGCGCAGATGGCACAACAGGCGGGTCAATACTCCACTATGCCGTCAGACATGGCTGGGCAGTACCAGTTAAGGCGAGCCGGTTGGATGCAGCCAGCGTCTATCAAGCAACCAGTTCCGCAAACCTACACGCCGTTCGATCAGTTCAAACCTGTAGCCTCTACTGGCCAGATACAGTCAGGGTTGATGAGTAAAATCTTTGACCAAATGTACAAGGCTGCTTCAAAGGGAGGCGGAGGTAGCGGTGGAGGCGGAGGTGGCGGGATGGAGGGCATAATGAATATGTTTGGCGGGGCATAATGAATATGTTTGGCGGTAAGTAAAGGATTTCAAATGGCTAGAATTAAAGGGGGACAAAGACTTCAATGGATGAGCAGGAACACTCGGCCTTTACCGGGGAGGGCTAGCATTATCCCGGAGCCAAACTCTATGGGATTACGGCCCGGTGAGTCTTATATCACGGATGATAGCGTTCCGTTGGGCGAAAGAGAGGATGTGTTCCGAGCTGGCTACCTAGACCCTAGAGCTAGTGTTACACCCCCGCAGACTCAACCTGCCGGTTCGTGGGGAGCCAATGCCAGGGGAATTGTTGATGCGGCTAAAGGAACCCCAGAGCAACAGGAAAAGGAGCGGAAGATAAACGAAATAAATGCCGAGATTGACAGGATCGTTGGCGAAGCGGGTTACGGACAGAAGAAAGAAGAAGAATCCCCGGAGACAGCTTATCAAGGGCCGGAGAAGGAATACCTTGAACAGCCGACAAAGGATGGAGCCTTCCCGAACGCAACTCCCGCGAAAGAGGCTGCTCCTCAAAGCAAACTTGATGTCTTGAAGGAAATGAACAAGGCGATCAAGGAGTTCACCAAGGGAGACAATGGCCCACCACAGGACAAGGTTGGGTCAAGTGGTATGCCTGATTGGGCAGAGAGCGGAACCGGGATCGTGGGCCGGGGAGCAACTCCACCCGCAGCACAAACCCCACCACCGCCACCAATGGATCAAGTTGGAAAAGAATGGCGCGAAGAGTGGGCTACTACACCCCCACCTCCTCCTCCCGCTGTCGCTGCACCTGCACCTGATGCACCTGCACCTGATGCACCTACACCTGATGCACCTACACCTGATGCACCTGTAGTAGAAGGGCAACAATATATGTTAAGTCAGCAAGAGGTTGGAAACATAGGGAGCATGACCTTTGATAACCTTCCAACTGATCGACTGATATTGCCGGTATCATTCCCGACCAGACAGGCTGCGGCGGACGAGTTTGATAGGCTTGCTGATGCTGGTAAGCCGTATCCCCCGGTAATTAAAATCGTAGATGAGGGGGAATATATAAACATTAAGGATGACCCTGAACTGGGAAGGTTCACCTACAGCCCAGAGGACATCCAGCTTTACAACGGAAGACTTTTAATACAGCTCCAAAATAGACAAGCGACAGATCAGTTGCAGAGAGTCAACCAACAACTAGGACAATAATATGGCTGAAGGATACGATGGATTTAATGTAGCGATGGGCCTGATGGCTGACACCTTTGACGAGGCCGATGCTAGGCGTAAGGAGGCTAGGGATGAACAGACTGCCATACGCAGGGAAGATCGAGCCAATGTAAGAGCTGATGCAGTAACAAAAAGTACCCGCGATTACAACAGGGAGGTGCTAATAGATAACCGCGCTTACGAAAAGACGGTGCTAGAAAATAAGCGCACTTACGATGAACAGTTAGCTGAGGATAACCTTGAAAAAGTTAGGCTACTCACGGTTAAGGATGACCTAGCGAAAAGGGGTCTGCCGTATCAGGGCTTAATTGATGTCCGTGAGGGAATGGAAACGATTGCTAGGTATGATGCCAACAAGCCGATGGGGGATTGGTTTATAATCAACAAGGACTACATCGACAAAGCAACGATCAACTCACCCGAGTTAGTCCAAGGCATTCTGTCACCTGGGCCGCTGAACGTAGAAGAACTCAGAACCTTACCGCCTGATAAATTATTGGAAGTTAAATCAAGATTGGAAGCACCTGTTAACACAATAAAACAGACCGCAGGTAGGCAGCGGTTGATGAACACGGATAAGTATAAGCAAGGACTAAAGGCAATCAACAGGGGTATGGCTTCCATAGGTGGGATGTGGAACAGGTTCATGGGGCCGGGAATGGCACAGTATGAAACGAACGCACCCGGATCGAAGGCCGCTCACTTAGCTGTAATTGGAGTGCTGAACCAAAGCGAGGAATATGAGGACCTTCTAACCCCAGCCCAACGCGACACATTTATGCGTAACCCCCACGCCTTTCTATCTAACATCTACAATCAGGATCGGAGAGGACTTGGCCAGCGCAACTTAACTATCGAAGAAGGGGCAAAGCTTGGAGATTTGTGGGCCACCGCAAGGTCGCAAGCATTGGGAGAGCTGAAGTCAGAAGGATCAGGGCCGGGGCAACTGGGAACAGCAGATAAAAAGGCGGCAATCGAATTTCTAACAAGGGAGCTTGAACAAAAGGACATGGCTAGTGCGCGGGAGCAATACATTAAGGCGTTCCCCCAGTTGCTTGGGCTGTTTGACAGTTACTTCAATGATAAAGTTTATGGTGACTTATGGCGTGAGAACACTATGAATATGCTGGATGTGACGTCTAAGCAACAGCCCGTAACCCCTCAAGGTAGAGGTCAAGGCACAGGCCAACCGGGACTACCGGGACTACCGGGACTACCGGGACTACCGGGACTACCGGGACAACCAGCGGCGACAACGGGACAGCCAGCGGCTTTAGGAGGGAAACCACCAATACCCCCAGCAAAAGCTGTCCCAACCGCAGGGCAAAGCGTTGAAGTAAAGGGTGGGTTGCCATCAGAAGTGAAGCAGAGTTTGGCTGAGAAATATTATACTAGGTCACTTTTCGGACAAGAAGGCACGGGGGACTACCTTGGCTACTGGGCTTCTCCCGGCAATCTTCCTCCCGGCGAACTGGTAAAGAGAGGCACTTTAAGCGCAGAGGCCTTGAAAAAAGAGAAGCAAGATGAACTGCGTATGATAGGAGCAAGCCGCACAGCAAGCGGTATCATGCTCAAACCAGATAGAAGTGTACTCCGAACCACAGCAGAAGCCGGAGAGCCTACGCTCGTGCGAGTGCGTGAACCTTGGAGTAGAAATGAGCTAAAAGCCAATAAGGAAACAGCCATAAAATTATTTAGGGAAATGGACGAAATAGACGCCGACCTTAAGCAAATGAAAGCACAAGCCGAGCGGCAGACGGGGATCAAAATACCATCTTTAGGAAGCGGGTCTAGGCAGTAACACTAGAAAAGAAAGTTGCATGGCGAATCAAATAGTAGATTTCTACCGGCAGGAAAATCCTGGCACGGGGCTGACTGATGATGGCATTACTCTTCACTATGCAGAGCAGTATGCCGACCAGCTTCCGCAACTTCTAAAGGACTACCCGGATTTCGGGCGGGACTACAATCGAATATACGACGAGGCGTTCCCTCTAACCGCAGGGGAAAGGGCCAAGCAAGCTCTAGGTTCCTTCGTTAAAGGCGTAGCTGGTACGGTTGCGTCCATCCCTGAAGCAGTAGGCATAGCCAGAACAGAAGCCTTCGGGCGTGGGCTGGGTGTGGGAACAACCGACTACCGGGAAACCTTGATGGGCCAGTTGGCTGAAGGTATCCGTAGCGTGGGGGACATGGCCTCGCCAGAGGTAGCAGAAGCAAAGGCTGAAAAAATGGCCGATAGTTTCTGGAACACCAAAGTCTTCAGCGCGGTAGGTTCAGGTGTCGGGTTCCTAGGTACAGGTGGCGTTACAGGGTTGGGGGTAAGGAGCGCGGCCGGAGGGATCATAGCAACGGGAGCAAAAAAAGCGGCTGGTGAGGCGGCCAAGAAGTCGGCCAAAACAATTACAGGGCTTCATGCTCCAGCGGTTAAAGCTATATCTGAAAAGGCTGGCAAGAAAGCGGGTGAGCGTTACCTAAAGAAGAAGGCGGCCCAGATCAACACGGGGTCTATTGCCGTACTCGGTTCACTAGCTAACGCAACAGCAGGTTACAAGGATGCGCTGGCTAACGGAGGCTCACCAGATCAAGCATTGTCTTCCTACCTGTTAAACGGTCTGGTTGGCACGAGTGAAGCAATTCCGTTGGGCCGAATGCTCAACCGTCTGGATGACGCAAGCGGTGGTACGTTCATGTATTACCTCGCTAACGCAGCACCGGAAGCTCTTGAGGAAGCTTTACAGGAAGCAGCTCAAAGCGTAGCTGGGGACATCATCGCCGCCAACATCGTCAAGTACGACCCGGATCGGGAGATGTTCAAAGACCTAGAGGAAGATGCTGCTGCTGGTGGTATATCAGGTGCGGTTCTCTCTCTCATTATGTCTGCACTTACCCGCAAGACAAAGGCTCTCACCGATGCAAAGGTTGGCAAGTTTGTAGAAGAGGAAGGAGTTGTAGAGGGTACAGGAGAAGAGACGGTAGAAGACGCAAAGGCGAGGTACACCGTGGGTGACGAGGAAGGCATAAAGCAACTGGCAATTCGCGTGGCCTCACAGCTAGAGGCAGACCCATCTGGTAATGATAACGAGGCTTGGGGCGAACTTAAGAAAATCCAGGGGGAACTAATAGGGAGCGACCCTGATGCCCGGATGATTTTCGATGCAGAGTTTTTCAAGGCCAACCAACGGCGAGCGGCAGACAGGGCCGAGAAGGTAATCAACACAAAATTTGGTGAGGTTTCCAACCCCGAGAAACGGGCCAGCCGAGAAGTCGAGGACACCCAGTTAGTGTCACCCGAAGAGCTGGTAGGAACCGAATATGAACCTAGTCTAGATATTGCGGGTGAAGAGGATGTAGACATATTCGGCAATGTAAAAACTGCACAGCGAGACAAGATAGATCCTGACGCAGAAGCAAATTTCGCAGAGTTCAAAGCGCAGTTGCTAGAGCAGCGTAATGCTTTAGTCGGTGAGTTGATGGATGTAAAAAACAGTATCAACTTGGCCAGAGCCGGGGTCGAAGAAACATCCGTTACCCCAGAACAAAGGGCAGCTTACGAGCAGATGCTTGTAGGGAAACAGGAGGAGTTGGCGGGAAGAATACAGGCCATCAACAAGGAGATCGCGGGGATAGAACAGCGAGTAAGGGAAGTGGGGCGCTTCCAGCCGGAGATCAGCTTGGTCGAGGAACCTGTAGCCGCAAGAGGGTTGGAAGACAGAGTAGAGGAAGCAGAACAAGATTTAAACATTGAGCAACGGTTGGTAGCTAGGCAGCGAGAAACCAGACAAGGACTAGAGAGGCTTGAGAAAGAGGAGCTGGACACGGCAGAGAAGCAACAGTATTGGGATGAGCTGGCGCAAGACCTAGCCGATGACCGTGAACTGCTCGGGCTTCACCAAGAACAGATACAAGCTAGGCTGGAGGCTGACCTAGCAACACTAGAATCAATGGATACCGGCGAGTTCTCTGATGAGGATAAGTTGGCGCACTTTGAACTTACGCAGGAAATCAGGCAGAAGCTCCAAGGAGGGGTGACAACTGAACAAGCTGCTGCGGATTTAGGCTTAAGCCGGGATCAATTAAGTAGACTCGTTCGGTTTACAGAGGGGCAGCCTCAAGGGTTCACACCTGTCGCCCCATTGGTGAATAGGAGATTTGAGGGAGGCAGAACAGTCGGGCCGTTAGCGGAAAGAACAACTGGTAGTTTAGATTTTTCAACAACCACTCCCGCCCCCGCACAAGGAACATGGGGGAGGTTTGCTGGGGATAAACCAACCGTAAGAGATAGAACAACTGGTGGCCCTGTCCAGATAAGGGAAACTTTAGAGAGGCGTAAGGCAAGGCTCGAAAAGACCATCAAGGATAAATTCAGAAAGGGGTGGAGCTTCAAGGCAGAGAAGTTCACCTCCAAGCCTATACCAAAGAGCGAGAAAGAAGCGGCGAAGGCTGAACTGAAACGGATCAATGCTGACCTCGCCCGAATCAAGGAGGCAGAGACAGTCACCAAGCCACCTTCTGCTGGTAAAGTTTTAGCTCAAATTAAGGCATACGAAAATATGCACCTGAAACCGTTGAGGGCAAAGCTCGCGGCGGCAAAGACCAAGGAGGAGAAGGATGAACTACTTCGGAGGATTGAAGCAATCGAGTCCAAGCTGGCCCCGCTAAAAGCTAGTTACGAAAAGCTACGGTCAGCACAGGTGTCAGCAAGCTCGTTTAACAACCTAGAGAACGCCCAAAAATCCGTAGCAGCCGGGGCCATTAAAGATAAAGAGCGAAGGCAAAAACAATCTAACGCATCACAAAAACAAGTGGAGCGGTTGGGCAATAGGCTGGACTCGGCTGATGAGCTTGAACGAACAAGGATTCAAAAGCTGGGTGCAGGGTCGAAGCTGTTAAATAAACTCAAGAAGGGCAGATCAGATGCGGAAATACTGTTAATCACGAAACAGGAAAATCTGGAGAAAGCTAAATCCAAAAATCATAGGAATAAGCTGGAAGACAAGATCGAGGAACTTAAGGACACCATTGCCGACATAAACCGGAAGATAGAAAAGATAGAGGTTATGGAGAGCCTTGGCGCATCGTCTAAAGAAGCAGATGAACTGATTGCTGGATTGGATGAAGGTGAGGAAACGGGGTTGGCGACAGGAGAAGGGGCTGCCTATGACCGTATTCTTAACAGGCACATTGCCGTCAACAAGAAGCTGGACTCTGCAAACAAGACGGCTGACCAAGCCATGAGTAGTGATCCACTTGCCCCGCAGAACATAGACATCGAGGGAAGCAAGCAAGACAGGACACTTCAAGAAACCGGCCCAGCTTACTACGAGATAGGAACAAAGGACTCCACTACGGGAACAAGGTTTTCCAAGGAAGCCAACATTAAGCTGCAAGAATTTGCCGAGGCTACGGATGAAGAGACAAAGATAAGGTTGTCGCATGAATTAGGCGCATTGCTTCACAGGGGAGCTTCGGATTCTGGTACTTCGGCAGTCACAAGAAGGTTGGTTTCGTTTGTTGGGCCAGACGGAAAGATTTGGGTACTAGGGCTGGGTCGCGGTGGAGACAAAAAGAAAACACAATGGATGCTTGTTCCTCCGGGGACGAGTGTTGACGAAAAGGAAGGCTACAGCGGCATCCGTTTGTATGACCTCATGCAGCAAGGGTACATCCCGTTCGCTTCAATTCGTCTGACCAATTCGGTTCACAAGTTCAACTACAGTTTCGACACAATGGAGCTGTACAACGGTCAGGTAGAAACCTTCAAGAGCGATGTAAAGAAAAGTAACGCATTCACAGGGCAGGTTACTCAAGGTGCAGTTACCGGCACGGTTTCCTTGGATGCGATAACAGAGAAAATAGAACCCGTTTTTGGTGGCGGCGCAGAGGTGTCTAGGTCAGGAGCGACAGCAGAGGATAAAGGTTTAGCGGCGGCCAGAAAGTCGGCAATAGGGGTGGTTGATGAATCCACAGAAGAGGCTCCGGTAACAGCAACCCCAGCAAGTGCAGTAGTAGAAGCAACCGCAGTAGAGGAGGTTGAAGACTTAACAATTGGGGTTCTGACAGAAGAAGGTGCTGGTAAGGTTTTTGACATACTGGACAAGGCTAGGGCAAAGGTTGAAGCCCGAACCGGCGAGGTGGTGGTAGATGAAGACACGGGCCTAACGGTGTCCGGCGGTGCGTCTGCGGAATTTGTAGATGAGGTCATAGAAACTGCGGTAGAAGAATCCATAGAGGAGATAATTGAATCAGATCAAGACCTTCAAGAGTTGGCTGAAGCACTAGGGATTAGCGAAGACGCTGCGCTCCTTGAGGGAAGATTACAGGAGATAATAATAAATGAGTACAAACAAAACAGCGGATCAAGGGAAGGCTTCATTAGAGGCGTTATTAGTAGCGAAGGTCTTCAAGAGATTGCGGACCAGATACGAAAAGCAGCAGCAGCAAAAGCCGAGAACGAAAAGTCAGCAATCCATCGGATAGACGAACTCGTAGCTAAAAGGCAGGAAGAGGAAAGCGACCCTAACTCTAGGGAGGATACTGTTAGCGAAAGAGAAGTCCCTCAAAGGGCAGAGGTGAACGACGAGGGGGTGGTTGTTTTTCCCCGAGGGTTGGACAAGACGGGAGCAAGGCCGATTGAGGGAACCCATAAGAGTTCAAACTTGGGATCACTAGAGGGAGGCTTTGAACAAAGGGAGCTTGGCATATCCATAGCAAGAGTACCAGAAGAGCAACTAACTTCTCCGACAAGGGGTGAAACCAAGGGGACGAAAGGGGTTGTTGAGGTAACTGTTTCTGGCAATGGGTTGGACTACGGGAACGCCAAGGATCGAAAGTTAATAGAAGGTTTAGAAAACGAAGCATCTCGGAAGGATGGCCCCATTGATGTCTATGTAATAAAGAGGCTTCGAGAACTGGGGTACTCATGGGTTAACGGGTGGAACGGAATTGGGGAATCTGCCGAACTTCATGTAATAGATGCAAGTGCGATTGAAATAACAGACACCGCCGTTGAGCAAGCTGCCACCCTTAACATAGAGTTCAATATTGACGGCGCACCAGTAAGGTTAACAAACGAGCAAGCTGAAGACCCAGCGTTCAGAAAGAAGAACAGGCTCGCCCCGCTGGTGTATATGGTGGACGAGAAGACAAAGAAGAAGATTCCCGTTCTAGCATCATCGGAGGATAAGGTTAGGTTAAGAGGGTACGCGCCGGACAGGCCAGACAACGCTTACCCAAGAGTTTCCCAGCGCAAGCTAAACAAGATTTTCAACTACCTGATCGAAAGGATGCGCGCCCTTGGCGTACAGGTAGAGATTACAGACAAGGAGTTCGTTAACGCATCCACCAAGGCCAAGGCAATGTTCGGGTTCGCCAATGGTAAACCTGTAATCGTGCTGGCCATGAACTCTCTGGAGAATCCAACCACACAGAACTTGTTCGATCTGCTACACGAGATTGGACACGCCGCTACAGCGGATTTACCTCAAGAAGCTAGGCTCCGGGTGCTGGCGGCAATTTCCAAGCTGAACGATGCTGTCTTGAGAATACCAGGGCGCAAGTTCAAGTATTCCATTGATGAAGCAGAGAGCCTAGAGGAAGTGGAACAGGAGGAGAGGCTGGTCGAGGCCATTGCGTCTGCCTTGATGAGCGAGAACTTTGATCCGACCACAGCCAACACCTTGTCCAGAAAGATAGTTAAGTTTTTCCGCGACCTGATGATGGCGGTCAAGCAAGCCTTCCACCGTATGATGGGCCACGAAGGTCAGGTGGCAATGAACTACTTTAAGGTGCAGGTCGAGGCCATGCTAACAGGCAACCACGCCCCGGCATACTTGAGCTGGGTTTCTGGGTACAAGTATTCCATCAGCGACAGGATGAGTTCGATGGACTTGGTTGAGTCGGATTCCATTATAGATTCAACCCACGACTTGTCCACCTTCAGCAAGGAATACAAGTTAGTGGTGAGCGATTCGCCTGAAGCAGTTGAGCATAACATTAGGTGGGCGGGGATCAGGTTTACGGCAGACAGACCGGAGCTTACAGATGTAGACAGGGCAGTAGCTAGGATGGAGGCGCAAAGAACCATCGCAGCCAACAATGCTCTTAACGATATACTCGATGACTTATACAACACAGTAAAACGGGTGGGCGGTAGCAGGTTTAGCTATCTGTCCAAAGAGGAGTTCGTAAAGAAACTAACAAAAAACAGAATACCTGATGAGAGAATCAAAAAAGCTCTGGAAGTTTCACAAGACCCATCTCTTGCCAACACACAAATGCAAGACCTTGAAGCCGAGGAGGCTAGGAAGTCTGCTGGAGTGGAATTGGACAGGTATCTACGCTCGATCCAGACTAGCCTTGAAAATCTCAGCAAGGAGGCGCTCAAGGAACTTAACGTAAATAATCTCGACTCAACGCAAGTCGCACATGACCAGTTAAAAGCGAAGAACATAGCTCTGGCAGCAAAATATGAAGACCTGTCATTTGTTCAGGGCCTAATAGCTGGGGTGTCCGACGAGCTTGTTAAGAAGAGAAACGAAAGGGCAGACGGCAAGATAGATGTTGTTCTCAAGGAGCTTGGGGTAAAGGCAACTGAAGCAGAGATTGAAGCAGCCTTAAAGAGTCTAAGGGAAAAGAAACTGGTAGACTCAATAGAACTTCTTTCCACCGAGATAACGGAATGGGGCAAGGGCGAAGCCAAGGTTATTCAGAAGAGGATAGAGGCTTTGGGTGATCCTAGGTTGGATGTTTTCAAAGACCCCGCAACCCTAGCGCTTACCATATCAACCGCCAGACACCAACCCGCTCTTATGGGGCTTCTCGCTGTTAGGCGAGCTGGTGAGATGGAGGGGATGAAGCAGGTGTTAAACAAGGCTATTAGGGATGCAGCTAGTGGGAACACGGAAGGGTTACTGGACGGATGGGATTCGGTGGTTGGAGGAAAGAGTCGAACTGCCATGTTTGAGAGACTAACAACCAAGGCTAGGAAGGCTTTGGCAGCGGTAATCCAAACAGAGGAAGCCAGAAGGAACGCTCACCTGACTCTGGAAAAGTATGAGGACGATGTGCTGCTAGATGAAAAACTTGGCGATCCCCTTAACCGTTACATAGAGGAAGTTGGAACAGTCTTCGGCAAGGAAAACATACTGCCCGAATGGCTGGTCAATGCCGACGGTTCCCGGCCAAAGGAATGGGTTGCTTCGCATGGTGCAATGTATGTTGTCCCACCTAACCCCAAGGCCAGCATTACAGATTTAAAGAACAAAGCTAACCACAAGAAGCTGAACCTTCGGGAGATAAGCCACATCGGCCAGATGGTTCAAGACATCGAGAAGATGAACGCCTGGTTGTTGGAGCAGCCGGTTGAAAGTCGCGGTGGTGAGTACAACATGGTTAAGCGCATGGTGGATAGGATGACCGAGGTACAGGCCATTCAGTATCACCGCGAGCTGGGGAACAGCTTTGTGGTTCGCTTAATGGGGAGTCTAACTGACAAGCTGGAGATGGTCGGAACTCCTGCCGCAGTCAAGATCGCAGCACAACTCAAGAGGTTCGCCTATTACATCGCCTCCTACGCAGGGAGCGGCACCAAGTCTGCGGTCTACAATGGCAAGATTTGGAGTGAGAAGATGACCGTGGCCATGAACAAGGTGAACGGGGCAGGGGGAAACGTTGATCTGAAATCGTTTAAGCAAAAATTTTATGGCCCAGCTATGCAGTATTTCCACCACAGAAGGGACATACTCAACGATGCTAGGGACCGTGAATCGGGTGAGAACAAGCTGATTAACTCGTGGCTGAATTATCTGGCAGCTAACGATTCTGATATGAAGCCCATAGTTCGGGCTGCTAGTGCTGAACTTAAAGCGTTCTACAAACAGACAGCAGTTAACTCCAGACAGATTGCAGAGGTCAGCTCGAAGATGGGCGTACTGGTCTACGACGAGAAGGGGGAATACTTCAGAGAGCGCATAGGCTCCAGTATCTCCACCACCATGCGACAGACTAACAGCATCGCAAAGGGTGTGTATGATTTCATTAGTCCAATCTGGGGGAGGAACATAGCGAACAAGGAGACTCTAATGGCGATGTCCGAGGAAGAGTTTGCTAATTATGTACAGGCCAGATTCGATAACCAAAGGACAATAGACGAGTTTGCCACGCCCATCGTGGAGAGGCCGGGTAGCAGCGTGTTCCGATACCCTGACGGGGGTGCGCTTAACCGCGATGTCGTAACCGATTCGTTAAAGAAACACCCTAAAGACATGGTGGGCTTCATTAACGAGCTTACCGAAAGGGCGGGGGTTGAGGCTGAAGAGGTAAAAGAATTTCAGGTCGGCATCATTCAGAGGTTTCAATCTTTCTACACCAAACTGAACGATGTGGTTGAACAGCAGGAAACAACCAAGGGCTTCCTAGGAGGAAAGCGAGCTGTCCCGATTCATGTGATGATGGATGCCCGTAAGTTCAACGACTTTCCGCTGGAGTGGGTGGACTATGCAGAGTTCACAGAGCGCAGGATGTACCAGTATGTGAAGAACCTAGCCGCTGAATCTGCTTTCGGTAGGGACATGGTGCAGGTGGATAACGACTTCGCAATGGCGCAGAACGATATTGAGTCAGCCTCATCCCTGCACGATCAGATAGAGAAAGATATCAACCGGCTTGGCTTCTTATCCCGCTTGAACCCTTGGGCTAGGAGGAACTACAACAAAAAGTATGACGAAAGGGCCGCCGAGTTGCAGCAGGGCAGAGCCAAAACTTACTCCGGCAAGATGCTTCGACAATCCACCCAGACCCAGCGGCTCCTTAACGGAATCCAAGAGTCATTCAGGAGTTACATGGCCAAGGAACGCGACTCTGCTCTGGAGTTTACAGTATGGAATGAACTGATCCGAGCCATGACGGGGTTGGTTGTTCAGTCTCCCGGCACAGCGTTAGTAGATACCATCGCCATCGTTGAGCAGCCTTGGAGGAAGATGGGAATAAATCGGTATGGCTTCAAGATGATGCTGAACAATATCACAGGCTCGTTCGGCATCGGGGCAGGTAGCTTCTTCCAAGTTTTTAACAAGACTATCAAGTTCGCCCACGATGACATGGCAAAGATGATGGAGCTTGGGCTGGACGATGGCACCGCTCACCTAGAGGGAGGTTGGTTCAAGCGACTACGAACCGAGTTCCGGGCGAACATGGCAGACGAAATGGTTTCCAAGAATATGCTCACTAGGGGTGTAGAAAAAACTTCTAGGGGAATCCGCTCGCTGTTGGAGACAGGTATTGGCCGAGCAGAAGAAGGGCAGGGAGCATTCCCGGTGTTCAGGCCACAGGCTATTTTCAGTCAGATTGCAAAACAGTCATCAATGGCTAACACGATTGCCACATGGAAGATGTTCCGAAACTTTATAGCTAACGCAGCCGACTACATCGAGGCACACCCGGAGGCTATGGAACTTTACAAGAGTAAGGGGATGATCTTTAACGAGAACGCCCTAGGCAAATCAGGTCTGGATAAGGCTCTGGCAGAAATGGGCTACGGTAAGTCGTTTCTCTTCTTCAATAACAGCAAGGCTTACCACCATATGTACAACACCCTAGTCGAAGGTGGATTCAATCTTGAGAAGGTGGCCCTTGATTACATCGAGCGAAGAAAGTCAGACTCAAAGGCAGACCCTCTGGATGCTGGATATGCCCCTGACAATTCCCTGCTCATGGCCTTGGCTCACACTACACAGTCACAGGTCATGCTGGAAACTGATGTAACCACTCGCGCACCTGGATTTTTAACCAACCCCATTATGTACGCCTCCATGCCTCTGCTTGGTTGGAGTGTGCAGAAGTTCGTGGATATCAATAAGTCCATGATGAATGACCGAAACGCTTACGGGTCTTTTCTGGGTACTGTCGAGGGAATGAAGGCTTACCTAGCTATCCTTCCGGTGGGGATGGTCTATGCCTTTTTGCGGGATGAATACGACGAGGAGGTTCTAGGCAAGAAGAGCAGTCTCCAATCGGGTAAGGGCCTGTTCTTTAAGGGAGACGGAATGCCCAGCATCGAGGAGTTTCAGACCGACCCACACAATGCTGTTCAGGTGGCAGTAGAACGATTTGATCGAGTGGGCATATTTGGGTTCGGCGGTGAGATAGCTAATAGCGTAATCAATGACGAGTCGGCCCGTGAGTTGAGCGTAGACAGCCGTGTGTATGCCCTGAACACGTTAAGAAACGCAAGAAGAGTGCTGACAGCTTTGGCGCTTCAAAGGCCGCAGAACGCAACCTACGCCTCGATATACAGGCCCGTGATACAGAACCTTGGCGGCAACGGTTTCCTCCAGTATGCCCAGATATTAAACAACGCTCTGGCCAAGACAGGTTCGGAGCCTTTATTCGAGCAGGAGTACGCTATGGCCCAGCGGATCGGGACAAACAACTTCCTCCGTGCGGCTGGCAGATATCTGAATTTGGATGTCAGGACTTTCTCCGGCACAAGGGGTATCACCACCACCAGAATGCGGCCTTGGGTGAGCGATATGCTAATGGCTTCCATAACCGACGATCAGGTTTGGTTCGATACTTCGTGGAGAAGAGCTGTTCAAGAGGCTGAAGCTATGGGCAAGACAGACCCAGAAGACAGCGTAAAGCGCAGCTACCAAGCGTATCACCCCCTGCGGTACATCTATCAGACCATGCCCACAGAACTGGAATACCTCCAAATACTGGACAGCATCGAGGAAACCAGCGGGATAGAGGGAAGGATGCAGGTACAGCAGACCATCAGGAACATCAATGATTATGGTTCTTTAATGGGGATAACCCCAAGCGAGGGTAAAGCGGAAAGAAGCCCCTCCCCAAGTACCATGAAGCGGCAGGTGTTTGGAGATGACTTTCGGAAACCGACCAAGCAGCAAATACTTCAGTCGATTTCTGGATTCTAATTGAATTGTAACACTAAATAAGATAATAACACCAACAGATATGATACTATCAAATAAAATATCGGTCCCAAGAACGGTCAGCGTGGCAAGCGTAACGTCTGCTGGCACTCTGATAACAGCACCAAGCGCAGGGAAAAACGTAGTCCTTGTAGACTTGATAAACGCAGATGGCTCAAACATAGCCACGCTGAAGGATAAACACGGTTCCGCTGCGGCAGACACACTTGCCCTGGTTCCCGTTAGCACGGCTGTAAGTCTAAATGCACCCATCCTAGTCAAAACCAAAAAAGTAGTAACTGGTACCGCCCACGCAGTTGCAAACGGAATCACGGTGACAGTAGAGAAGTTGGCGACGGCGTTAGCCTCCGGGGATGTAATCACGTTTGCTGGCGGCGGCGTTTTAACGCTTACATCAGGAGCAAGCGCGGCAGCAACCAGCCTAGCTGGCAACCTTACAGTCGCAGCGCTAACCGTCGGGGAAACAGGTTACACCACGGTTAAGGTTGATGTTGTCACCTCCACTAAATTTACCGCTACTTATATGGTTGAAGACTAATGGCATTCACCCAAAAGCCATCCTCGGTCATCCAGCGTGACGAAGGAGAGTTCCCTCCCATCCCCAAAGAAGAAGAGGCTTTAAAGGAATGGTGGAGCAATACAACTGCCATACTTGACCGGATCAGGGATAAGGTAGGCGAGGTGGAGTCAGCACAAGGGGAGCAGGGACCACAAGGGGAGCAGGGACCACGAGGGGAAAAGGGAGATACTGGAGCAGCGGCAGCAGAAGAACTAAAAACCATCCTAAACATACAGGGTGATGCCGTCGGTACTCTTAACGAAATGGAAATTGAAAATAAGGTTTTAGGTGGAGGATCATTCTAATGGGAAACGTACTAAAAATTAAATCGAGAACTTCTGGTGCAACTGGCGCACCGGGGTCGTTGGCTCAATCGGAGCTTGCATAC
>Ga0098060_1000205_pt1 | contig 28382 bp, 40 predicted proteins | sample 21_taG_FD_77063 | JGI IMG/M metagenome (GOLD analysis project Ga0098060, IMG submission 77063) | Marine viral communities from the Subarctic Pacific Ocean - 21_ETSP_OMZ_AT15319 metaG | ecosystem: Environmental > Aquatic > Marine > Oceanic | place: Pacific Ocean | collected 2015-01-19 | reverse complement strand
GGTTGGTCAGAAGATAAAGATGGTTCACAACGACTAGCACAAAGTATGTTTATATACCCTCTTATAAATGCAGTAAAAGAACTGTCTACGCAAGTAGATGAATTAAAACAAGAGTTAAAAACTCTAAAAGGAGAATAAAATGGCACAAACAGTAACAGAATGTCTAGCAGCAGGAACTGATAGCGTAAACTTAATTGACGGTGTAAAAGCTGGAAGTTGGAGCGTTGAAGGAATGACACAAGCTGAAATAAATGAGATGGTTCAAAGAAACGTAGACCACCTTGAAATTATTTTAGAATATGCACCTGTTGATAGCGATGATGATACTCCAGATGTAAAAGGTGCAGCAGATAGTAAAAAGACTACTCACGTTGCAGCAGTTGCAACTGGTAAAAAGTACATAACAGATAATAGCTAAATTTAAACCAAACACACCGACAAGTGTGCATAAAACCATAGGAGGATATTATGGCCAATAAAGAAACTGTCAAGAAAGAAGAGAATGTTATTTTAATTGATGATGTAGAATTAAAAGAATCTGATATGACTGATGAGCAAAAATATTTGCAACAACAATTATTAGATCTTGCAAATAAAGAAAGAAATCTTAATTTTCAATTAGATCAAGTAAGAGCAAGCACATCTGTATTTAGAAATGCTTTTATATCAAGCACTAAAAAAATAGCTGATGAAATAATTGAAGAAGAATCAGAGGAAAAATAATATGAGTATTTTTTCAAAATTTTGGGATAAGTTTACTGGAACTAAAAAAGTAAAGGTAAGATCAAGAAACAAAAAAGGTCATTACATAGCAGATGATAAATCTACTCCAGATGTAAATGAAGCCTACACAATTAAAAGAGTTAAAAAGAAAAAATAATGGCTACAGCAAAAGATGCTTTAAACGCAATAGAATCTCACGAAAGAGAGTGTAAAGCTTTATACAAAAGTATTGATAAGAGACTAGAAGACGGATCAAAAAGGTTTGATAAATTAGAAAATATGATTTGGGCTGTTTACCCTTTTATAGTAGCAAGCATAGTATTAGCGAGGTTTTTATAATGAATGATGGAAGCGGAAGATTTGGCGGAGACATGGATAGAAACGAAGTTGAAATGGATCTTAATAAGTTTATGGCTATGATTCAGGAAATTGGAGAACTTAAAGATAAAATAAGAACTTTAGAAGACACAACCAATGTTAATCCTTGGCAAAAAGTAATTCATTTAGCTCAAGCTGTAGACTCTTGGAGATTGTTTCCAAGAGCTTTTCTTAGTATTTATATGTATCTGCTTTACTATACAACCTTCTGGTTTATGGCTTTAGAGTCGCCTACCTTTGAACAATCAGGCCTTATTTCTATTGTTGTAGGCGCAGGAGCTGCTTGGTTTGGTCTTTACGCTGGAACATCTGGATCAAGTAAAAGCTTTAAAGGCGAAGCTAATAAAGAATAAATGGGCAACGCATTTGCCTTAATAGCTGATGTAGGATTTCCTATAGCTATGGCCATGATTGGCGGCTTTTTTATATTTTTAACTATTAAATACATACTTGAGTCCGTTGTTGGTCAAGTCAATTCTATTCATGGAATTGTGTCATCCCTTGATAATAGAGTTAAAACCATGAATCACGACATGATAAGAATAGATGCAACTATGTGTGTTGTACTAGGCATACGACCTGATTTAAACAGAATAGCAAGAGCTGACGGCAAAGAAGACGCTAGAAGAGATTAATGGATATTGCCCAGGCTATATCAGAATATGGTTTTCCTATAGTAGCTACGGTAGGTTTACTCTATATGATTTATTTTATTTGGGGTTTTATTACTAACAATATTAAAAAAAAATTATCTGAAGCTTCTGTTACGCTTATAGCTTTAATTGACAGAATTAGGGTTTTAGATAATGATATTATAAGATTGCAACAGAAATTAGATACAGTTATTGAATTAAGAGATAACCAGGAGAAAGAAAATGCCAAAGAAAGTTCTAAGCAAGAAAGATAAAGAAAATCAAAAATTTTTAGAAAAATTTATAATTATTATTGGAATTGTATTAATAATTGGAGTTATTAGTATTAATGTAAAAGCCGATCAAATAACTCACAAATTTAAGTCACCATCTTTTAATGGTGTCAATACATCTAGTCATTATTTGACTATTGAAAATCAAGAGTTTAATCGTAAACAAACAATTAAAGACGAAATAAAAGCTGCCATAGAAGAAGCTGAAAGAGACAAAGAAAACTCAACAGTTCAGAGATTTATCAGAAATTTTGAATCGCGTGTCTATGCAGAACTATCAAGACAACTAATAGCTAATTTGTTTGGTGAAACACCATCTGATTCAGGTGTTATATCTTTAGAAGGTAATACGATAGAATACAGTACAGACGGAGATTTTTTAACACTAAGAATAACGGAAGCAGATGGCACAGTCACGGTTATTACAATTCCTATTGGTAGCTTCACTTTCTAGTTGCTCTATCTTTGACCAGTATGCTGATACATACGAGCAAAGATTTAAAGCACATGATGTAGTGCGAATAGACGAATTACAATCAAAATATTTATTGGATGTTAAACCACCATTAGTTAGTCCTGTTGTTGCTGTATATCCTTCTGCATTTACAGATCAAACAGGCCAAAGAAAAAGTAATAGTGAGTTTGCTTTATTCTCTACAGCCATAACTCAATCACCAAATACATTGCTTATAAGGGCCTTAAAGCACGCAGGTAATGGTAAGTTTTTTAGAGTAGTAGAAAGGGTAGGTTTAGATAACCTTACCAAAGAGCGTCAGTTAATTAGATCCGCCAGAGAACAATTTGCTACAGAAGAGGAAAAGAAAAAACAACTTTCGCCTTTGCTATTTGCAGGTGTCTTGCTAGAAGGAGCTGTCATAAGCTATGATAGTAACTTGACAACTGGAGGAATAGGTGCTCGTTATCTAGGTATCGGCACTAGCATTCAGTATAGAGAAGATAACATTACAGTAAGTTTAAGAATGGTATCTGTTGCAACTGGCGAAATACTTATAGAAGTATTAAGTCAAAAAACTATATTTAGTTATGGTAAATCAGAAGACGTTTTTAGATTTATTGAAATGGGCACCGAGTTAGTAGAAATAGAACTAGGTAACTCGCGAAATGAATCAACAACTATTGCGCTTATGAAGGCAATAGAAGGAGCAGTATTAGAACTTATTACTATCGGTTACGATAGGGGATTTTGGAAACATGCAGAAATTAAAATTAATAAGCCTGATTGTGATGATGATTGCATCGCCACTTTACGCGGCTGATAACGAGATATACTTAGACCAAAGCGGTACAACGTTAAATCTTGATATAGAACAATTAGGTATATCTAACATTATTGGCGGATTGAACTCAGCAGCAGGAAGCCTTACAGCTTTTGATATTGATGGCACAACCATGACTATAGACATCAATATGATTGGAAATACTAACAAGTTTCTTGGTGATATATGGGCAGATAACTTTACTGCACTTTATAACTTTACTGGTAATAGTAATCTTTTTACTATTCAGGTTGATCCTTCTAATACTTTTGGTGCTGACTCTTCTAATCAAAATATAGCTGTTACTGGCTCTAGCAATACATTTACTCTAAACCAAGGAACAACTGCTTTAGCAGCTACTTTAGATTTAGACTGGATTATTCAAGGTTCTAACAATACAGTTGTATCGAACATTAATATTGATGGTGCTACAAACTATATGGATATAGATGGTAGTGATAATACAGTTAATTATACTGGTACAGGTGTTAGCGCATCAGCAGGAGGCTACTTTTGGTTAGATCACACAGGTGGACAAAGAACGTTCAACATACAACAGTTAAGCACACAAGATAATGACTGGCTTAAGATTATTAGTGTTGGTGGCAATGCTGCTTCCACAGTTTGCATTATCCAAAACGATCAAGGAACCAGCACTAGCTGTTGATATTGGTGGCATATCTGAACTAAATGGTTCAGCGCAAATTGTAAGAGACGAGCCATTTATTGCAGAAGTAGATTTTGCAATCCAGAGTAATGATGAAGCTGTTACTACCAATGGCCGCATGGCTATTACATTTCTTGATGACTCAACAGTAAAACTAACCGAACACTCACAACTAACTATAGATGAGTACATCTATGATCCTGACCCAAGCAAAGCAAAAATGGCCCTTACCTTTGGACTTGGTACCGCTAGGTTTATTACAGGTAATTTAGGAAGAATAGACAAACAAAACATATCACTTAAAACCCCTACAGCTAACATAGCCATAAGAGGTACAGATTTTACAGCCACAGTAGACGAGCTTGGTAAATCCTTAATAATTTTATTGCCAGATGCTTATGGTTTATCTAGTGGTGAAATAGAAGTAGTTACAGCTATGGGAAGTGTCATACTTAATAAACCTTTTGAAGCTACAACAGTAAGCGTCTTTGAGTCTGTTCCTAGTAAACCAGTCATCTTAGATTTAACTTTAGACATCATAGATAACATGCTTATTGTTACACCTCCTAAAAAAGAAATAAATCTTACAGAAGAAGTATCACAAAATGCTAAAGCAAACATACTGGATTTTAATGATCTTGATATAGACTATCTTGATGAAGATTTTTTAGGCGAGGATGAACTAGAGTTTACCGAGCTTGATATTAATTACCTAGATACTAACTTTTTAGAAGACCTGCTTAATGTTTTAGATTCTTTAGCTGTAGGAGAAGATGAGGATGTCTTAGCAGACGCAGGTGGTATTAATTTAACAGGTACTAGAATAGGACAAGATACCGATACACAAATAACTACTTTAGTCGCAGGAGATGTAATAAGCCTTAGAAGAAAGGTAAATGATTCAGTTAGACTAGATCTTAATGGTAATGGCTCTTATACACTTATTATTATTCAAGATGGTGTATCTAATGTTGTTAAGATTAACGGTGGCGGCGATTCTAATATAACCATAACGCAGAGTGAATAATGAAATATTTAATATTACTTTTTACATGTTTACAGTTACAAGCTGAATTAGACTTAACTTTACCAGAAACAGATTTTAACTACGTACAAATAAAAAAAGACTCTTTATTAATACAAGACTCAATAAACAAACGTCTTAGATTTATAGATATAAAAAAAGAACCAAGTAAAAAAACATTAACAATTTATTATATTCTTAATGCTGTAGATGTGACATCTTCATATTATATGACTAAAAATCATCCAAATATAAAAGAAGCTAATTTTTTATTACCAGACAAACCTAGTGCTGCAGAATTTTTATTACAAAAATCTATTACAACCTCTATTATTGGAGCTAACTTAGAAGATAGTCAAGTTGTGTTAGTTAACTGGGTACTTGTGGGTGTAATATTAAAAAATTTATATATGTATAATACAGCATGTAAAACTCTGCCTAATTATCATCATGTAACAGGACAAAACTTAAACCCATGTTAAATAAGTTAATAATCCCTTTATTACTATTATTAAGTTTACCCTTGGTATTTCAAAGCACGCCAACCGAAATACTTAAACTAAAGATATTTGATGCTTACGTTGCAGAACAAGAACCATCTGGTTACTTTACTACTCTTAATATTACAGAAGATGATGTCCGCAAAAGAGGAGGATGGCCATTTCCTAGAAAAGACTTAGCGCAGATACAACTAGATATTCTGGCTGAAGGTGCTATAGGTGTTGGCTGGGTAGTATCTTTTAGTGAGCCAGATAGGTTTGGCGGCGATGAGTTCTTTGCAACAGCTCTTGAGCTTGGTCCAAGTGTTTTAGCTATGTTTGAAAGTCCTAGTGGCTCTTATCCGCCAACTACAGGAACTGTCATACTTGGAGATGATGTAGGTGGATATATGTCACCAGGTATTGTTGAGAATATAGATGTATTAAAAGCAGAAGCTACGCAAGGAATTGCATCTGCACCAGTTGATATAGATAACTTGGTTAGAAGAATACCATTACTAATGAAGACGCCTGAAGGCTGGGCTCCTGCATTTGGAACTCAGGTGTTAAAAATACTTGCAGGATCTAATACATACATTATAAAAACTAATGATAATGGATTAGAAGAAATAGTGATAAAGGGTTTAGCTCCAATACCTGTAGATAATTATGGCCGCAAGTGGATAAGTTGGGTTGATACACGACAAACAACTTTAGAAGAAATGGATGTAGCAGGTAAATTTGTATTTATTGGTGTTACTGCAAATGGAATCATGCCACAGATTGCAACTCCATCTGGATTATTAGAACCTCATAAGATTCAAGCAGCATTATCTGAGTCAATTCTTATAGAAAATTCTCCACATATACCAGATTTTGCAATAGCTTTAGAAATTTTAATTTTTGGAATATTCGTCACTCTGACGTGGCTGGTAATTAATTATCTTGGCGTTACTAAGGGGGTAAGTATAGCTATAATTTTGCTCTTCACTACGGGCTTTACAGGAGTTTTTAGCATTCAAAAAGGTTATTTAATAGACTTTTCATGGACTTTTATCTCACAATTCATAACTGGGGCCATTGCTTTTTATCTAAATTTCAGAAAACAGTTTAAATTACGCCAATTAATCAAAAAACAATTTGAACATTATCTTGATCCAAGGCAAGTTAAACAATTACAAAACAATCCTGAGTTATTAAAACTTGGTGGCGAAAAAAAAAGATGCACATTTCTATTTACAGATGTTAGAGGTTTTACTTCTTTGTCAGAAAAGCTAGAACCAGAAAAAGTAACAGAGATTATGAATAAAGCTCTAACTATTCAAGCTAACGCTGTAAAAAAATATGAGGGAATGGTAGATAAATATATTGGCGATGCAATGATGGCCATATTTAATGCTCCTATAGACTTAGATAATCACGAAGACGCTGCAATTCTTTGCGCTAAAGAAATACAAGATGAAGTAAAGCTATCTGGTTTAGGTATAAAAATAGGCGTGGGAGTAAACACAGGTTTTGCAGTTATAGGCAATATGGGTTCAGATACTAGATTTGATTATACGGCGATTGGTGATTGCGTAAATGTAGCAGCACGTCTTGAGTCTGGAACTAAAGAAGCAGGTGTTGATTTTCTTATAGGACATGAGACTGCCAAAAGTTGTAGTTTTAAGTTAAAATCTTTAGAAGACTTAAAAGTTAAAGGAAAGGCAAAAGCTCTTAAAGTCTATACTTGGAATTAAAATGAGTAAATTTAAAAATGTCCTGTTATTAATCTTTAAATGGATATGGAATAAATTTAAAAGTAGATATCAAATTACTGTATCTTTTAATAAAGAGTACGGTGATTCAGATGACACCATCCACATTACAAAAAAAATTATAGTCCAAAAAGAAAACCACTTAAAATTTCGCAACGAAGAAGGCAGGGAGATAGAGTATCGTAGCTCTGGTGGACTTAATTACATCATTGAGGAATTATAATGCAGCAAATATTAATAGGTATTATATTGGTTTTAGGACTTAGTTCTTATTGGCTTTACAATGAAAATGTTACTCTTAAAACTAATAATAAAGTTTTGGAAGGTGCCGTAGAAACACAAAAAGAAACTATTGCTACCATACAAAAAGATTTTGCTTTGCAAGCTACTAGCTTGTTAGAGCTTCAAGGCCGTAATCAAGAAATACAACAAGAGATGACAAGGTACCTTGACATATTTAAGAGGCACGATTTAACTAAATTAGCAGCAGCTAAGCCTGGACTTATTGAACCCAGGGTAAACAAAGGAACAAAAAATGTATTTGATAGCATTGAAGAAGACAGTCGCAACATTGATAATCTTGATGATGGCCTGCAGTTGCAGCCTGATTCCGACTAAACAAATAGAAGTTTTAGCCAAGCCTGTAGAAAGAACTATAGTTCAACCTATAATGCCTAGAGAGATAGATCTTAAGGAACCCTATTGGTATGTAGTATCTGATAAAAACATTGAAGAGTTTTTAGAAAGAGTAGAAAAAGATCAAGGCCAATTAGTATTTGTAGCCATGTCTATTCCAGATTACGAGCTTATGTCTTATAACATGCAAGAGTTAAAACGTTACATAAATGAACTTAAAGAAGTAGTTGTTTACTATAGAAAGGTAACAATTGACAAACCAGACGAATAATCTGCTAAAATCAATAGACCATTAATTTTTACAAAGGAGAAAAATATGGATTTTTTAACTAATATAGTAGTTTGGATTACAACAATAGTAACTGTTTCAAGCTTAATTGCAGCATCTACTTCTACACCTAAAGACGACGTTTGGGTTGGCAAACTATACAAATTTATTGATATGTTGGCTTTAAATATAGGTAAAGCAAAGGAGAAATAAATGGCAAACGCACCAGATGCTTTTGTTTACAACGCGACATTAGATAGAATTGTTGATGGCGATACCTTTGATTGTATTCTAGATTTAGGTTTTGACGTTAAGCTACATAAACAAAGAGTTAGATTAGCAGGCATTGACACACCAGAGTCACGCACAAGAGATCTAGCAGAAAAAAAACTAGGGCTTGCTGCAAAAGAAAGACTAAAAGAACTTTGCAAAGGTAACTTTAAAATAAAATCACTTGGAAAAGGTAAGTATGGCAGGATATTGGGCATCCCTTATACAGAAGATGGCGAAGATATTTGTCAAATACTTATTGATGAAGGGCACGCAGTTGCCTACGAAGGTGGTAAAAAAGTTAAAGTATGGGGAGATTACTAACATGAAAATTTCACAAGAAGGTTTATCACTTATAAAAAAGTTTGAAGGTTGTCCAGTAGAAAATGGACATGCAGTAAGTTATAAATGTGCAGCAGGAGTTTGGACAATTGGATATGGCTCTACAAAATATGAAGGAAAGCCAGTTTTTGGTGGAATGTGCATAACAACACAAGAAGCAGAAGATTTACTAATTCACGAAATGAAAGAGTATGAAGGTTATATAAATGATATGGTTAAAACAGATCTTAAACAAAATGAATTTGATGCGTTAGTTGCTTGGGTATTTAATCTTGGGCCATCAAACCTTAATTCTTCAACTTTATTGCAGAAAATTAACAACAAAGATTGGGAGGATATTCCTAATCAAATTAAACGTTGGAACAAAGCAGGTGGTAAAGTTTTACAAGGACTTATAAGACGTAGAGAAGCTGAAGCTTTGTTATTTGAAGGTAAAGACTGGGAGCATATATAAAAAATGCCTCTTAGCAAGATTTTATTTAATCCAGGTATAAACAGAGAAGGAACCGAATACGATAATACAGGCGGTTGGTTTGATGTAAATCTTGTACGTTTTAGGAAAGGCAGACCAGAAAAGTTTGGAGGCTGGTCTAAAGATGGTTCAAATTCTTATTTAGGAACTGGTAGAGCTTTACACGCTTGGACTTCTTTAGGAGGTACAAAATATCTAGGTTTAGGAACTACTTGGAAATATTATATAAGAGAAGGAGATAGCTATTCAGATGTTACCCCCATACGAAAGACTACGACTAATGGCGTTACTTTTTCTGCTACTAATGGCAGCTCTATTATAACAGCTACTGATAATGCTCATGGTGCAGTATTAAATGATTTTGTTACTTTCTCAGACGCTGTAAGTTTAGGCGGTTTAATAACAGCCGATGTTTTAAACCAAGAGTATCAAATTACTTCTATTACAACCAACACCTATACATTTGTTGCAAAAGATACCAGCGGTAGTGTTGTTACAGCCAACAGCTCTGATTCTGGTAACGGAGGCTCCGCAGTAGATGGAGTTTATCAAATAAATGTAGGTTTGGATGTATATATAACGGGTACTGGATGGAGTTCTGGAACTTGGGGAGAAGGTACTTTCGGCTCTACTACAGCATTATCTGCTACTAACCAACTAAGACTTTGGACACATGACCATTTTGGTGAAAACCTTATAATAAATCCTAGGGCTGGCGGTGTTTATAGATGGGTAGAAAATAATGGCTTAGAAACAAGAGCTTTAAATCTTTCAGCTATTTCTGGAGCCAATTTAGTCCCAACAGTAGGCTTACAAGTTATTACTTCCGAAAAAGACAGACATTTAATTGTACTAGGATCAGATCCAATATCAGATGGAGCAAGAACAGGAACTATAGATCCTATGCTTATATCTTTTAGTGACCAAGAAAATGATTTAGAGTTTCAACCATTAATTACGAATACTGCTGGAGATTTAAGATTATCTTCTGGTTCTTCTATTATTGGAGCAGTTAAATCGAGACAAGAAATACTTATTTGGACTGATACTGCTTTATACAGCATGCAATTTGTTGGACCACCTTTTACATTTGCAGTTAATCTTATTAATGAGGGAACTGGACTTATAGGACCTAAAGCTGCTGTTACTTCAGCACAAGCTATTTATTGGATGTCTTCAACTAATTTTTATTCTTATACAGGTAGCGTACAAAAATTACCTTGCAATGTTCATAATTATGTATTTGGAGACATAAATTACGAACAATCCTTTAAAGTACATGCTTTCACCATTACTGAAAAATCTGAGGTAGGTTGGTTTTATTGCTCTTCAAGCGCAACCGAAATAGATAGATATGTTATCTATAACTACGAAGATAATGTTTGGTATTACGGACAATTAGAAAGATACGCCTGGTTAGATAGTGGTATTGAAGACTATCCTAGAGCTACTTATAACGGTTACTTGTTTGAACAAGAAGATGGGTTTAACGATGATGGCAACCCTATGACTAACGTATTTATAGAAAGTTCAGATTTTGAAGTAGGCGAAGGAGAGCAGTTTGCTTACATACAAAGAATGTTTCCAGATTTAAAATTCTTAGCTAATTCAGATTCAGGTAAAGTAAATCTTGTTATAAAAACTAGAAACAATCCTGGAGAATCTTTGTCAACTAGCTCTACATCCTCTGTAGGATCATCAACTGGGCAAGTTAGTCTTAGAGCAAGAAGTCGTCAAGCTGTATTTAGAGTAGAGTCAGATGACGATTCAGATGGTAATGATAATGTGGGATGGAGACTTGGAGCTACTAGGTTAGATATTAAACCAGACGGCAGAAGATAATGGCAAAATTACTTGAAACTAGCCTTCCGCTTGCTCAAGGGGAGATGTCTGCTGAAATTTTTAATAGATTAGTTAGGATTCTTGAGTTAAACTTAGGACAGTTTGATCCAAATCGAACGCCGCAGTTCAACGAAACAGAGATTGCGCAATTAAACTTTTTAGAAGGTGATGTAATTTGGAATACTTCTCAAGGCGTGTTGCAAGTTTACATAGGAAACAGCTGGACTCAGTTACATACTCCTAATACACCCAATAATGGTTTTAAAGCTACAGCTTCTTTAGGTGCTGTTTCTGTTATAACAAAGGGAAATATAGCAGTAAATGTAACAGTAACCTAGATTTTAGGATATTTTTATATGTTGGCAAAACAAGTAACAGAACAAGAGGAATACAAGTTAAAAAACTTGTTGCTTGGATTTCCTTCTGATTGGTTTGTTGACCAAGATACTTTAGAGAAAGCAAAAGCATCACTTCCAAATATAATTAAATTTTACAAAAGCCAAGGTTTAGGCGATCCAGAAGAATTGCCATTACAAGATATTGTCAAGCAACCTTTACAAGATGTTTATACAGTTCCTTTGTTTTCAGAAAAGTTTTGCACAATACTTTTAGATGAAATAGATAATATGACAAAATCTTTTTCATTTGCACCTAATCCAGAAGAAGATGAGTTAAGACAGATACCAGAGATAGTTCTTAGTGAAAAATGCCCAGAACTCTACGATTCATTGATGCACGTGGTTAATTCACTTATTAATCCAATCTTACTAAGTATATGGAATCGTCATGTTACAGGCGGCAATATACAGATAGCTAACTACAACTTAAAAAATAAAAAACAAGGAGCTTGGCACCATGACGCCAGTTCAGATGTTAGTATTGTAGTCCCTTTAAACACAGGAGATTACAAGGGCGGAGGCACAGAATTTTTAAATAAAGGAGTTATAGAGCCATTACCTACAGGTAGCGGACTAATATTTCCTAGTTACACACACATGCACAGAGGACTAGCAGTAGAGGAAGGAGATAGATATTTGTTGGTTTTTTGGTTAACATCTATAGAAGAAGATATTAACAGCGAAGCGAATTAAGGGTAAAATTGTAATATGAATAGAATAGACAACTCAGGACAAGGAATAGCAAGCCTAGGTAGAGACGAAGATCAGTATATGGCCCACGTCGCTCAAGGTGAAATGGTAGTACCTCCTGTTATATCCCCAGAAACAAGACAACGCATAGAACAAGAGATGAAAGCAGCAGGCCTTTCTCCGAATGAATATACTGTTGGAGATGGCATGTCCATTAATCCAATCACAGGACAACCTGAATTTGGTTGGCTTAAGAAAACATTTAAGTCTATTAAAAAAGTAGCCAAAAAAGTAGCGCCAATAGCAACGTTAATTCCTGGAGTTGGTACAGCTTTAGGCGGAGTATTGGGTGGCCTAGGTGGAAGCATAGGATCAGCTTTTGGTCTTAAAGGAACTTTAGCAAAAAATTTCTTAGGAAAAATAGCTGGAGCAGGAATACCAGGTTTATCATCCATTGCAGGCGGTGCATCAGGTGGTTATAGCAGTATAGCATCAGGTTTAGGCAGTCTGTTTGGTGGTGCGGGTGGTCAAGAAGAAACAATGTATAAAGATCAATTTGGTAATATTATTTCTGCTGAGGAATATGAAAAAATGAATGAAGCAGATAAATCTTTATACAATAAAATTCAAAACAGTAATTTTTTACAAAAAATATTTGGTGGTGGAAATCAAGAAGGCGGTATATTAAATCTTCTTGGAGGCAATAATCAAGGCGGAGGCATGGATCCTAAAATGTTTGCTTTAGCCTTAGCTTTAGGACAGGCTACTAAAAAATCAGCCGAAGAAAGAGCAGGTGGATTATCACAGACTCCAGAAGTAACAATGGATGCGCTTGGCAGATATTCAATGGCCAATACTTTAGGCACAGGCGGAACTAGAGAAGAGTTTGGTCTTTCAGCAGCTCCTAAGTCTTTCTCACCTGAAGTCTTTGCTGCTATGGGTGGCCCAATTGACAGACAATACTTTAATAAAGGCGGTATAGCAGCAGTAAGAGAATTAGATATGCGTGATGGTGGAGAATCAGCAGGACCTGGAACTGGAACTTCAGATGATATACCAGCAATGTTAAGCGATGGTGAGTTTGTAATGACTGCTAAAGCTACAAGAGGCGCAGGAGCTTTTGATCTAAACAAAACAAAATCAGGAATAGAATTAATATCAGGCGGAAATTCTTCTAGAGAAAAAGGTGTAGAAAACATGCGCGAACTAATGGACATATTTGAGGCAATCTAATGGCAGATACAGTAAACCCGATAGTAACAGGGATTAAAAAAAACCAACAAATAAGCGATCCTCGTTTAAGAGAATTTTATTTCGGCAGTCCAGATTACGAAGGTATATTAAGTGAAGGCAGAAGAGCTGCAGAAGCAGCTTATGGCAGAAGATTTGATCCTAGAGGTGTAGCAGGGTTTTCTCCATTTGCCAACAGAGCAATGGAATCTGCTTATGCTGGAATTGGTGGATATAAACCTTATTTAGACTTTCAAAAAAATACTTTGCTACAAGGGATGGGAACTATAGGAGAAAGAAGAGGATTGCTTGATGAAGCTACAGAAGGTTATAGAAGAGCTGGTCAAATGCAACAACCATATTTATCTCAAGCAGAGCAACAGTATGGAATGGGTATGAATGATCTTATGTCTAGTTTTGGCAGACAAGGACCATCTGCTAGAGACTTTCAAAGATCTTCTTTACAAGGGTTTGATCCTAGAGCTGCTGCGGCATACGGATTACCGTCAAAAGTTATGCAGCCATTTGTTGATTCGGCTAGAGAACAAACTGCTGAAGGTTTAAAGTCTTTAATAGGAGGAGCTGCTAGAGAACAAGAAATGGGAGCTAAATCTTTAGAGGAATTACAAAGAGGGATTGGTCAAGATCAAGCTTCTAGAGAGGCTGGACTAAGAGAGTTGAGGGGAGGAGCTGAAGAGGCTCGAATGATAGCTAGAGAAACAGGAAGATCTACTTTTGACCCTAGAGATACTTCAAGATTTTATGATCCTTTTGAAGATAGGGTTGTTCAGCAAACAATTGATGACATTATGAAAGGCGGCGCTCAACAAGACATAGCAGCAAGAGCAGGAGATATAAAATCAGGCGGCGAATCAGCTTTTGGCTCAAGAGCAAGATTAAATGCTGGTGAAAGACAGGCTGCTTTAGGAAAAGGTTTAGGAGAAGCTTTAGCTAATATAAGGTCTGGAGGATTCCAAAGAGCTCAACAAGCTGCTTTAGGAGAATTTGGAAGACAGCAATCAGCTTTAGAAAGATCAGGCTCAACACTTGCTGGACTAGGACAACAAATTGGTTCAGGCCTTGATAGATTTGGAGCAGGGCAATTAGGCGCAAGTCAGTTACTTGCTGGACAAATGAGAGGTCTAGGAACTAGTGCGGCTGATAGAGCTGCTCAAGAACAAGCTGCTAGATTTGGAGCTGCTGGAGCAGAAACATCTATTGGAACTAATTTAGCAGGATTATCTCAACAAGCATTAGATACAGCTATGAGAGAATCTCAGTTTGGCAGAGGCGCATTAGAAAGAGCCGCTGGATTTGAGGCTGGATTAGGCAGAGATATGTTAGGTGCTAGAAGAGGATTTGCTGGCGATATGATGGGCTTAGGAGCTAGAAGAGGCGACATAGCAAGAACTGCTGCTGGAGACATTAGAGGCATATCTGGAGATATTGGCGGCCTTACAAGAGATTACACCGACTACGGCAGAGAAATGGGCGGACTTGGTGGCATGTATCAACAAATGGGCAGAGATGAAAGAAGCGAATTAATGGGCTTTGACGAAGCAGCCAGAGGAATGAAGCAACGTGGTATAGATGCTGCGTATGATGCTGATGAAAGAAATAGATTTAGAGGAATGAAGGCTGTAGATTATATGCGAGGATTTATGCCTCAATATACACCTGGCGGAACCCGTATTGATACTACATACGGAATGCCTCAAGATCCAAATGCATTAGGATTAGGAGCATTCTTTAATGCTTACTCTAATTATGGTGGACAGTATGGTAATCAAAACCAAAATACAGGAAACGCTCAAACTGGTTAATTATGAATGTATTAAATAGAAAGATGTTTGCAAATGGTGGCGCTGCTCAAGCAGAGCCAAATATACCTGAATTGATTGGTTACTATGTATCTCAAGGTTTTAACGTTTTAGATATTGCAGAAATGCTACCAGAAATACCTTTTGGAATTATAGAAACTACAGTATCTTCTTTAGGAGGAATTACTAATCCAGGCGCAGGTGGTCCAGAAAGTTTTGAAGGCAACTTTAATATTATTGGTAGAAATAATCAAGATATGCCAGAAACATCAACAATTACACCATCTTTAGTGGACTTACCAGATCCTGATTTACCAAGCTTAGATGATATAAGTATGGTTCCTCCTGAGCTACAAGAAGTTTTAGCAGCAACTGCTCGATTTGGAAAAGACCAACAACTGATAATATTAACTTCTCCGAATTATTCTTTTAATTTAAGCGAAGAAGAGGCTAGGCAAATTTTAAACATGCCTCCGAAACCAAGTATCGATATAGACATGATTGCTCCTAAAACGCCTTCAGACTTACCTGTGGTTGAAGAGGTTGGTAATATTGTTGGTACTGTTAATAAAGCTTCCGATTTAGGACCTAATCAATATAGAACAAGTGCTGGAATTGTTCACACAATAGACCCAACTAAATTTGCAGAAGACTTAAATCAAGAAAACGATAGAATACTTAGTGGAATATTGAGTAATCCAAATGCAGAATATGGATCTAATTTAGCTTCTATTGTCGAAAGTGCTGCATTAAAAAGATCATCCAGTTTAGTTCCAGAAGAAGATATAAAAGTTGGTCAAAATATTATGTTAAACCCATCAGCAGAAATACAAACAGCTGGAAAATATGCAGTAGATTTATTTAAAAATACAGGAGAAGGTATTGCTAATGCATTTAGATCTGTAGCAAGCCCTGAGATGGTAGGTATATTTAGAGGCAGAGAAGCTGAAGAACAGGCAAGATTAGCAGGAAGAGGAGAAGATTTAGATTTATTTTCAACACCAGATTCATTTAATCCAATGGATTATGGATCTACTGGTGGAGAAAGACCAGAAACTTTAGATCAAATCGTTTTATCTTCATCTTTGGGAGAAGATATAACTAAAAGTCTAGAAGATATAGCTGCGGAAGACACTAAAACTGTTGAACAAAAAGAAGAAAAGGTTGTGGCAACTGAAGAGACTCCAGCCAAAAAAGAAACTCCAACTACGGACGACGCTACAGGTACATCCGCAGACCCAGTTAAGGCAGCAGAGCCTGGAGACGAGCCTGGAGAAGATTCAGAAGAAGACAAATTAGATCCTATCATAACAACAGCAAATGAAAACGATAAAGCAAAACAATTAAGTCAATCTCTTGGCTTCTTTCAACAATCAGATACTCAAAGACTAATCAGAAATATTGGTAAAGGTTTAACTCAATATGGAAACTTTGCAGAAGGTATTGGTAAAGGATCGGCCGCAGCAGCAGAAGAAAGAGTTTTACAAGAACAATTAGATGCTAAAAGAGAAGCGGATCTGGCTGCAGCAGGTGGATTAGAATTTGGTGATAAAAAAGATATTTTAGCAAAAACCCAAGAAATGAATTTAAGTGTCAGAGACTATAATAATGCGGTGGCTGCTCAGGAGTTAGCTGAATCTGTTATTGATTTTGCTAACGGTAATTCTAATATTGCAACTTTTGGAGCAAAAATTGGTGCTGGAATGGATGATTTATTAGCAGCTGCTGGTGTAAAAACGTTTAATAATGTTGACCAACTTAGTGACACTAAAAGAGCGCAAATTGCACTCACCATTTTAACTAACAGAAATATTAAAGAAATTTTAGGTGAGTCAGGAAGAACTATATCTAATATTGATAGGGATATTGCGAAAAAAGTAGTAGGTAGCTTAGACATACTTAAACTTGATAATATTGCAACGTTAAAAGCAACGCTTGATGATAATATTAGAAGCATTGTTGAAAAAAGAAATCAAGCTCAAAGAAACATACAAGCTTCGGTAAGATTCTTGGCTCCATACGACCCAGACGCCATTGACTCAGAAATATTAAAAATATATTTAGACGAATTAGGTCAACAAATGCCAGCTGGATATACAAGTAAATCTTCTAGCTCAAGCCCTGATTCAGATGCAATATTTATTGACACAACACAATAATGAAATATGACGTCAAACTAGCTGAAGGCGTAGTAGTCAGAGTAAACGCTGATAATCCAGAAGATGCTAAAGCTAAAGCCAAAGCTGTAATTGCAAAAAGGGAAGGATCTATAGCATACGACAAAGTTTATTTTGATTATGAAACAGGTATACAAAACAATGCTTTAAGAGCGCAGTTAGCTGTAGCTGAAGATTTTTACAGAGAAGATGGTGAGTACGTAGCTGAAAAAGAAAATGTATTAAATAGGTTCCCTGGCATTGGGCCATCAGGATATGTTAGAGATTCAAAAGGAAGTTATGCTTTAACACCTGAAGGTCAAGCTGGAATTGGATTAAAAGCTTCTAATAAAAATATTGTTATTGATGAAAATAAAGCAGGCACAGCTGGAGATTATGCAGATTTAGCTGGATATGCTGGCCCTGTTCTTGGAGCTATCGCAGCAGTTAACCCATATCTTAGAAGCATTAAATGGTTAAAAGGGGCTTTAGACTCTAGAATAGGCAGAGCTTTGTTGGTAGGAGCTGGTTCAGGTGCTGGTAAAGCAGCAGAAGAAGCAAACGAGATTGCTAGAGGCGTTCAAATGCAAAACGAAGAAGAAGTAGCAAAAATGGTAAAAGATGAGGTTGTTCTTGGTACTGTTGCTCAAGGATCTGTTGAGGTTTTAGGAGGTATTTTTAAAACGTATTTTGGCAAAACTGCATCAAGCGGTAATGTAAGAGATTCTAGACTCTTAATGGATGGTTATGATTTAGGGGATGTAGCTAAAATAGATGCACAAATAGCAGTCAAAAAAAATATAACAGATCCTAATTTTAAAGCAACTAGAAAAGAAGTTTTAAAAGAATTTAAAAAACAAAAAATTAAACCTAAGTTTCCAAAAGGTATTGTCACTCAAGCAGCCTTGGGTAGAACTATTCCATCAAGAGGACAATCTATTGCTGAAGCTGTAACAGGTGCAAGCGCAAGAGAAAAAAGAGCAAGTGCAAACTTAGTTGCTCAAATGGATGATTTCTTTAAATCTATAGGAAATGCAGATGCAACTATAGATGATTTTATTTCTGCTGGAGCTGTAGGTAAAATTGCTGGGCAAGAATTAAAGTCAGCTACTAGCGCATTTGACAAAGCAATGAATCTTTCAGATCAAAAGTTAGATCAGCTTTTAAAACAAATGTTAAACGAAATGAATACGGTACAAGGATTAGGAGAAATATCTGGCTCTGCTTTAAAAAGAGAATTGATGGATGGGATTAGCTCAGCTTACAAAACTTGGCATACAAGTAAAAATAAACTATATGCAGCATCTGACAAAGCTTTAGCAAAAGCAGGAGCTATGCCAGCAATACAAAATCAAGTTAGAGGCTACAGCAGTAAGTTTAAAGAAATATTTGATGATGCAGATACAAGAGATGTATTGTTTAAATATCAAGGCAAACCAGTTACTTATTTAAAAGAACTTGCAGAAGGTGGAAATATTGAAAATTTAGAACAACTTGTTAAAGCTAGAACTGAGGTTAAATCTTTATTAGAGGTATTAAAACAAAAAGGAGCTGTAGGAGGAACAAGCTACAGAGTAATGAAGGATGTGTCTGATGAAATAAATAATTTATTTAAAGACATTGCTAGTGGAAAAGCTTTTTTAAGCAAAGGAGCTTTTGCGGGAGTAGAAGGAGCAAATAAAACAGCAGCTATGAATGCAGCAAAAGCATTTGGAAAAGCTAACAAAGAATATGCAAAAGGAATGCAAAAATTTGACAACACTATAGCTCAAAAAGTTATTAATGATATTAAATTTAATAAAGGTCAAGGCAATCCAAATGAAATGTTTGCATTTATTGATGGCCCTGGCAACGCTAGGCTTGTTGACGAAATACTAGCGAACATAGCTCCAGGGCAAAAAGAAATGTTTAGAGGTAAAATGGCTAAACTATTAATCCAAAATGTTATTAAGAAAAGCACCGACCAAACAACAGGATTATTAAAACCAGCTCAATTTAGTACCAACATTTTAAAATACGAAGATACTTTAAGACCTTTGTTTGGAGCTAAGTATGGACAAAACATACAATTACTTAGAGAAATAACCAGATTAAATCCAAAAATAAATAAAAAAGATTTAAACAATTTCTTTAGAGCTTTAGACGAAGACCCATCACAATTTGTTATGGCCAAACCATCTCAACAAAAAACTCAAGCACAGATAGAAGGAAGAGAGCCTGATTTCTTTCCAGGAGATAAAGGTTTTGATACGCAAAAGATGATTGCGGATTATCCTGAGTTAGATACAGCAAACATTATTTTAAAAACTTTGAAAGATAAAGCAGTTTTAGCAGCAGAAACAGAAAAACTAAGCAAGTCTGTATTTATGAAAACTGTTAATCAAGAAACCCCAGAAAAAATTGTAGCTTCTATATTTAGGCCACAATCAGCTGTAGATATTAATTATTTAAAAAATACTTTAAAGCCAGAAACTTTTGCTAAAGTAAGAGAAAATGCTTTAGGCCAACTACTTACAGATGCAGTAAGCGTTGGATCTTTAAAGTCTACAGCTAAACTTTCAGACATATTTAAGCCTAACCAATTTAGAAATGCCATGGAATCTTATGGAGATGAAACTCTTGAGGCTATGTTTGGTAAAGAGCAGTTACTTGCATTTAAAGCATTTCAACAATCATTAGACTTGCAAGTAGGAGCAGCCAAAGGTTTAACAGCTGGTGGAATTGTTGCTGGTGCTATTGGAGCACAAGCTCTTAACATTTCTTTACTTCCAACTATTGTTGGCTTAAAAGTATTTGCAAATGTTATGTCTAATCCAAGAATTGTTAGACTTATGGCAAGAACAGATACTAGCGCAACCATACAAGTTATAGATGCTTTTGAAAAAGCGCTTAGGCTCACAGCAGCCCAAAGCATACAAGAAGAAGCTGGGCAAGTTGAATCTTCTGTTATACAAGAAATCAGACAACAAACAGAATCACCAGAAAATCAATCGGCAGCAGAGGAATTAAGAGGACAGGTAGAACAGGTAACGAAACCTCTTTTAAATGCTATACCAGATCTACCAGACATCATGCCTACAAATCCAACAGCTCAAAATACTCAAGCCCCTATAAGTAGAAGCTTGTTGGGTGGATCTTCGCTTAACGAGGATATAGCTCAAAGCTTAGGCAGACTATCTTAGTCATCAAAGAACTCAGGATCAATCGCCACAATACGTTTAGTTGGCCTACCTGTAGTTTTAGTCTTAACATCTTTCTCTTGGATTTCTCCAGAGTTTTTAAGTCTTTCTATAATCTCTTTGACTTCGTATGACTTCATACTTCTAAAGATTTCACGTCTATCTATATCACGTTTGCTTATACCTATCTCACCTTGCGATCTAATAAAGCTAAGCACCTGTTTAATCTTGCCTTCTGTTTCTGAGCCAGCTACCTTGTCTTCACAATTATCTACAAGCAACTGGTCATAGTAGTAGACATAATCAATAGCCCACTTGGTCATGTCGCTTCTGATAACTCTTGTCTTTGGATTGTCAGCCAATGCACATATCAAAGCTAAACGCATAGCCTTTTCTCTAGTCCTTGATAGTAATACTTCTAAGCCATCTTTCTCTAAAGCGTCTTGTTCTTCTATAAGTTTGTATGCAAGCTTGGTTAGTAACTCTTTACTCTCATCATCAAAGACCAAGATACGTTGCTTGAAGTCCATCTCTGAGTTGTTCTTGGCAAGCTCCTCCATTTCATTCTTAGTTTCTCGCACCTTCCTAACCCATTCACATATCTCATAAGATGGTTCTATAAACGGCACCATTCTGCCTACAACTCTAGGTAGCTTAGACTCAACTACAATAAATCTATTTAAAAAGCCATCTACAATTCTACCTGTAGATAAAGCACCGTAAAAATTCTTAGGCACACTCATACCCATAAGTGTTATAGCTGGCTTGATGGTAGATCTATCCATAGCCTCTTGCTGTTGTTTGCTAGACATATTCATTAGCGAATAGTTATCAGGTCTAATAGTACCGTGACAACGGCCCCAGGACTCCATGAGAACCTGCAGAGCGTCTTCTTTGTTAGAGTTGGATGACTTGGCTATACTCTCTAATCTTTTGCCAAACTCGTCCATTACAGTAATATGGGTTGGTCTATGACGCAGCAAGCTGTAAACAGCACCACTTGAGGTGTAACCATCTCCAGCCATTAAATCTATTTGTCCTGAAGCATCTAAGATAGATTCAATAACAGTCTTGGTATTTTCTTTGCCCTGACCTGACTTGGCGATACACATAAAATACAAAGACGAGTAGTTGTTCATATCTGATTTATACATACGACCTGCTGCAACTGAGGCCAAACCTAAAGCTGATTGCAAGCTAAGTGCTGGTTGTGAAATCTGCGCAATGCTTTCAGAGTATTCGTAGATGTCTTTAAGTATGCCTGGTGGTGAGTAGAGGTTTTCTGGCTCTTTAATAACTCTGTTCTTGGACATGTAGGTAGGAGCTGCTTGGTTCTTACGCTCATGGGTTTTCATTATAGAATTTACAGTAGTCGCTATCTCCGTATCAGATAAAGGTGGTTTGTTTGTTCTGTTCCATGACTGTAAAAAGAATTGTGCAAAGTCTACATTTAAGCCTTTGGCTATCAAATATCCCGCTAATCTTGCTGCTGTATCATTACGACTGCCTTCTGCTGCTGCTTCTAAAGATAATGGTGTAGCAATAGGCTTACCATTGATCTTATCTGCACCAGTTACTTTTACCCAATCATCACGGGTAAAGTCTGGCAAATCTCCCGTGTCATATAACTTCCAACCAGGGATAATTTGTGGTTCATAAATAGCGCCAGTAGCATGAATATTATAGGGGGCTATAATTAAGCCACCGACGCCTCTTATGTCAATAAGTTTAGCTGGATCGAAATCCGCCGTTCTTCTTGCTACATAAGTCGTAAAATTCTCAGGGTTATTGTAGTAGTAGTGCATACCTTTACCAGTAGCTACTTTAAGCGGAGTAACTGGTAAATTGTTAGCAGCCCATATAACTGCCTCTGGTGTATCTGCATCTATAACTAAGAACTTTCCAGTTACTAAGGCTACGACTAAATCATCACGGCCTTCGAACCATCTTGTTATATCTGCTGTTGTTGGCTGTTCGCTCTTGTACTTTTCCCAACTGCCTAGTCCTTTTGGTGGGACCTTGTTATGGCGTTGTAGCGGAACTACACTAAATCCTGATTCCGCATAAGCAAGCGCTAAGTCCAACGCAGAATCTTCTGCTGTTGCTTTGACGTTGAACACTTGTATTATTCTTCAAAAGTAGTTTCAAGTGATCCATAGATAGATTCAAAGTCAAGCTTACCGTCTGCTGCCTTGATTATCTTTTTAGCCTGTTTTATAGACGGTTGACGCCTACCATACCTCCAGGACTTTGCTGTTGCTTCAGAACATTCAAATAATTTTGCTGCTCCAGCATTGCCGATATAGGCAATATAATCTTTTAAAGATATACGTTTCACTTCTCTCTCCTTGTATTCTGGCTCTAATTTGTTATCGTATAAAGACTCAAGATCTTTGTTACATAACTCTTTGAGCCTATATAAATAATTCACTTTCCATTGATTTTTATTGACTTCGCTCATAGTTGCTTTTTGTAATAAACTTATTTTGAACAATTAGTATACAGACTGAAATTTGTTATGTATACTATTATTTTATCTTTTGGAGGATATATATGAGCGATATTATGAATCGTATAAAAAGCCCAAGTGAGCTAGTCGAATCACAAGGGGCGAAGCTTTTGGTTTACGGAATCTCAGGTGGCGGTAAAACAACTCTGTGTCAAACTGTGCCAGGCAAGACTCTTGTTATAAGTATGGAAGCTGGTCTTTTATCTATTAAAGATGCTAAAAACGTGACTGCTATTGAAGTCAAAGAAGCAGCTGAAATAGAAGAAATAGCTCAGCTATTAGAAAGTGGCAAGTTAGACTATGATACTGTTTGTTTAGACAGCGTGACAGAAATGTCAGAGATTGTGTTAGCAAATGAGTTCAAAAAAAATAAGGACCCAAGAAAAGCTTATGGTGAGGTTATACAAATAATGACCAAGACCATGCGTAGATTTAGGGACCTACCTATTCATGTAGTATTTATTGCTAAACAGCAAGAAGTACGAGATGAAGCAACTGGTATGTTGCATTACCAACCTATGATGGTTGGCGCAAAACTACCAACTCAAATACCTTACTTCTTCGATGAAGTCTTATGTCTGAGAACATTTGATGTTGAAGATGATAAAGGTAAGAAGACAACTGAACGTTGGTTGCAAACAACTCTTGGCTCTAATTATATAGCTAAGGATAGGAGTGGTAAGTTAGAGCCTCTTGAGAAGCCTGATCTATCATTAATTATTAACAAGTTAGGATTTAAAGGAGAAGTATAATGTCTGACTTTGATGGAATAGATTTTAGTAATATAGAATCGGAAGTAGAGGCTTCAAAGCCTTATATACCGAAAGGTGATTATAATTGTATTATTTATACATGTGAGAAATACACATCTGCTGCTGGCAATGAAAGTATTAAGCTTGAATGCAAAGTGCATAACGAGCCAATGTATAATGGCTGGGTATTAAGAAAATATTTTTCTTTATGGCATCCTAAAGAAGAAGTTAGAGGCTATGCAGCATCTGATTTTAAACAGCTACTTAACGCATTAGGTATGAATAATCCACCAGATGATGCAACTGACCTACAAGGTAAAACTTTAATGGTTACTGTTTCAGAGAAAGATAATAGTGATAATCCTAACGAAGATTATCGTGAAACTTCTAATGAGATAGTTGCATTTAGAACGCCGAAGGATGATGGTTTTACTCCGCCTACACAGGCTGATGTACCACCAAGCATGGCTGCTGCGGAGACAGGCAAACCTTCAATATAAAATAACAGGCTTGCTAGGGGCCTCTAGGGTACATGTATACTCCGTAAGTACAATCCATAATCCCACCTAGCATCTACCTATGAAACCACAATCAGCAAAACAAAAAGGTCGCAAACTTCAGCAATGGGTCAGAGATAAACTTATAGAACTCCTGGACATACATCCAGAGAATGTAAGATCAACCTCAATGGGAGCTGGTGGCGAAGATATTATTATGAGTAAAGAGGCAAGAGATGCCTTTCCTTATTCTATAGAATGTAAGTGTCAGGAAGCTTTAAATATCTGGAAAGCTTACGATCAGGCCTCAGCTAACTGCGGTGAGCATGAGCCATTAGTTATTATTAAAAGAAATAGATCTAAAACTTTAGCTGTAGTAGAAGCTGAATACTTTATTAATCTGCACAAAGACTAAACCCTTTTCCAATTATCAAAAGATTCCTCTTCTTCAAGATCAGTCATAGCATCAATTTTTTCTTGCGCTTCAATTTCTTCAAGCGTCACTAGGTTACTTTTTTCCTCTACTTCAATTAGCATATTCAAATACCATTGAGCTTTTTTAAGGCCAATTAGCTTATCCTTCTTTTCATAGCGCCAGATGTATTTGAGTATATTGCCTTTACAATAACCAGCAAAAGCTTCAGGTGTCATACTGGCCTCTATTGCACTAATGCACTCTACAGCGCCATCTTTATAATGATTTGGGTTTACTGGATCATTCATTGTTTAGCTCCTTTGCATGTAAATTAATTAACTGCTTACAAATTTCACCTGTTGTAACTCTTCTGCCCGCTTGCTCAGAATAATAATTTCTTAATGCAGTGAGGTTTTGGTTTGTAATTGGATCTATCCTAAACTGCACACCTTGAGTGTTTTGTTTTTCTTTATTAAATTGTAGTTTCATTTGTTTCTCCTTGACATCTTGTTTGCTGCCCTTTGAAAGGACCATTCTAATAATCTATCTATTAACTTGCTTATACGCTCTAACATTAATCTTCCAGGTCTAAGGTGACAATGCTACCTGAGTTATAGATACTAGTCTGCCCATCATCTAAATACTTATTATAAGCATCTAAGAATACTTGCATTTTTTCCCAAGCTTTATCCATCTGCTCATCTGTAATAACAAATATCTTACTGGCATAAGGTGGGAACTTTTCTTGCGCAATAAAAACAAATTCTTTGACAAGATAGCCAGCTTTCTGCATACCTCGACGATACCAAGCTGCTTGCATGTCATAACCCCAATGCTTTACAGAGTCTGCAAACTGCTTAGGATCGCATGACTTGGTAGTCTTGTAGTCAACGACATAGATTTCTCCAGGTGTTGATAAGCCTTTAAATGGCGGACATATAAGGTCTGGCCTACATTTACATAGGACTTTATCTTCATACCAAAAAAAACTGGCTTCTGGCAGTTTGCCCTCTGCTTGTAAATACATGTCAGCTTCATCAATAATGTTGGCTTTCATACCTCTAATATGATTGTCTTCTGCATCTTTAATCACGCAATCATAACGCTCTAGCATGTCAGCTTTGTTTTCTTTATAGGCTTTGGTGTAAGGCGACCCCATCAATACAGCTACCTCATTCATATATACTTCTTCGCCTTCTACTAACATATAGTGGGCAGCAGTCCCAAAGTTCATAGCATCTGTAGTCTTTTGCACTTCATTAACTGCATGGAGTTGCGAATGACCAAACTTACGCAAAGTGCTACTGCTGATACCCACCTCAGAGTGATATATCTCGTTGGGGATATCAGCGTAGACAAGAGCTTCCCCTCTTGTTTCTGATTTGTATTCTTCTAATTCTGGTATATTCATAACTGCTCCTTAAAATGGTATTTCATCATCCCAACGATGGTTAATAGAATCAGGCCCATCATCTTCGTATTTAATTTTTATATCTTCATATACATACTTATGTGTTAAAGGTTGTGGCCAATAGCCAAGATAATCATGTAGGTCTTGGAGGTTTTCCTGGACTGATTTGTCTTTATTATACATAGGTGTATAGCCGTCTGTATTCTTTTGCATGGCCCTTAGTATTTCATCTTGGAACTGTGGCATCTTTTGTATTGGACCCGTTAATTCAAACTTGGTTGCATCATAGGGTAAAAACTTAAGACTGTAGACACCTTTTGGTGTTACAGCCTTAAAAACGTAGAACCTTATTTTGTTACTCATTGTCGCTTACTGACTCAGATGCGTATCTATAAGCTTGTTCAAATAAACTAGGTTGATGAGCATAAACATATTCTATAAAGGCCTGAACTCTGCGCATAGCAAGCAAATCATCTTTAAACCTTTCAGTATGTTTTGGCTGCATAAAAGCCTTTGCAGTCAACATATTGTTCTCTATAGTCTTGCTTATCATAAGATCCATAGCGCTATCAACGATAGCTCCCATCTCTGTATTTTTTTTATTTTTCATACACTTCTCCAAAAGTTAATATTAGATACTACATTATATAGTTTGACATGTCTACTTATTTCGATATACTAAAGGTATATTTATTTTATGGAGAAGAATATGAATGTAGAAAAAGATATAGATCATAACAACGACCTGGCTTTTAGATTAGCAGTTAGAACTTTAGAGGCTTACGCTAAAGACTGTGTTGTTGATAAAGATGCTAAAACAATGGACCCAATATTGGGTTCTTACTTGTTGGTGCATAACTTAGCTATTAGTCTTTTGTTTAAAGCTGAAGGTTTTGAGCAAGACGTTGTGGCTATTTTAAAAGATGCTATAGATGATGCTGAGTATAAGATTAACAAATCAAAGAAGGCATCATAATGAGTAAGTTAAAAGATTTATTAATAGATGCAGATATGGCTGCTGAAGAAATATTAGATGATGGTTGCGAGGACTTTAAACAGTTTTGCGACAGCATGAAGAAACTTAGAGAGGTGTCAGACAACTGGCTTTTAGATCATGGCCCTCATCTTGAACAAGTATGGCAAGAACATACACAAGCGCAATACTATAAGCATAGAGACTAATCGCGAACAGGCAGTCACTTGGCTTGTATAAACAATAAAAGTGCTGATATGTATCTGAAACTATGGGCGTCAGACTAAGTAACGTAGTCCTTGCAAGACAAAGCATATCTCTTATATCTTTGCTATACTTAGCAAATGTCACATTTAAAAATTATAGATCTTGCATCCAAACGACCTAAACCGACGCACTTAGAAGCTAAGGAACGTCTGGATCATTTATTTGAAGACTTTATTACCAGAGGGGCCTCACCCAAAGAAACGGCAAGCCTTATTTTTACTTTTGGGGTGTGTGAACTTTTAAGTTATAGCGAAACTCCAAACGACGGTGCTGAGGTTATAGATGAGGTGCTTTACAATTGTTTTGGGATTAAAAAACAGGGTTTTGTCACAGAGGAGGATATTGACTGACAAAACTATGGGTTGCAAAGCCTTACTGGGACTGGTTTTGGCGTTTTGTCAGTTTTGTCAGGGTTTGGGACTAAGTGGGTAAAAGGTCGGAAATGTCTCCGAGTGTATGAGTAATATGAAAGGGGGTGTATAAGAATATATGACAAAACTATATATATACTCTTATTTATATATTATTATTACCTTGTATAGCCCTAGATTACAGGCTTTAGAGTTTTGTCAGGATTTTCTGACAAAAGTCTGACAAAACTATGAAAAGACTGACAAAAGACCTAAGAGATAAATTACCAGAATATGTAGTAGATTTGCTTGAAAGCGAAGATGTAGTAAAATTATTAAAGAAATTTCCAGGAGCTAGATTATTAGATGCTAAAGAAAAATCACAACATAAGAAAAAGTATTAAGGTTGAAGCAACACTTGAAGAAGGTGTAGAGGATATGCCAATTGAATATATGAACCATGATGAAAGGCATTTAACTAAGCGTCAACGACTGCTTGTATGGAATGCAGTTAACGATCCACAACTAACATGGGCAGAAGCGGCAAAAAAGGCAGGGTATAAAAATCCAGTTGTTATCGGTAGATACATGCACGAGGGTAATAAGTATTCACATGTAAGAGCTGAGTATGAACGATTGATGTCGGAGGCAAAGAAGAAGTTTGAGCTTACGCAT
>Ga0098060_1000202_pt1 | contig 28681 bp, 45 predicted proteins | sample 21_taG_FD_77063 | JGI IMG/M metagenome (GOLD analysis project Ga0098060, IMG submission 77063) | Marine viral communities from the Subarctic Pacific Ocean - 21_ETSP_OMZ_AT15319 metaG | ecosystem: Environmental > Aquatic > Marine > Oceanic | place: Pacific Ocean | collected 2015-01-19 | reverse complement strand
CCTATTGATTGTGTTAGGTGCAATCGTAATCGTACAAGCTGAATCTAATGTGCCTGTATATTTAACATACATCGCCCTTACTGGGTCTGTAGCTCCATCTGCTACTGTTGAAGTATGCGTATCTGCGTTAGTGGTTATTGCTTCTGTGCCAAAACCTAAAGCTTCACCAATCAGCTCTAAATTTGTATTTGTTGTTGTTCCCCAAGTTCCGCTACCATCTCCAGTAGCCATCTCGTTAAGTCTGAGGTCGTTTACGTATGTACTTGCCATTTATTTTCCTCCGTACTGTATTGATTATAGTATGTTTTTCCCGAATAGTTAAGCAACTTCTTCCCATCCAGGAGTTTGTGCATCTGATATTGTTGCCCAGTTTGATGTTTGTGCATCATCAACTAGTCCCCAAACCAGCACAGTTGGTTCTCCTGTTGTCCCTGACACGCCTGTTATAGTAACTATAGCTTTTGCTACTGGTGTTACAGTTCCTAATGCACTAGTCCCTGCTAGTCCTGTAACCTGAACTGTCATACCTAATGCAATAGTAACAGTACCGAGAGCACTAGTTCCTGCTTGACCTGTTGGTGTTACATTTGCTTTTCCTATATTTGTGACAGAACCAACAGAGCCTGTAGCTTCAACACCAGAAACACTTGCGTTAGCTTTAGCTACTGGTGTTACAGTGCCTAACCCACCAGTTGCTGCTAAACCACTTACATTTACTACAACATTGTGGTGTACTGTGACTGACCCTACACTAGCTGTTGAACTTAATCCTGCAACTGGAACATTAGCTTCTCCGTCTACATCTACTGATACAGAACCAACTGTGCCGACTGCACCTTGTATGGAAGCAATAGCTTGTGCATTTACACCAGCTACAGGTGCACCTGTTGTTCCTGTTTGTCCTGTAGGTGTAACATTCGCAGCAGCATCTGTACTTACGCTTCCTAAAGCACTTGTAGCAGATTGTCCTGTGAGTGTTTGATTAGCTTCTGCGTCTACACTTACAGTTCCTAGTGCAGATGTTGCAACTAAGGTTGAGAGTGTTTGATTAGCTTCTGCATCTACACTTACAGTTCCTAGTGCAGATGTTGCAGCTACACCAGATATGGTGAAACTTATTGGTATTGATGCTGGTTGTCCCCATGGACCTTCGCCCCAGCCAGCTCGACCCCACCCTGTCGACATAGTTTATACTAAGCTATTCTTATAATAGCTGTGCTTGCTGCTGCTGCAGGAAAAACTATTGTAAAATCACCTGCTGTTGAAGTTTTATCTCCACCGAAATCTATGGTAGCCACTGATGGATCACCACTAGCAGAATCGTTGTATATTAAACAACCTCTTGCTGTAACTGTTGCTGTACCAAAAGTGAGGTCAGAAAAGTCTGTAAAACCTGTTGTTCCACCACTTGTTGGAGCGACGTTAGTTAGAGCAGCACCAGCTGCAGTGTAGTTAGTTCCTGAAACCTCATTCGTTGTTGTGTATGCTGTTGTTGTAGCACCCATAGTCGCCGAACTTGTGTACAAAGCTAACTTAAAAGTATTCCCACCAGATGCTTTAAAATTATGAGTTGCTTCTAACAACTCTTTTTTAAAGCTAGTGGTTAATGTTGATGTAATTGCCATTACTTTAACTCCTTTAGTATATTTGCTAAATCATTATCACCTTGAGAAATTAACATGTTACGCATTGTACAACGTTCACTGTTAATTGCTTCCTTGATATAATAAAGTATTGTCGAATAAATCGCAAGTCTATACTCTTCAGCTTGTTGTCTTACGTGTGGTTCTGCGTTCTCAGAAATACCACATATTCTAGCAGTGCATGTTTCCGCCCAAAACTCAGGACTGTGTCCTCTGTTGTTTTGAGTAACTACTTCTATAAAACCTAGTTTAGAACTTGCGTTATCTTCAATCATCAGTATCGTTTTGCTTCTGGTGGTGTGTTAAGAACAGGAACAAGTTCTGCTTCAGAGCGTTGCATTTTCTGTAGTTGTTCTGTGTACTCTTTGTAACCTATTGTAAAAAACTCATCTTCGTCTTCATCAATTAAAAGTAAAAGAGGGTTTTCTAAACGATGGTATCCATAAAGTTTTTCTTGTATAGGTGTGTCTGTATCTAACAAACCAGATCTAGGTGCAACACTTACGACCATGTTATTTTCTATACACTTAGCTAACCAAAACTCTACACAAGATCTGCCTGCTTCAGCAAAATGTAAATTACCTTTGTATGTAAAATCTAAACCGAATAGATTTAATTTACCAACTTTATGGTACAGAGCAAAAGCTATCGCAAAAGGTACAGTATTATTAAAGTAAGAACATCTTGTTGCTTCAACAACATCAAGTAAAGGATACTCTACTAATCCTGGACATCTGTCATCCAACTCACATGTGTATATTGGTCCAGCATGTGTTCGTAGCACTTTACTCATTATTCCTGTTTGACCACCAGCAGCATCTGAATCTAAAAACCTAGAAGCAGGATCCATCATAAACACTCTATCACACTCAGTTATCCCTGCCATAGCATTTATACCCCAGATTTCATCAAACTCTACACTGTGGGATTTAGCTAAATGGAAATCTAATTGACTTTCTCCCATAGCAACGAGTGCTATACTTGCACCTTCTAACGCTTCTATACGACTCATGCTTGTGGTTCTCTTCTTATTTCTCCGTATCTGTACTGATCTCTCGTTGATTTAGCCTCTCCTAAATTTTTAAGAAGAACTAAAGACTCTTGTAGTTTTTGTTCGTAGAGAGGTATTGCTTCATAGTTTTTTAAATACATACATGCCTCAGATAAACAACCATACAGCATAGCGTTGATTGCATTAGTTGACAACCATGTGGTGTCAGTACCTGACGTGGCTGTTAAAGATGTAGGTCTGTAGAAGTAGTGCAACTCGAATTCAAAATTAGTGCTAGGTGCAGGTGCTAGTATAAATGTTGTTTCATCAAACTCAGCATAATACTTAGATGTTCCTGATGTTGTTGCTGATGGAGTATAGTCTCTTATAAATGAAACATGTTTTAGTAAAAGGTAGTTGTAGTTGCCAGAAGAATCTATTAATGCTAAACTAAATGGTGATAAAAAATCTGTAGGCATTGTCAGATATGTGTTAGATGCTGTTGCGTTACCTGTTACATTTTTTCTAAAGAGGTCTAACTGTACACTTTTTAATATTTTCTCTTCTGTTGCTTTTATAAAGTTTGGTATGTTGGTAACCAGAGACGATTCGCTACTGTCAAGATAATCTTGTATAGCTGTTGTTATTGTTGCGTTAGTCCAACTCATGATAGTGTTATTGTAACCTCCCCTATTTCCCCTGTAGCATTGCGTAAAGAAAAACTTGAACCTATTGTGTTGCTCGTTAAAGCATTCATAATAGGTGAACTTACACCAGCACTGTTCTTAGGGTTGTGTACTTTCACTATGCCTAAACTAATTGTAGATTTTACATCTGGTCTTGCATTTAATAGTGCTTGTGGGTCTGCTGTTTTCCTAGTTCGTTCAAGTTGTGGGTGTTTCGGGTCAAACATGTCTGGTCCAACTAAAAGACCATCCCATGTTTTCTTCATATCGTTTAGCTTATATCTAAACCCACTTATGTCACAGATACCATAAGCGTTTTTACCACTAGAATAAGCCATTAATAACTAATCCTCGGTGTAAGATGTATACTTGCTCTATCTCTATCTTCATCTGCTGCTCTGTTAAAACTCTCTTCGTAATCAATTTTTAACAAACCTGCTTTTTGAGGATTACGTTTTAAACAAAGTTGGTACGCTAAACCTAATGTCATACACTGTATAAATCTACTAGGCACTTCTTGATCTTGTGCTGATGCCGAAGCATCATCAATTCTCTGTACTCTGTAACTTATAAACTTGTATGTTGTTACGTTGTCAGGTGTGGGAAAAAGTTTTAAAACAGGTGTTTCTTTTCTTTCTACGAAATATTGAGAAGGTCTGCCTGTAGCCACTTTGTCAGGAATACCTAAATATTCAGAACGACTTATTCTTTCTATAGATATATCACTGAATGTTGTACTTGAAGAACTGTCAAAAACTCGAATAACTGCTTCAAGTACATCTACATCATAAGAATTTAATGTGTATGAAGATGTACCTGAAGTTAAGTCTAAAGAAACCTGTTCTACTGTCCATAGATTAATTCCTCTATTTGCCCAGTCTGAGAACATAATGTTAAGAGATCTTCTGGCAGTTGCTGCATCGTAACCTGTTCGCAACTCTAGACCTGCTAGTTCGTATGCTTCTTCGATTACTTCTGCTGTGTCTAAACTAAATGTCTTAGTGCCAGAAGTTGCCATAACTAGTACTCTTTTATGACTGTCAAAACAATGACGTAAGAATCACCGCTTGCATGACCTGTTGTTGTTAATTTTATGTCTCCAGTTTTACCACCAGCTGCAGCAGTATTCTGTAGACCACCAAATTCTGTGAAATCTAACTGTTCACTAAATCCTGAATTTAAATCAAGACATATTGTATTTGTGCTTGCATTCCAAAGAAGTTTAGCACTCATACCAAAAGTTGTGTAAGACACTTTAGCAAGTTTACATCCTGTGCATGTTGCACCATCTGTACTTCTTGCAGCAAGTGCACTTACATCAACTTTAGTGACAGCAGACTCACCTGTACCATCTGAAGTGTTAGTCAACTGTACAACAGCTTGTCTATCGTTATCAGAAATGGTTGTTGAGGTTACTGCGTCTGCCATGATTTACTCCTTATGCGTCAGCAAATGGTGTTACTAAAGTTCCTGAACCTAAAACAATACCTTCAACTGCGTATTTTGCAGAAGCCATTGCAGTAACTTTTACGATACTACCAACTAGTCCACCTTTAGTTGTTCCATTCATGGTGATTACATCGTTAGATGCACCAGATATGAAAGTTTTACCTGTAGCATCAGTTACACCTGTGTATAGACCCCCAACGAATTTATCAGTTCCGTCAGTTAGTATGTCCATATCTGTGGCTGCTGTTTCTACTACGAAGAAAAAACTTGCTCCTAAATTATTAGTTTGATTAGGATCATCATCTCTTCCTGGGGCTGTCGCTACAATGCTTGGTAAAGTAAATTTACCATCTGCATCATTACAAGTAAGTATCTTACCTGCGTGTGCTGCTACTGTAAGTGAAGTATCAGCTGTTAAGCTAACTACTGTTGCATTACCTGCTGAAATAAACCCAGCTAATGATTTAACTGGTCCTGAAAATGTCGATTTTGCCATAATTTCCTCCTTTGGAAATAAGTTTTATCGTCTCGGCTAGTCTGCTAGGTCAGTCGATAAAACAAAATTAATAAACCTAGAAATTTATTCTATACTTATTGTCGAAAAAAAGAAAGGGAAGCCGAAGCTTCCCTTTACTTTGTCTAAACGATTATCTACGCTCCAGGGGATCCGTAAATACCACGCCAGTCACTAAAACCAAAAGAATATCTTTCTCTTGCTTTGTAACGCATGTTACCAGTTTCGAAGTCGCCTTCCATACCAGTAGACATTGCTGCTCTTACAAAATGTTTTAGTCCGTTAGGTGCGTCAGTTTTTATAAAAAACGCATCCGTATCGGTTAAGAAGTGATTGACTGTATAGCCTTCTGGAAGCATGCTCATGTTTCTAATAGCGTTAATATCGTTATCAGAAGTTGACACTCTTCCAGGAGTGTTTAACAGTCTATCAGCTACAAACTGAAGTGCTGGTGGAACGATTAGTTTTCTAGCTTGAACGTTAGTTTTTAAACCACGTTCGTCTTTAAATGCAGCAATATCGATCATTGCATTTTCTAGAGAAGTTTCGTTCAAGTCAGCAGCTGTGCTTGGCTCGTTGGATTGATCACCAGCTGTCAAGGTTGGGTGGTCAGTAGCGAATAACTCTTTACCATCCCCTCCAGGAAAACTAGATGAGAAACCATTATTGAGAACATTTGCAGCTTTCACTTGTTTCGTTTGACTCATTGAGCGAGCCAACGCTTTAGTGTATCTAGCTGAAAGGCTATCATAAAGGTTGTCCTCTATAGCTTCTTCCGTTAAAGCAAAAGCTAACGCTACAGTTTCGTGCGAGTACCTAGCAGTGAAAGTTTCTTGCGCATAGTCGTATGAGACTGATGCACCTTCGCCTTTCACTGGTGCTTCACCGAAACCTGAAAGCATAACTTCTTCTTCAAACGCTCTATCTGAATTTTCTGTATCAAAAATTTCAGCATGCTCGTTTTCGTATCTGCTATATTCAAGTCCAAAGAGAGCGTTTAATCCAGGCTCTAGTTCTTGCACTAATTGTGCTCTATTAATTGCCATTGTTATCTACTCCTTTATGAATTACCGAACACAGAAGCTGGGAATGTTACATACACTCTAGCATATTGTCCAATAGAATTTGATGGTTTGTCGGGAAAACCTACTACTGTCGCAATACCACTAGAAGTTGTAGTTGTCACACCTTCTTTTGATCGACCTGTTGAAGAATCACCTGCAGTTGTCGAAATTGTGTTTGTTGTGCCGATTGATGCTTGTGTTGGAGTCCCAGTTGACTGAGCCTCGTAGACAATATCAGGATCGACATAAACAAACGCTTTCGCATTTGCAGAACCTAGTGTTGCAGTATCAGCTGTCCACACCTTAGAAAAGATGATTTCACCTGAAGTTGCTGTGTATTCTACTCCGTAAAATACGCCCAATGGAGTACCTGTTGCAGTACCCTGTATAACCAAACCACTTGAGAGATTAACCACGTCGCCCGAAAAAATCGAAGCGTTCGTAGCACTTGCTATCGCAAACTCTGCAGGTCTGATTGTACCACCAGACATATGATATGCGGGAGTAAAACCATCTGGATCATTTACATTTGCCATATTGTTTTACCTTATAAAATATGTTGTTAAAATTCTTAGTGTTACCTAAGATCCTTTTCCGAAAGTAACTTTTGTATTTCTACTAGGTCTACTAATAGGCATACTTGGGTCGCTTTCTCTCATTAAATCTGTATCAACAGCACGCATAGCGTCTGCGGTTTGAGCATCAAAATACTCTTTCCGCTCTAAAACTGTATCCTCAGGTATTCTTGCCAGGATCAACCCACCTACTCCGATCACACCAGCATGTACTCCATCTTGTATCGTTGGTGCTTCAAAATCTGGGAACTCTTCCGAACGTACAGGTTCAAAACCTTCACGTAGACGTTTCGACATATTAGTCTTATCGTCTTGTCCAAGTATAGATTCTCTAATCCAACGATGCTTAAAACCTGGAGGTGCAGGTGGTGCATCTAGTGCAGAGGGCGGTGCCCATGGTGTTCTGCGAGTTTCTTTTTCTCGTGCTTGTGCAGATCGAGGAGATCGATCCGTAGCAACAGATTCGTCTACTTGTTTATTTGTATCTTTTTCTGTCATTTTTTACTCCTTATTGTGTTTTAACATATTTAGCATACTCTTCAAGAGGCACACCTAGTTTTTTCGCTATTGCTACTTGACTCTGTGTGAGTTTTACAGTCTTACTGCGTGCATTTTTATTTCTTGCTTGTCTTGTAGGACTCGCTACTCTCTGCACGGGAGAGTCGGAAACTTGTTCTTGATCTTCATTATAGGTGCTTATTCCAAATTTGGAAAGCCTACTGTCTAGTTCTGCATAATACTCGTCAGTTGTACCATCATAACCTTCATCCATAAGTTCCCTGTGTACACCGAATGCAGCAAAAGTTAATCCTTGGTTTTTACCAAACCAATCATTTTTTTGTGCCCATTCTTGTGCTCTTGGGTCTGGTGGTGCTGGTTGAGCAGTGTTTGCTGCTGGTGTTGCGGAAAGTGGCATTTCTGGTGCTTTTTCCTCAGGATTGTCTGCAGCCCTTTTTCTTTGCTCAGTAACACGACGTAGACTTTCTGCTTCTACCGACAAACGAGAAAGTTTCTCGTTTGCTGTAACAATAGCTTCTGTGTCACCACGATCAAACGCATCTTTATACTCTGCTTTCGCAGAGTCTAGTTCTGTGTTAATTCTGTTGTCATATTCAGAGAACATTGCTGTGTTTGCTGACTCAGCTTTTTTCTTTAGATTAGCATTTTCTTCTTGGACTTTTTGTGCCCATGACAGTGCCTCTTCATTTTGTCTTTCTGTTTCTCTGAGCTTATAGGTTAACTTGTTGATTCTTTTCTGAACAGAATCACTATACTCTTCTTGTTCAGATTTATTCTCTTCCTCAGGTTGTTCTTCCTTAGTTTGAGTGTCAACGATTTCTATACTTTCTTCTTTCTTTTCTTCAGTAGGAAGTTCTACTTCTACTGTTTCTTCTATGGCAAGATTTTCTTCTTGTTGCATGGTTTCCTCCATGTTGGTTATTAATAATCTACTGCTTCAGGATCTGGTATTCTAGCTAAGATCTCATCATCGTTTAAAATTCGAAGTTCACCTCCGTCAATTTTAAACCGAGCCCCAGCATATCTGCCGAAAAGCACCCATTCTCCCTCTTTACACCAAGCACCTTCAGGAAACTTTACAGGATCCTTATATGCATCTGGACCAAGAGAAATAACATATCCTACAACTGAGGATACTGTGTCTCTTTCAATAGTTTCAGAAACTAATTGAATACCACCATCAGTTACAGCTGATCTGCCTCTCGGTAGTATCAATACTCTGTATCCTGTTGGTTGTGGTAATATTTCTGTTTGTGAAGTAATTTCTTCAACTGATTTTTCCTCTACCACCTCTTCAACTATAGGTGCAGGTGCTTTGTCAAAGTTCATTACAACATCTGGTACGACTTCTTTAGTCATCTACTTCTTTCTCCATATTTTTACGCAGGTCAATTATTTCTTGTTCGGCAGAGCGAAGACCTGATATCTCTCCGACGACGCGTTGGTATTGCTCAAAACTGGCAACACCTCCCGATGCGAGTGTTTCTTCTAAAGCAGCACAGCGTTCTCTGTACTTTTTGAGTAGGTACTCGACAACCTTTATATAGTCCATTAATCAGAACTATGGAAATTTAAACCTTTTGTGGCAGCACCAGTGCCTCTTGTTTTTACAACTTTCTTATGAGTGTGTAGACCACCTTCACTGTAGTTATACATCCCACCCTTTTTCATTCCTCTAAGTTTTTTGAAATCTGCTCCGTCGATTTTATCTCTTGGTTCTGCGACTTTAGCAATCTTCTTCTGCTTTTTTGAGTATTCCTTCATTGGCATATTTTTCTCCTATCGTAATTTTGTTGGTTTTCTACGTGTGTTGTCCACTGCACCACAGCCTTTACTTTGTACAGCTAAACCTCCGTCTTTCATTTTAAGCATCGTACCACCTGGCATTCCTCCGCCAGCCATTTTGTACATGCCACCCTCAGCCATCTTATAAAGACCTCCGTCTTTTTTCTTGGCAGTTTTTGCTGCGTCTTTGAAATCTTGAGCACTTGGTGCACCTTTGTCACCAGGACTTCTCATTTTTTCACCAGAACCAGCTTTGATTCGATTCCTTTTTGCATTTATATTGTCGTACAACCCTCGTTTTTTAGCCATTACTCACTATTCTCCTCTGCGTCTTTTACTTGTTTTAATATTTCACCATAAGATTTCTGAGACTTGAGTTCAGCTTCCATCGCATCTTTCTCACGGGAAGCTGCAATTCTTTGCTGAGCAATGTCTTCATTTTTCTCTGCCTTTGCTAAAGCAGTTTGCGCATCCATTTCTGCTTTAGTAAGTTCTGTTTGAGCACGTAACTGATCTGCTTGTGCTTTTCTTTGTATTTCCATACCTTGTAGTTCAAGCTGTTTGTTAGCTAAGTCCATTTGTGGTTGCTGTTGTGCTATTTGCTGTGCTTCTATCAAGGCTTGTTCTTGTCCAGTTATTTGCTGAGTAGCTTGTGCTGCCAACATGGCTATCTGGTTTTGTACTTCCATAGGCACTGGTTGCCCTTCTGGTGGAAGTTCCATACCTTGCTCAGCCAGTATCTGCTGTACCTGTAGTCTGTACTTCATTGCTTGATGTTCTTGTATGTGTGCCTGTAATGCTTGTATGGCAGCAGGATTCTGTTGCACCATAGGATTCTGCATAAATGCCATATGAGCTGCTATGTGAGCATCATGATTTTGTTCTAAAAATGCTTTTAAAGGAACACCCATAAGTGCGTCTTGGTTTTCTTGCACTGGATCTTTCGGTGACATATCTTCTGGTGGTTCTAGTATCTCGTCTATGTTTTGTACACCTAACGCAGTATACATTTTAAAATATGCTTCCCTTAGGTTGTGTAATTGAGGTGCACTTTGTGCTAATTGTAGTTGTGTTTGTGCTAACACTACACGTTGGCTCATGCTAAAAATGTTAGGATCGCTTACAGGAAGAACATCTACTTGCCCATCAAAATCTCTAGCATATATTGTACGTGAGCCACCAACTACATCGTAAGGATACTCAGGTGGTAAAGATTCAGCAAAAACTCTAGCGAGTAGTTTGAATTCTACTTTTTGAGCATAGTGTAGACGTTTATGTATCGCCGACATAATTTTGCTACCACGTTCTAGCATAGCGATAGTTGTACCAACAGGTGCTTCTTGACCCATATCCCCTATCTTCATGTCTGCTATGTTTGCAAAACGTTGACCACCTTCTACGATCACACCTAAAAGTTGTGCTAATACACCACTTGGTTCTTTATAAGGTAGTGGCATCAAAGCATCTCTTATAGTGCCACCTGGCACATCTACATCTCGCCACTCTCCTGGCTCTATAGGATTATCATCATCCCTGATTCGCATTCCTCTTGCCTTAAATCCAGCAGGTAAGTTACTTAACGTGCCTGCATCTACAAGTTGTCTTAGTATAGATGTTGCTGATTTACTTAGACCACCAATCATGTGTATAAGTCCAAAACCATAAAAACCTAGTCCTGGAAGGAATTTATAGTGAACAAAGTACTCTATTTTCTTCTTCAAAGGATCGTCTGGTGAAAAGTTTCTTCGTATTGCAAGAATCTGATTGCTCTCTTTTACCATCGTTACGATATATGGTAAGGCGATTCCCGTCTCATCACCGTCTTCTGAGTCTTCAAAACCTTCTAAATCAAGGTCTACATGCATTTCGAGCACTGTATATGTCTCAGCAACTGAAGGTTTACTGACTCCAGTTATATCGTCTATCTTTGTTTTAACACCAGAGAGACTTTCCTCGTCTTGAGAAGGCTCACCAATCTCTACATCTCTGTATAAACCAGCTTGCTGCATCTTACGGATATGGTTTTCTGTCATCTGTATGACATGTGTTGCTCTAGGGCAATCAAGTAAGTCTGTCGTCGAATATGAGACAATAAAGTCTTCAGCCATTATAAAGTTGCTTACTGCTCTTGCTTTGGCAGGATCATAAAAAACTTTTTTGAAAGCAGAACCAGAAAGTGGGAGATAAAACAACAACTGGTCTAGTTCTGGGTCGAACTCTTCCATGTTGTATGTTATCTGATAGTTCATAAACTCTTTGACTCTTTGTGCTTGTTGTTCTTTTGACGCATCGGCATTACCCAACACTTGTGTTTTAACAGGTCCATCAGCAGGCAAGAGTTCTTTGTACGCTTGTGCTTGGAACTGTGCTACAGACTCAGAAAGTAGTGGGTGATGTACACCACTGGCACCTGGGAAGGGTTCAGTTCTGTCTTCAGTTTTTATACCGAGTAAGTCTAGACCATTTGTAAATGTTTCTAACCATTCTCTTCTTGACTCTTCGTCTTCGTCAAAATCTGAACTAAGCTCCATACAAAGAGAACGTAAGTCATCTTCGTTTATAATTTCTGCTAGGTTTTGGTTAAAGTCTTCTATTGGGTCTGGGACTATGGCTATAGTAGATTCTTCTTCCTCACCTTCAATAATTATGTTCTCAGGTAAAATTTCCTGTTCTTCTAGAGGAAGTTCTATTTCTAGTTCTTCGGATAAAACAGGTGACAATGTTGATTTTTCTACAGCCATATTACGTTTGTCGAATTGTTATGATTTGAATCATACTTTAAAAAGTGCTCAATAGTAAACTCGTTTCCTTCGATACACTGGCTCTTCCTCATAGTCAGTTCCGAGTTTTACGAAGCCACCTTGTCTAAATCTCATCAATGCTTGTGTTGTACTATCAACTAAATCGTCGTGTTCTCCGTAAGGAAAGTCCGACACTTCGTCCATTAATTGTTCTGCCCAGTTAGTTTCTGGCACCCACACGTACCCACCACTGAACAGAGGAGTACACGCATTTAATCTAGCAACTTTGTCTTGCCCTCGGCTCGGTGTAAAGTTTTGTACAGGTATGCCAAGAGCACGGAGTTCTTGCGTCAGAGGCATGCCCGATGCTTTACCTTCTATAATTACCGACTCAGGATCCCACGCTTTGTATTGTTCTAGAGCTTTTTCCTTTAGTTCAGGGAAAGAAAGCCTTTCGCGAACTGAATCCAATAACACAATATGTGCTTCGTTACCTGCATAGTTTTCCCCATCGATAGTTCCTTCAGGATAAAAGACTCCCCAAGTTGTTATAGCTGAGTAGTCGGCTCTTTCACTTTTCAAAAAAGCCGTGTCGTAAGATTGAATAATATAGTCCACGTGTGGCGGAGACTCTCGATCCCAGATCTTGAACCAATCTCTATTGATAATTGACGCACCTTCCCCAGTAGGATTTTGCATATATTCAGCTGCCCATTTCGACGGTGAGATAGAGGCTCTGATTTTTTCTAACTCAGGAAGTGGCCAATACCCTTCCCATAAAGATTTACCTGAAGGCAGAATAGCAGGGAGTTCAATAATCTCCCACTGATCGGCATCGTCAGATTCCATCATCTTTTTCACAACACGACCAGTCAAGTCTTTTTTAGACCAACGAGTCATAACCATTACTATGGCACCTCCTGGCTGTAATCTCTGTCTTGGTCCAGTCATGTACCATTCGTACGCATCGTCAAGAGCATTTGCACTCATGGCATCTTGCTCAGAATGTGGGTCGTCAATAATAAATAAGTCCGCACCCCTACCAGCTAGTGCACCACCGACACCTGACGCAAAATATTCGCCGTTCATTTTACCATCTTTAGTTCTTGTCTCCCATCTTCCTGCTGCTTTACTCTCAGGATTGAGCTCAACGTTCGGGAATATTTCTCTATATTGGTCTGTATCGATGAGATCACGTATTTTTCTACCAAAACGAACAGCTAAGTCTGCCGTGTGAGTTGCTTGTATTATCTTGAGTCCTGGATTCTTACCGACCAGATATGCTGGGAACATGTAGGAGGCGAATTCTGATTTAGTATGACGTGGTGGCATGTTGACGATTAACCTTTTTAGTTCGCCCGAAGCTATTCGGTCAAAGGCTCTTGCCATTATGCGGTGATGCTCACCTTCTATGAAGTCTGACCACATGGCTTTTACGAATGGAAGAAAGTTTGTCTGTATTGTTTCCTTTTTCTGGAGTTCCGCCAATCGTTCCGATAGTTCGAGGTGTTCGACAAGTAACTCTTGGGGAATGTGCTCTAGTTCATTGTTTTTCATATTATTTTTTGTTGCAAAATTTTTTGGAGCACAAAGACTGTGAACCAACGTAAAGTTTTTATATAGAAGTCATACATGCAGGGGGGGTCATCATCCTCTGAGTCAAGATACCATGAGTCCACATAGAAAAGAATCCTAGCCATGGTCAATTAACTCCCGAACTCTTGTCCTTTGACTGTTCTCGAATATTGTTCTCGAACTCAGGCTCGGAGTCAGGAGACTGTTGTCCTTCAATAGTGTATGTGGTCGATGGCAAAACCCCTCCTGTCTCTTGGTGTAATTCCTTGAGTCGATTGATGATCTCTAGCTTGGTCATGTCAGAAGTCTTGTTGACTGTTAACTCTTTACGTTCAACATATATACCAGCAGCTTTGCCTCGGCTTACTTCGGCAGTTACAGCTGCACCAAAGGCATTGTTCTGGAGTGCTTTGTCTCTTAACTCCTCTAAATTGTCAAGGTGTTTAGATAATGTGAGCGTTGCCCTCGCAGCACCCCTGTTCTGCAACTCTTGTATCCTGTTCTGGACCAATGGTTCGTGGTTCGCCAAGTATGCTCCTGCTCTGGCAGAGTTCTTGTGTGAATAGCCAGCGAGTTCGGCTGCCTCCTTTAAGCTAGTTCCCGATGCAACAGCTTGTGCGAACTTCTCTTGTTTCGGTGTTAGCTTCTTTTCCTTGCGACTAGGTTCCATAAATGTTACTCCTCCGTACACACTATATAAGGACGTGGATACGTTGTTCACACTATCATAATACTAAACTCTTGCTATGGTAAAGATAACGCATGCATTACGCATATTACCTCTTCATGCCGATAACCTACCAATAGGTCATACCAATACGCTGTATCCTCTTCTACAAGAGGCATTTAACAACATCCTATTACCCTATTGGCTGTTTCGAAGTTTTTGACTAACTCAAAAAGAAAAATCCATTCCTCATATATATGCCAATAACCCAATATGAAAATGGCTCCCGAAGGAGCCATTTAACGAAAGTTATTAGTTAGAGCCAGAGGATATAAGAACCACTATCTTCAGCAGTTAGATGCTCAGTTTCGCAAAGCGAACCAACAGTACCTTCAGCAGATTTATTAGACCAACCATTGTCAACTAAAGTGTCAACGAGCCTGCTAATATAAACTCTGTCCCAACCTTCTTCAGCCCAGTCAGAGTTTGTAATAATAACATCGTCAAAGATATTCATCGCGTTTTGTTGGTTAGTAGTTAATTGATTTTTCATATTTTTCTCCTTTCTTTGTTAATCAATACAGCTATGATGCACTATTCGGCAATAAAAGTAAAGGACTTTATTAAAATAAAAAAATGGCTCCCGAAGGAGCCATTCTTAGAAAGCTAAGGACTATCTGTCAACAGTCACAGTAACAAAGCCATAGTCCTCGGAATACGTAGTACCGATAGTAAGACCAGTACCGAATTCGGCAGAAGAATTATCGCGACCAACTTCTTCGAACCTTTTTTGTTTAATAGCAGAAAACTCGTCTGCCTGTATGCAGAAACTAACAAACTGTTTCCAAGTTAAATCAATCGTTGGACCGAGAGTAGTAAATTCGTTACCACCATATACATCGTCGATAGCCTCGCCAGTTTCGCCAACTTCCTTACGTTCTACATAAGTAACCAAAGGCATAAGTTTAATGTACACTTTTCCGTATTTATTAGAGTTTCTTTTAAGATTGGTAACATGCTTCATTGCTTGCTCGCCAGTCATTGTTAGTATTTCGTTTTTGTCGTTTGTCATAATTTTTCTCCTTTCTTTTTAATTAACAACAACATAATGATGCCTGAGTCTACATAAAAGTAAAGGACTATTTTACTCTTTTTCTGAGTTCGCTTGTAGAAAAACTGTGGCTTCTTTTGTTAAAGTAACATCGGTCAAGAGTTATATCTCTCCCAGTAAATGGTTCGTGTCGATATTCCTCACCTATAATGCGAACATCCCAGTCAAGAGCCAGGAGGATATTGACAACATCCTCCTCACTTTCGTATACAAGTACATCGTCAACGTATGTACATGCCTTAACTTGTATTTGTCTCTCGATTACACTTTGTACAGGGATATTCTTTTCTGCTCTATCTTGATTAGGATTAAGCTGAACACAAACTGTTAAATGATCGCACACAGTTTTAGCTTCTTGTAACATTAATGTATGACCAGCGTGAAATAAATCAAACGCTCCGAATGTAATGCCTTTTTTCAACATATTATCGCCAACGTCTAAAGTTATCTCGGTCTTCGACTCGGTACCAAATATCGACAAACCTTTCTAACCATAATCTCTGCTCTTCAGTTTCCCAAACTATCTCGGATGCACTTAGAAGTTCAAGACCATGTTCTTCGCAGAAGTTGTTTAATATTTCAGCCATGTAATAAAAATAACAGAACTTTTTCTTTTTCATCCTAGCCACCCCACTATTTCGCCATCTTCGAAAAACTTGACTCTTTCTTTTATGTCATCGACAGTTAGCTGGGAGCCGACAGACTCGCCTTCATAATTAAGACCTAATACTAAACCTTTACCAGCAAAACTACGAGGAGGATCGCCAAGGATTCTGAAGAAATCACTATTATTCTTCAGTAAACCTTCTTCATCAATAAATAGTGTGTGTTCCTCGTCTATTTGAGCACATTCAAAAAGGTCGAAGTCACACAGAGTGTATATCTGCTTGTAATCACCACTATATTGTATTTCGGTTACCGATCTAGCAGTAGGATCGATGAGGATGCCTCTCACGAGACACCCCCAGTAGATATGTCGATGTAACCCCATTTACGCAAGTAATCTAAGTTATCTTCGCATATACCTAGTTCTTTCTTAACGATACGAACAGGACGACCTTTATCGCCGATGCCGTGAACCATTTCCTTAATGTTCTGGGAACGTGGTACACAAGCACCCATACGAAACTGTTCGGACTGGCTGACAATATCGGTGGGCGATATACCATAGTCTCTAGTTTCGCGACTTTTTGGGGTCTTACGTTTTACATGCTCAGAAAGTAAAGCTAGTGCCTCTTCGGCATTAGGGTTGCCATCGACAGCTTTTCTGAGCGTTTTAAACACAGTCGATAGGTTTTTGTTATATGGATTTGTCATTAGTATTCTCCTTTCTTATTCCATAGTTTAGTGTAAGCACTTTCAAGCATGTACAGACGCTGTAGCTTTGGTTCTAAAGCATAGAGCATACTGGTCGCACCCGAAAGTAGCACTCCTAGGATGCCGATTAACTCGACACCTTTTCCTAGATCGTTTTCTGCGATAATCATGGCTAACACTATGCCAACACACATTACCGCACCACATTTAAATATATTCATATTTTTTCTCCTTTCTTAATGGTTGTATGTTTCTTTTTTGTTTTTTACATAAAACTCTGTTCTGTAACTTTTTAGTTCTTCTGCTGTAGCAGGAAACAACCAGCGACCAGTCAAAAGTTCACGAGTAGCAATAGGTAGAGAAGTAACACGCCTAACATTAATATCATAAAGTTCGTCGTCGGTGTAACCAGTAACATCACCGAGAAGTAAATAATTAGATTGCGTGTCGTAGTGATATTGGTTCTTAGAACCAGGAGTGAAAGACTCGTAGCCACTACCAAGCCACAGTTTGTTGTCGTAAGTATAAACAACATGCCTGTTACCATACATGCCTGCGTCTATTGCTCCTATAGTTTTGATACCAAGTTCCTCTAGTCTAGAGTCGTAAGTACTGTTAGTTTTTATTGATACATGTTTCATAATTTTCTCCTTTCTTAATAATCAATACAACTATGATGCATGATTCTACAATAAAGTAAAGGACTTTTTATATCTTTTTCTAGAGGCTATAATTATGTCATGGTTGATCTAAGCAGGATCTACAATTATTCCCCCCAAAATATAGCACCAGAGTTATTAGAAGCAACAAAAGATTATGTTCTTGTTCCAGAAGATTCGTTTATGCCGACGGATGCTGTTCGTGAAAAAGTTTTAGATTTAGTCGAAGAGCCAGCAAACGACATCATAAGTTTTCCATTTCTAACACCAGAATATTGTCGACAGCTTGTAGATACTTGCGAAGAGATAGGACAATTTAGGCATCGTCCTGGTGACGAATATCCTGCACCAGAGATTGACTTAAAAGATTTATCACCTTATGCCAACACAGCACATATACAAAATATAGAAAAACACATAGTCCCGATAGCTACAACAGTCTGGCATTTTCCTGTTATATGGCTGTCTTCTGCTTTCGTGGTCAAGCACAGTATGGATGGACAGATAGGCAACCCAGGATGGCACCATGACGGATTAGCTGATGTAAGTTTGTCGGTGCAATTAAATGATGATTTTGATGAAGGTGGTGTGTATTTTGATAGACAAAAGTTTGCTGCTGGTCCACTACCTGTAGGTCACGCGATACTGTTTCCTTCTCGTGTAACACACAGGCATACAGCGTTGAACATCACAAGAGGCAAACGATACTCACTCACATACTGGATGAAAGGAGATATTCCAGAAGACTATTCTGTTAGGACTGTCTAGAGATAGATAATTTCAAACTTTACTTCTGCTACTGTGTCAATCCAGAAAAATATAACATAGATAAACAGGGACAGCACAGCTAGACCTACAGCCGATTTAATCAAAATTTTCCATTTATATTTAACTAAGTCGATAACTTTACTAATGAAGTTAAAAACTTTTTCTCGTTTCTGTATTTCTTTCTTTTTTCTTGGCATTATCTTTCCTATTTATTTATAAATTTTAATATTTCAATATCAGATAAGATTGAATTAGCTACAACTAAGGTTGCAAAAAGAAATACAAATATAAGGATTACTATAGCTATACCAACCCATTTCATTTCTTTTGCTATTTCTTGTTCAAATATTTTTTTCATTATTTTTCTTCCAACCAATCTTTATCTGTAATTTCTTGATAACTTTGATCTACTATTTGTACTTTTGGCAACGCTACTTCTTCACACTTAACAAACTCTATAGTTTCTTTTGGGTTTACTGCCATTTGATATTTGGCTTGCGATTCTGCTTCATCAATTGATTTACATTTAATGTTGTAGTAACCCACTTGAGTTTTCTCAACTCTAATCATGTAAGTTTCCATTAGCTTTTTTCCTTTAGTTTATTCCTAGCTTTAGCGGATTGAACTATCTTGTTCCACCTATTGCCTTTCTTACGTCTGCTGACCAGTCCGTTAGCTTCTTCGGGGCAACTTTCTCGCCATAACTTTTCTGCTTCTACCATGTTCATATTTATTTCCCAGTACTGCCAAAACCACCAATGCTACGCTTAGTTATACCACTAAACTCTAAGACAGGAGTCCACATTACATTGATAATTGGCATGATTACTAATTGTGCTATTCTATCACCTTTTTCTACAGTATATTCTTCTTCGGAATTGTTGACAAGATTCACAATTAATGAACCTTGATAATCTGCATCTATTATGCCGAGTGTGTTCTTGAGCGATATTCCTTTGCTAGCTAGTCCCGAGCGTGGACATATTAGACCACATATTTCTGTATCACCGAGATATATTGCAAGACCTATGTCAAATTTATGCGACTCTTTGGGGAGTAGTTTTTTATCTTCTAACGAAACTAAGTCTAAACCAGCAGAGCCAACAGTGGCATATTCTGGTGGAGCAGGGTATGTTCCGTTTGTATGTGTTACTTTTAATTCGATTTTTCGCACTTAGTTTTCTCCTTTTTTGTTTCTTTTCTTTTCCCGAAGATCCTGTCAAAGTTTTCTTGAAACTTGTCTATATCTTCTGGTCTTCTTGTAGATCCTTTACCTGTCACTAATTTTTTTCCAAACATAATCGATCAACAATGCCCAAGCAAAAATAATTACACCAACCTTTAATATAAGCCAAGGAAGTTGTAACAAAAATATTAAATTTTCTAGCATCGTTTATGGTTAGCTTTGAATTCTTTAAACTTCTCGCTAGCAACACCACGAATGTGTGGTTTATTGTCGGGAGTAGTCTCGGCAATCTCAAGTAATTGCGCACCGCCACGAAAACTAACAAAACCGATATACATATTGTCGGCATCTTTTAGTAACCAGCCACCCATACGAGCGGAAGAGTTTTTTTCGCAAGGTATCCTGTTGTAATCAGGATATTCGTTTTTTAGTTGTTGTACTATTTCGTTAAATGTCATAATATTTCTCCTTTCTTACCTTTATCATGCCTGAGTCTACAGAGAAGTAAAGGACTATTGGTGGTAAATTAATCCCGTCATTATGAAAAATCACGATATAAAGGGACATCACACACATTTACCTAGAACATCGGCACCCAATAGCACGCACCTATAGGATTCATATATCGTGTTCAAACTCCTCCGTCATTAATTTGCATATCGCAGTGTGCACCAAAAAGTTTAGACCAATTTTCTTGCATATCGGAAGTATCTGCACCTCGTTCTTTGCACTCGGTAATAACTCTTTGTATTTTATCTAAAGCCATATCTACTCTGTATTGTTGGTAGTGTGGATATTTTATTTTTTGTCTTGCCATAATTATTCTCCTTTCTTAATAACACTCATGATATATCACTCGGCAACAAAGTAAAGGACTTTTTTAATAACTCCCAGTCGTAAGGTTTTTTAAGTGCTAACTCTGGCTCTAAACGTAATCCTTCATCAGCTACTTCTCTCGCATCCGCACCATTATATAGATATATTTGTGCGTCGGGAGTCCTAACTAATATAAAACAGCGACCACCATGCAAAGAGCGTTTTATCAACCACCCAACTTGCTCTGGTCGCAGTCCTATCTTTTTTCCTGAGTTTACAACCTTTAATTCTACCCAATACTCAACACCATCGTCGCATGCGTTAAAATCTGGGATTCCACGCCCAGTACCTCCCGTCTCGATACGCTGGATGTGTACGTTTTTAAGGTTTTTATTAACTAAACCCCAAAAAGCGTGCTCCTTCAAAGTGTTTCAAGAACTTTTTTATTTATACTTTTTACACCTTTATCTTTTAGCCAACTATCGAAGTTAGCTGGGTCTTGCTCTTTTTTCTCAGTCTCGAGTTTATGAGCATCATAGTATTCTCCTTCTCCGATTTTACACCTTCGAATTATTTGGTGTATACGTTGTTTTGACACACCATACTTTTCTCCGATTTGCTCCATCGTTGCACCTTTTTTGTACAAATTATAGATAAGTTTATTTCTGTCTAAGAAGTCTTTCGCAGACTGCTCGTCAATTCCTTGCATTTATTTGCTCCAGTATTTGTTATAGTCAACTAAGGCAGTCCCCCAAGTATCACCTATCTCGGCATCTACTTTAGAAGGAACAGCTAGATCAACACAGTTTTCCATTATTTCTACAATTTTTCTACTTTCTTCTTTATTTTTAACAGATACATCTAGTTCATCATGTACTTGTATGTGGGGTATGATACCTTCTTTCCACATATCTAGCATAGCTTGCTTTGTCATATCTGCTGCACTTCCCTGTATCAAACGATTAAATGCACGATAAGTAAATGCCCGACGTAAGTTCGCACCATACTCTTCGTACGCTTGTTCAAAAGGGAGAGGTGTATTTTTCTCGTTTCTTGGTTCATACATGTCGAAACGACACTTTCTACCCAAAAGTGTTTTTATGTAACCAACGTTCTCTGCCTTACGAGAGCAGGAAAGCGTAAGTTCTTTGATAAAAGGTACTTTTGAATGGTAGTTATTAAACAAAGCATCGGCTTCTAGTTCGTTTATACCGAGTGCTTGTATTAATTTATTTTTTCCCATACCATAACTTAGGGATAGATTTATTACTTTTGCATCTTTTCTGTCTATACCTGCCATGTCAGCTACAATCTGGTGAAAGTCTGCGTCTTCTTCGTTGTAAGCAGAGACTGCTTCATCTGCTCCTGGCAGTTTCATTCTAGAAGCATAATGTACAGTTAATCGTGGCTCTTGTTGCGAATAGTCAAACGCACCCCAACTATGTCCTTCTTCTGGTAAAAATAAACCACGTACAAGTGGACCAAGTATAGGATCTCTAGCTGGTACTTGCTGTAGATTTGGTGTGCTATAACTAAACCTGCCACTAACAGTTCCTCCCGAGTCACCACGTAGAGGATGCATTTGCCCATGTATTCTACCTTTATGAGCATGTTCTAATATCATGTTTTCAATAAACGCACTGCGAATCTTTTGATATTTCCGTGCTTGTACAATAAGTTTAGGGAGTCCATGGTTTAACCCTTCTAGCCACTTACCAGTAAAACTGGGAGCGTTTGTTTTTTGTGTTCTAGGATAGGTTAGACCAGCTTTATCAAACGCTTTAGCAACGCTTGCAGATGCCCATACGTCTACGTCAACACCATATTTATATTTTATTTGTTTTATACAGTCTTTTTCTTGTTTCTTAAGCGTGACTACACTTTTCTCAGCTTCAGCTATGTCAACACGTACACCTTTCCATCGCATTTCGACTAGAAGAGGGATGAGGCTAGACTCAAGATCATAAATAGCTTGTAAATTTTCGTCTATAAGTTTTTTCTGCAAGATATCCCACAATTTTAAAGTAAGCACAGCATCTTGTTCAGCATACTCACCTACATATTTTGCAGGTAATGCATACATTTCTGCTTTTGGGTCTACACCAAATGCACTCGCAGCATCTTTTAATAAAGTTTCGTCTTTTCTGTCTTCACAATAATCTTCACCGAGAGAATCTAATGAATATCTTCTACGATGTTCATCAACTAAAGGTGCAGCAATTACAGTATCGTGTATTTTACCACGTATCTCTACACCTTCTCGTTTCAACCAGCCAACATCGTAAAGTGCGTTATGAAATATTTTATCTGCGTTACCACTCAAAGTTTTATTTAACCAGCGTAATACAAAACCAGTATCTAGATTACCACCACCTTCGTGGCGAATAGGTAAGTACCCACTCCAGTTGTCGGTTGCTATAGCTATCCCTGTTACATAACCATTACCTGTTGCCCAGCCTGGACCAGAGAGCCTTAGATCTGGGTCTTTAGTTTCTAAATCAACAGCTATACGTTTCGCTGATGATAGATCAGGTAATGTCTCGGGAGGAGTCCAATCTGATCTAGGTGTAAACATAGGTTGTTGTCTCATTCCGTTGCTCCGTATGATTGCACTAAATGTGCCAATAATGCTTTTCCTTTAGCGTTAAGTTGCATATCTACTAACTTTTCTACACCATTACTAAAGACAACATTTACATTAGTATTGCCTAAACTACGTTGGTTTACACAGTATAGTAAAAGTTCAAACAAATCAGATTGTTTAAAAAACTCTTTCTCTTCTGCTGTTAGTTCGTAGTCTATACCTAGTTTTTGTTCTATGCCTTTTTCTACTATAGACAACTCTAAAGCTAATTCTTTATTGTTCCATTTTGTAGGTGCTGGCATATCACCAGTTTGTTTTTCTGCTACATCGTGCGTAAGTGCTTTTAATATAGCTGTCTTGCTTATATCTGGTTTAAGCCAGTTTAGTATTAAAGCTACACCCCACGAGTGGCTTCCTACAGTTTGTTCTCCGATAGTTGCTAGAGTGTGATAGCGTTTAACTTCCCCTCCCTCTAGTACATTTAATACTTCTCTTGTGTTAGATGCTCCTATAGTCATTACATACTCCTGATTTACCATAATGACACCACTTACAGTTTTGAACACTAGCAATTGCTGGATATTCTGTTGCCTCTGTTAGTTTTAATGCTCTATTATGGAATGTTTCTTGTCTTTCTTTTATCTCGTCAACAGTGTATGAGTGTCTAGATATTTTACCATGATCTAAATACCACAACTCAGCTTGTATATTTTCTACACTGGGGTCACGATTATATGTTGCTGATGCATACAACGCACACTGTTGTTCGTGCGAAGATTCGTTGCCCATAAACCTACCTGTTTTAAAATCTATAACTATTGTACGATCAGGTCGTTTTACATAAGCATCTATCTTATATCTACACCAAGTTTTATCTTCGTTCCATGCAGCAGGTTGCCAGTCTATGTCGAATGCCCAATCTTCTTCTACGAATACTGTTCCTTCTTTAAAACCTTCTCTTAGTTGCTCGAAACCTTCTTCGAAAAAACCTAGACCACGAGTCAATGGACCTTCACCCCTTATGTACAATTCTGCCTCGTTGTGTATATCTGTTCCTCGAGTTGCTGCAGGATGCTGTGGTGTAGGAATCTTTTCTATATTAGCATAGTAATATCGTTTTGGGCATTGCTCAAAAACAGATAGTCTACTGTATGACCAACGATTATTTGACATGCTCTTCTCCTATTACTGCTTCTATATCTTTAGTTTCTTCTTTACCTTTTTGCCTTCTTTCTAGCCATTCGATACAGGCTTTTTGCCAGTCCTCAGCTTTACAGTATGCTCTTAAAATACTTATTGCTCCCTGTGTATTTTTATCAGTTTTGTGCATTCGCCACGCAGTTTGCATAGGGATCACAACATCTGAGAAAAAATGGTTAGCAAAACCTTCTTCAGCATCATGAAAAAATGCATCTAAATCGTTATCAAACTCCTCAGGTTCGTTAACCATAGGAAACACGGATAGTTCTTTATATGGGTTACCAACTAAAGGGTATTTAAAACTGTAGTAATCAAACTCAGGCAGTTTATCTTTCATCTCGTTAAAAAGTTTTGTATACACATGGAAACTGTCACTTACTTGATTATACACACCAACAGCTACACCTATTCTTGCTGCCATGTATTCTTGTAACATAGAAAAGTGTACAGCATTTGCACCATACGCTCCCCATATCATGTCGTTAGACCTGCAACAAACAGTCATATTAAGTTTACCACCACGCACTTTAAAATATATGTGCGTGTTACACGGAGTGTCTAGTGTAGTTCTATCTAAATCGTTGTTACATTCCCACATAGCAACAACACAACGTCTGTCATCAGGGTTTTCTTTTAATCTACGCACGACAACATCCAGTTGATCTTTCTCATAAAAGTTCCGCCACCTATACCCATACGCACCATTAAAAGTTTCACCATTATCGGTAAACGCTTCCATCCCTTTGTTGTAAAACGCTACAAAATCTACATCTTCTCTACCTTGTAGCATCCACAAACCTTCCATAAAATGAAAGAATGGATTAGCATCCCTGCCTTCCCAAAACAATACACGTTCACAAGGGTTTTCATATGTCGTAATTACTGGACCTTCAAACTCTAATGTTTCTCCTGCCCTACTGTCTTGCTCGACGACATCACCATCCCAAGTAAATGCGTCGATACCTAGTATGAATGCTTCATGAACATTCCTGCTGTTTATAGTCTTAGCCATATATTATAATCTCCAGTTATATTTCAGTGGTTAGTTTAAAGAAGTTAGTCATAACGTCTTTGGTTTTGTTAAATACATTCTCAGAAACAACACCTGTTTCTAGCTTTCCATAAAAACCAGTCGGTTGTTGGTTAGCCAACGACAAGAATTGAAGAGCCACTCGTTCTCTTTCGAAATGCTGTGCAAGTTTTCTATTGTTTTCCTGTATGTCTTCTGCCCAATCTTGATTTAAGTTAATTGTTTCTATGATTACAGATGCAAACTCTTGAGGAGTAGCATCATGAGGTACCATCATATAGTTTTCGGAAGGTTTAAACACTTCTCCTTCACCTTCCTCATTAGTAGCGACTCCATAGTTCCTTGCTATAGGTATTGCCCCTTCTATAATCCCATCGACGATCACTCGATTAAAATGGTCACCTATTTTTGCATATGCAACTGACCAAGATGGGTCAATTATACATTTGACCTGTCGTAAATTTTCCCTAATCTTTTCTTCTGTTAAGTAGCCATACCATTCCATACCATGCTGTAAAGCCACATCCCATATTTTTTTACCATGGTGTTGGTAAGCAATATCTGGGTCTCTTTCTGGGCTGACAAAATAGTTTTCCTTACATTTATCTTTTGATGTCATGTAATTGTGTTCTATACCACCACCAGCCATACGTTTCTCAAAACTTTCTGGTAAATGCGGGATTGCTCGAACTAAATCATCAACATGTTTCCAACCTTTAAATGTTTGCATAGATATAAAACCATTCTTACGACTTCGCCAGTCAGGTTTGTCATTAATAGTTGTTATGTCTTGTGGGTTTAGTATTAATGCTCTAGGTACATCGAGCACAGCAGCACCATGGTAAGCACAAGGATGTACACAAGCTAGACCATCTAGATGATGTGATATCTGGCTTATCCAAGGATAACTTTTTTGCATGTTGCCATCGTGTATAACAGCTACCTGTTTTATTCTGTCAGGTAGATCATACAACGCTAACCAATCTGTGTTACCTTCGTTATCTCTTTGTTTTGTAGGAACAGGTATCTGCCATACGATTAAATCGTATTCTGCAACATACTCTTTCCAACGTCTAAGGTTAAAATTACCTTTATATGGGAATCTACTGTTTTTTGGAAACAACCAACCCTTTCCTTGATGAACAGGTATTCCTGAGCCACGATGCTCGTACCCTGTTTTATCTTTTGTAGTTTTCTCTTTAATACTTTCACGCCAAACTAATTCTACGAAATCAACATGGTGTCCTTGTAATTTAAAACCAGAGATTAAGTTTTCGTTGTGATTTATTATTCCTCCAGGACTATTAATCCCATACATCGTTACCAATATTTTCATTGTTCCTCCTTTCTTTTGGTTACATGTTCTTCAACTAAAAGAAGATATCTTCTTAGATCTTGAATATCGTCTAAAATACCTTCCGCTCGTGAATCTGTTTCGTATGCTTCAAATATATCGTAAGCAACTTTGTTAACTTGATTTTCAATGCGATCCCACTTACGAGCCAACATCATAAACGCACCTACACCACCACGTTGTCGCCATGATGTGCCGTATGATTTCTCTGCTGTTTCTAGTTTATCAACATCGTTTTGTGCGATTACTCGCATGCTCTCAAACTTTGTAAATGTGTTGTTCATCTTGTGTATGCTCCTATAGTGTGCCAGTTGTTACCAGTATCCCTGTATTCTCGCATAGGTTTAAAACCTTGTGCCAACATACTGTCGTTTAACTCTTTACCCTTAGCACGCCATGTTGAATCATATTGAAAATGTATTTCCATAACAAGTTTTTCTACATAATCTGGAAACACGTAAGGCATAAACCCATACTCTGCTCCCTCAACATCTATCTTTATCTTGTTAGGCTTAACTTGTTTTATTATGTCGTCAAATTTTAATGCTAACACTTTTACTGCGTCTCTTCCTCTAACTTCACGAGTCATATGCAAACCTTTGTTTTTCTTAGAGTTTACATACAGATACACATAATCACTATCATCACCAACTACAGCACAACGTGTGTTTTCTGAGTTAGGACTATTAACATTTAACAGTTCGAAATTATCTTCATCTGGTTCGTATGAATAAACTTTAGTAGCACCTTCTTGTGCTGCATACAAACTAAACGCACCTATATTTGCCCCAACGTCTAGGACTATATCGCCTTCTTGTATGTCTAGCATGTTGTACGAAGGACGTATCTCTTTAAACACATACTCGTCTAAAGTTCCAGGTCGCACCCATCCCCCAAATTTTTCTAAATATTCTACACCTTCCATTTATATATACTCCTCGGTTTTCCTTCGCCGTTTCTTACACGCTCATATTTATCGAACTCGCAAAGGGTGTGTTCGATATCACGCATTTCTAAACTAGGTACTTGTCCATGTAACCACTCTTGACTTAACTCAAGCAATACTTGCATTTCCCCTATATTTATGTCACTTTTTATTTGTTTATTTAATGGTCTACCATGTATTCTGTTTAGACCACGTTTTGCTCCTGGTCCAGGATTACCCCATGTCATAATATCTGTAGCTTCGTCACCTAAAAATGTATGTCGCCAATCGGTGACTACTTCGTAAGCCATAAATGGACCCATGTAAGGGTAAGGCATAAGTACATTCCATAACTCTTTTAGTGAACCTTTGGCATCGTACATAGAATCTATAAACTTATTGTTGTCGTTAGCTATCTGGTCGATACACCAACACACACCCTCTAATTTGTTCACACCATTCGGTGTCTTTATAATGTACGCTCCTGTAACCCATTGTGGCTGGTCTTTCAATACTTCTACACAGTGATCACTATCCCAGTTTCTATATAGATCTTCCTCTAGTAATATTTTTCCTGTTTCTATTAAATTAAACCACCTAAATATAATTGTAGCTAACGCAACATCCATTTCATCACGCATACCTTCTCTTACATTTTCTCTAAACCAAACTGTTGTTCTATCGTTTTCACGAAACACATTAGTAAATTTATATTTCTGTAATATAGGGTCAGGAGTCCATGGATATTCCTCACCTCTAGATTTCCGTAAATGTATTAAATGTCTCTCGTTTAAAAAATTAAAATAACTTTCTATGTTCACTAGTTACCTCCCATTGCTTTCTTTTCTAGTTTCTTACGTGCGACTATGTCTAAAATCTCCGCAGGTGTTTTACCACTTTTAGTTTTAAATGGTGTTATGTTAACAAACCCTATAGGACTTTCTATTTCTGCTTCGGTGGGCATTACAGGTTTAACAGCTTCACCACGTTGTTCCTGATGCCATTGTTCTAACTTACGTTCAAAATTATGATAACGAATACTTTTTAATGTAGGTGCTCCTGCTTTTTTTCTGCGATGGTTTCTTAAGGTCTTTGCTTCCCAATAGCTTTTACCACTGTATCTTGCTTTAGGTCTTTTTTCGTACTTAGCATCCATTAAAGCATACTCACTGCGTAATATCATATGTAAATCTTCTATATCTTCTTGTATGTATGCTGTATATCCATTATTTGCCTCTTCCGCACAATCAGCATACAGTTCGGCTTGTGCAAGTATGTCAGGATCGACGTAATGTACATGTACACTAGGCACGTGTTCAGAATATCCTTCTGTTTTATATGTTTTGTATGGATTTTTATTAGCTTCATAACCCTGTAGTTTCTTACAATCAACAGAACAATACTGACCTACACGAGTGTTCTCATTTACTGGTCCACCACAAAATGAACAATTCTGGACAACAGGTATGTAAGGTTCAGGTCGTTTTATATGTTTAATTGGCTTCGGCTTCGGCTTCGGCTT